>Ga0114999_10009109_pt1 | contig 10941 bp, 6 predicted proteins | sample ArcticOcean_MG_C_3_FD_89820 | JGI IMG/M metagenome (GOLD analysis project Ga0114999, IMG submission 89820) | Marine microbial communities from western Arctic Ocean - ArcticOcean_MG_CB8_126 | ecosystem: Environmental > Aquatic > Marine > Oceanic | place: Arctic Ocean: Canada Basin | collected... | reverse complement strand
TGGAGGCGCAGGCTGCGGGCGTGCCCACCGTGACTAGCGCCACTACCGGCTGTGCAGAGGTGGTACTGGATGGAGACACAGGCCGAGCGGTGGCCTACGATGTCGACACCATTGCCAGCGCTGCCTCTGAACTCCTTGAAGACGAGCCTCTTGCCCGCCGTATGGCGGACAATGGCAGCAGGTCGGTGCGCGAGCGATTCCAGTGGGACGCTATGGCAGACGCCTACGAGGCGCTATTCCTCCGGGTCGCAAATCATCAAAATGCGTGAGGGCAATCGGATGAAACTGATCGATACACGCAGGTTCAGCATTGCCTGAACAGGACCGCGACTCGGCGCCAATACGTATCTGCCGCGTGATGGCCACATACCCGACCGACACAAGGCCGGGTATGGGATTGCCGGAATACTACATGTTTGCCCACATCAGCGACCCATCATTGGGTATCGCACGACTGCGGCGGGGCCGTCCGATGCCAACGCCAAGTAATGTGAGGCTACTACGGCTTCCGTACCCAGATGCAGCTGTTAGCAACGCATCAGGGCTTTTGCGGCTATGGGCATTGGGCCTAAAGATTCTGGGGTATATCACGTTCTGGCTACTGAGTCTGCCCTACATGATTCGGTTCCAACCGCAGATTGTGCATTTGCACTCGCCGATGCCAATGCTCCACGGTCTGTTCTGCAAGTACATCCTCGGAGCAAAGCTATTTATTACATTCCACGGCACGGACGCGAACCATCTACCACGATCACGCATTCTTCGCGCCCTGGTAAGGCGCGCTGACAAGGTATGCTACGTTTCTACCGCAATGCTACAGTCCATGGAGGGCGCTGTGCCCGACAATCGCCTGCTCTACACACCCAATGGGGTAGACACGGCCGCATTCCCCCCCGGCAACGAGGAGCGCCAACCGAAGATCCTGATGGTCGGCAGCCTGAGGTGGCAGAAGGGATACCCTGACGCCCTGAATGCGTTCGCCAAATTCCACGAAAACAGACCAGACTGGCGTCTCGATATCGCCGGAGTCGGCCCCCTCCATGAGGAACTGGAGGCTAGAACCCGAGATCTGCATCTGGAAGACTCTGTGCGATTCCTGGGCATGAGATCCAGAGACCAGGTGGCAACGCTCATGAGGGAAAGTCGCCTGTTCTTGCTATCGTCCGTTAGTGAGGGATTCCCCAAAGTCTTATTAGAGGCCTCGGCAAGTGGACTGCCGATCGTGACGACCGACGTGGGCAGCTGTCGCGACCTGGCGGAGGAGGGTGTCGGCCTGGCGGTAGAGGCGGGCAACCCTGACGCTATTACGACTGCCCTGGAGTCGATGGCTGTCGACGAAGACCTGTGGCGCAGCAGTTCGAAACGTGGACCGGAGGTGGCAAAGGAGCACAGCTGGGAGGCCACCGCCGATGTCGTACGTGACGCATATTCCAAGGCTCTCTCGCGGTGAACACCAATATGTCAGACCAATTTCAACTATCCTTCTTGGCCGTCGGTCCCGGTCGTTCCGGCACCACATGGCTCCACGAAGCCCTGCGTCATCACCCAGGACTGTGTCTGCCGATGAACGTAAAGGAGACGATGTTCTTCGACCGTCATCATGCCAAAGGCTTGTCCTGGTACGCCGACCACTTCCGAAATCGCGAAGAGGAGCAGATCTGCGGCGAGGTAGGCCCTACGTATTTCCCCGTCGCGGAGGCGCCAGAGCGAATCAAACAGGCCAGCCCCGGGTGCAGGATAATCATCACAATCCGAGACCCCGTTTCGCGAACTCTGTCGGGCTATCGCCATCACCTGAGCAAAGGAAGGGTCATCGGCAGCCTAACCGACGCCGTGCAAAAGATGCCGAACATAGTGGACTCGGCCAAGTTTTCCGTACACATACCCAGATGGATTGAGACGTTTGGCGCAGACGCGATTACCTTCGCACTTCTCGATGATATCCAGTCTCGACCTGCCCATGTATTGAGGTCCATCTATCAGTTTTTGGATGTGGAAGATGTTGCACCACCGCCTGGAACCTATGACAGGGTTGGCGTAGCATCCATGTCCCGTCACCGCAACGTCGCCAGGGCTGCCACTGCGCTCGCTGACTGGCTACGCTCACGACGGCTCTATGGGGTCGTAGAGTTCGGAAAGGCACTGGGTATGAAGCGAGTGTACCGTGGACGTGAAGGCAGCATGCCTGGCCTGACGGACGTAGAACGAGCAAAGCTTCTGGAGGAGTTCGAGCCAGACATGCAGTATGTGGAAAAGCTGCTGGACCGGGATCTCTCGGCGTGGCGCGATCCTGTCTGAATACGACAAAGGATGCCTTCCCAGTACTGGCGAATATTGAAGAGTGGCGGCATAATCATTACTGACATCGACTGCGCTATACGCTACCGGCGAGAACTAGATGACCGAACCACGAACGATCGCGATTGTCTACAACGACGACTTCTATCTCCACCGTTTCAAGGGCGGCGTGCTGAAGGCGCTTTCGGAAGCGGGCCATACCGTGTACGCCATAGCTCCGGCGGGCGAATCGGTCGAGGCGATAGAGGATCTAGGCGCCACGTTCATAGACTGGCCTCTGGTCCGCAGGGGCGCCAGTCCCCCCCGAGAGCTGCAGAGCCTCTTGGCGCTCCGCAGCATCTACAAACGCATCCGCCCAGACCTCGTCCACCACTTCACCGCGAAACCCAGGGTATACGGGGCCTTCGCGGCCCGTCTGTCCGGCGTGCCGTTGGTCGTCGCCTCAGTTAATGGACTGGGATATGTGTACACCGGAAGAAGTCTAAAGTCCTCCATCGTGCGTCCCGTATCTACGCTACTCAACCGCCTCGCTTTTGGCATAAGCGAGGCGGTTCTATTTCAGAACCACGACGACTCAAGGTTTTTCGAAGAGTCCCGAATGGTGCCCAGCAGGAAGATCAGGCACATACCGGGCGGCTCTGGCATAGACACGGAGTTGTATAGCCCTGAATCTGTCGATGCTGCGGATAGCAGCCGTCTCAGAAGCTCCCTCGACATACCAGCGGACGCGCCTGTTGTAGTGATGGTAGGCCGAATGCTCACCCACAAAGGCGTTCATGAGTACGTCGAGTCCGCAAGGAAGTTGGCAGGGGACCAGCGCGCACGTTTCCTGTTGGTGGGCCCAGCAGACCCAGGCAACCCCGCATCCATTCCACAGGAGACACTTGTAGATTGGGGGAGGAGTGGTGTAGTCAGCTATCTGGGAGAACGATCGGACGTCCGGGAACTGATGGCAATGTCCGATATTGTCGTTCTGCCCTCCTATCGAGAGGGATTTCCCAGGGTTCTGATCGAGGCCGCAGCAATGGGCAAGCCGATGGTAACCACTGATACACCGGGTTGCCGAGAGGTCGTTGTCGACGGCGAGAATGGGCTCCTAGTGCCAGTCCGAGATGCAGGTGCCCTGGAGTTAGCTGTGAGAAAGCTATTGGCATCTCCTACACTCAGGACAAGGATGGGCGAAGCGGCCCGCAAGAAGGCTCTGAGCGAGTTCGACGAGCGAAACGTCACCCAGAACATCATAGCCATCTACGATGAACTCCTGGCCAAGAGGACCGTCGCTTAGAGTCGGCCTCTCCGCTTCCCTAGCATTCAACTGGTAAAATGAAGGGCGGATTCGACGAAGCTTTGCTCACGATATCACCGGGGGTTGCATGAGGCGATGGCTGTTCGTGATATTTGTGCCGCTCACCCTCACTGCCGCAGGATGCGGATGGGGTTCCGACGGTCCTGCCCTGGTAAAACCGCCAGATGGCCTGAAGATCGAGGAGTTTGAGACCCAAGAAACCCAACTACCAGAGCAAGGAAACGCGGAGTTCGTGTTTACCGAGCCGGCCATCGCCATCAGCGCGGTTTCGGTGGATTCCGAGGCCACTGGCGGAACGGCAAGCATGGAAATTGCCGTTCTCTCCGGACAGCCTGCAGATATTCCCTCTCCACCAGCCATCGACACCTACCAACTCATCGAGATCGGCACCGAGAATCTCGCTGATCCCGACATAGAGTCGGTCACCTTGTCATTCGACGTCTCCCAAGAATGGCTGGACTCGAACGGTCACGATGCCGATGTCATCGCGCTCCAGAGATTTTCCGATGACTGGCAGCTACTGCCCACGACGCTGATCAGCCGGGAGGGTGAAGAGGTGAGCTACAAGGCCATCTCGCCGGGTCTATCCCTGTTCGCCGTGACGGCAGTGCAACCTAGTGAGCCTGGGACGGCGACTCACTCCCCTACACCGACGGCTTCACCGGTGATAATTCCATCGGCGACGCCGCGACCATCCCCGACGAACATGAATACGCCGACGCCAGCACCGCGACCCACATCATCCCCGTCCCCACGCCCGACGTCCACCGTAACGCCCCGTCCAAGCCCGACTCCGACCTTTGAGCCGACGGCGACCCAGACGCCCACCGCTTCGGCCACGCCCACACCGACACCAAGGGCCACGGCAACGCCTGCTCCTACCCAGGCACCTACTACCACGCCCGCGCCAACCTCTACGGTGGCGCCATCCAGCACCCCTACCCCCAGGCCGACCGCTACTGCGTCGCCGACGCCCACGGCGACCGGCGTCCCCACCGAGACACCCACGCCCGATAGGCCGCCTACCGCGACGCCGTCCGCAACCCCCGCGCCCACCAACACCCCCCGGCCCACGGCCACGGTAGTGCCACCACCTCCTACCAACACGCAGGTGCCGCCAAGCCCCACGCCGACGCCTACGAGGATCCCCACTTCGACGCCTACGCCCACGCCTACGAGCACCCCCAGTCCAACTCCCACGCATACCAGCACGCCAAGCCCTACACCTACTCATACGCCCACGCCCGCGAATACGCCGGTCCCACTGGCCGGCGATCCGCGGATGGGCGTGGTGCTCCACTCACGTACAAAGGATCACAACCTAGATGTCCTCACAGCGCTCGGCGTAAATTGGTATCTGGACCTGGAGATTGACATGACCCAGGTGCCCGACGGCGCGAGGAAGGTCCCATATCTCAAGGTGCCTTCATCGGCTGCAGCCTGGGCCGCTGATGAGCCCTGGCCCGATCATATCGAGGAGATGTCAGACGCCGAGATAGCGGAGCTGGGACTTTGGACTAAGTCCCAGCTCCGAGCCATGGCTCAGGCCAGTCCGGGCAGCCCCTGGTACATCTTCGGAGAGCCGAATCGCTATAGCTACATGACCGGAGGCAAATGGGCGCCGCTTTTCCATTACTTCGCAACGGTGTTGAAAACAGCCGATCCCACTGCGCAAATTCTCAGCCCGAGCATCTTGAACTGGGACTTCATGTGCGTCGGCTGCGGAGGTTACACGCTTGGCCAGGATTGGGCCGAGGACTTTGTTGAGGCCTACCAGTTCAAATACCAGATCGCGCCGCCAGTGGACGTGTGGGCCATAGATGCCTATCCCATAGACTGGAACAACACGCCAAACAATGATCCCGACAATCCAGCATGGTATGCTGCCAAACTCGATCTCTTCCGGCACTCGACCATCGTCGTGAATCAGTTTGTTGGGTTGAGGCAGTATCTGGACACCTTCACGGAGTACACGAACACGCCCATCTGGATCACCGAGATAGCCGTGCACGTAGGGTTCGACGGCTGGCAATTTGTCGACGGTCTCATTTCACCTACCGGCAGTTACCGCTGGGACTTGATCTCCAATTACATGATCGAGGTCCTCGACTGGCTGGATCTCCACGCTGAAACGAATAAGATCGACAAGTGGTTCGTCTACAAGACGTGGCGAGACATATTTGGCGAATCTAGCGACGGTTTCATGGGCGTCAGCCTGCTCAGCTACCCGGAGATGTACACGCCCATTAACTGTCTTGGTGCGATCTATCGATCGAGATCGATGTCAGAAACACCATTGCTCAAATGCGACGCCGTGGGCAATACTGTCTCGGCGGAGTGACCAGGTAATCCAGCTTGCCTGTATCCGGTTACCAGAACTGCGTGTAATACAATGTATTTCGTAAATACGAGTTCGCATCACAGCCAGCAAACGGCGACGAGGTCTATATGACCGGCACATTCGTACTATCTCTGGATACCGAGCTCGCCTGGGGCACCATGGACAAGGAGGGCTTTCGTAAATATCGAGGCCATCTCGAGAACACGCGTCAGAACATCGAGAGCCTGCTGGCACTGTTGGAGCGGTACGAGATACCGGCAACCTGGGCGTTTGTCGGTCATCTGCTCCTCGATAGCTGTCACCGTGAGGCAGCAGGGGCCGACCCGCACCCTGATGTCCTGACGGCGCGCTTCCCCTGGTTAGATCACGAGTGGCACCATCATGATCCCGGAAGTGACCGGCAGTCAGACCCGTTCTGGTACGGCGATGACATCCTGGACCTTGTGCGGGAGGCCCGGCCGGAGCATGAGGTGGGCTGTCATACATTTAGCCACTTGCCGATGAACGACCCCGCAGTAAGCCGCGATATTGCTACGTCGCAGATACGAAAGTGCTGCGATCTGGCTGCCAGTAAAGGCCTCCGTTTGGAATCTTTCGTCTATCCTCGCAATCATGTGGCCCACCTGGACGTATTGGAGCAGGAAGGATTCACATCCTATCGAGGTCCAGAGCGATCGTGGTACGGAAAACTACCCGGCCCGATGGCCCGAGCGGGTCACTTTGCCCACAGGCTTTTCGGCATCGCTCCACCGATCTACAAGGACCTCGAAGTGAACTCAGGCGTCGTAAATATACCCGCATCTATGTTCCTGATGCCTCCAGATGGCATAAGGGCCATGATCCCAGGACGCTCGCGAACACGCCAGGCGATTCTCGGTCTACGCAACAGTGCCAGGACTGGCTCGGTCTTCCACCTCTGGTTCCACCCCTGGAACATAGGCACCTCGGGCGCAATGCTGGATTGGCTAGACACCATATTCGGTGAGGTAGATCGGCTCCGCGCGGAGGGTAGTATGCGAGTCATGACGATGGCTTCGTTGGCAGAGGAGGTTCTCGGGGGTACGGATTGATACCGCACTCGCTCATGGAATTCCTGAAGATTTTGACTCGGTACAAACGACCCATATGGTCGGCAATGATCGTCATTGGCGCAACGGTCGTGGTTGTGAATGGCTTGTTGTTGGCAGTCGTCGTTTTTCCCGCCGCGGTCTCGGCCGAGCGCAATGTTTCAGATCTAGACGAACTCTCTCCCACGGACCTGCTGGACAGGGAGGGCTCGGCCTCGGGTGACGTACTTGCCAGCATCGATGAGTTGAGGGATCAGGTTGCGCCAGCCGCCCGGACTACCCGCTGGATCGCCCGCCTCTCCCCTGCTATCGCATGGCTCCCTGGGCTGGACCGCGAGGTATTCGCCTGGGCCACGCAGATGGAGCGTCTCGATACCGATCTTGCGCTGGCATCCGAACTCCTGAAAGCGTCGCCGGAGCTGCTCGCGGCATATGAGAGCGTCGAGACCGCGTTGGTCGACGTGCGGGTGGACGTTACTGCTTCGACGCTGGGGGATTCAGTTGCCGACATGGAGGCACGGTTCAATTCTGCATCAATGCTCATCGACGACGCCGAGCGCTATCGGACTCGGATGCCTGGACTGCGTTTGCCGCGTCTCAGTCGAGCCTTGGAGAAGCTCGTGGAGGCAGAAGACCAGATCCGCTTCGCTTCCGAGATCGGGCTGGCGGGCTCTCAGCTACTGGCCGATTTACTTGCCACCGGCGAGAGCGTACGTCCCCTGATTGGCCAGCTTGTCGATGGCGTGAGCGATGGTCCGTCCACCTCCTACGGAGACCTAGTCGGATCACTTGGAGAGTTGAGCCTCCTAGTCGACTCAACCACCCAGCAATCAGCCGATTTGGCCGCGATGCTCGAGGGGCAGGGCGAGGGTCTTGATCTGCTGGACAAGCTGGCAGACCTCCAACTGGTTCTCGCCGCGCTCCGAGAAATCGGCTCGTCGGCCAGCACGGTCCTCGACATCATGGGACCGGTGCTGCAGTCCAAGGGCACTGGGCTCTTCGGTGAAGGCGGATCCATGATTGCCACCGTGGACGCAGCCAACGGCCGTCTCAGTGATGTCTCTGGAGCCGTCGCCGATTTGGAGTTGGCGCAGCGGTTACTCGGCCAAGTCTCGCAAAGTGGCAACGGCGCGGGAGGGCTTGGCGATGTAATGGGAATGGTCGACTCCTTACATGACGGGATCGAGCTACTGCTCGAGATCGCGCCTTTGGGCCGCGAGCTCCTTGGGGCCGATGGTCCTCGAAAATACCTGGTCCTGGGACAGTCGGCGGACGAACTGAGAGCGTCAGGGGGGTTCGTTTCCGCGCTCTGGCTCGTCACGATAGAAAATGGCGCGGTTGCTGACGTGAGATATCACGACACGGTCCGGGTAGATGACTGGGACCGCCTCAAGCTCTATCCGCCTGCGCCGCATGGACTAGCAGTCCACATGAACGCCCAGGTTTGGCTGCTGAGGGACGTATCATGGGAGCCTGACTTCCCCACCGTCGCCAAGACCGCAGCCGACATGTACATGATCGGGCAGCGCCAAACGGTGGATGGGGTGTTTGCCATCAATCAATGGACGCTTTACAGCCTCCTTGGAGCTATCGGAGGCATCGCTGCACCGGGAGAATCTGGCGAGATCACTCCAAATAATCTGTTTGCCAGACTGGAGGAAGGATCCGACGAATTTGGTCGGGCCTATGCTGACCTGGCACTACAAGGCATACTCGACAATCTGAACAAGCCGCTCTCCCTCGGCTCCTTCGTGAAGCTGGCATCCGCTGCCCAAACATCCCTCCGCAAAAGAGACTTGATGATCTACGTCGAAGACACCGACTCTCAAGAGAGGCTGAGAAACGCGGGCTGGGACGGCGGTTTGGCTGATACGGAATCAGACTATCTGTACGTGGTGGACTCAAATGTCGGATGGAGCAAAGCGGACCGCAACATACAACGTCGGATCAGGTATGAGGTGGACCTAAGCAAGGGGCCCGGCGCTAGGGCCACCCTGACCCTGGACTACATTAATCACAGCGGCCCTGGGTCGGCGGGCTGCGAGCCGCAGTGGCTCAATCGCGGCACAAACTACGGTCAGCTCAAGAACGCCTGTTATTGGGACTTTTGGAGGGTCTATACACCCATCGGTTCAAGGCACCTGGGGCATACTCCCTTGGAGCTGCCGCAGTACAGCGTATCGACGGAAATCGACGAGGGCCTACCCGGAGAGGATACGTTTGGCGTTTCATCAAGCTATAATAGGAGCGTTATGTCCGGCCTGTTCGCCCTTGGAGCAGGAGAGCAGACGCACTTCAACATGGTATATGACCTTGCCCCTGACGTAGTGTCTCGGAGCGCAGGCAAGATCGAATATGAGCTATTGGTTCAAAAGCAGCCAGGGAGCAGGGGCAGCGAAATGTCCCTTGAGTTGATAGTCCCTGAGGGCTATCAACTCTCATCCAGCTCGATTTCTCCTGCCTTCACCAACGATTCTCGGATAGGCTTTGATTTCAGGATAGACCAGGATACGATATTTACCACCGTACTCACTCTAAACGATGAGTCACGCTGACTACAGCCCCATACAGCTGTTGAAACGCCCGGGCATAGTTGTCCTGGTAGCCGCTGCCTTGGTTCTGCTTCTGGTAGCTTGCTCGCAAGAACCAGAGGGTGTCGAGACCATCGTGGTTCCTGAGCCGACCGTTGCGAGGACCTCGGAAGTCAAGTCTATTGCCCTTGCGTCCGTCATGGTAACAGAGGTGACGGAAGCGCGAGCCCCTACGGTAGACCGTATCGAGATATCCCCCGCCTCCATTGTTCTGGATCCTGGTAAGACGGTCAGCCTGACGGCTAGGGCGCTCGCATTGGATGCCACCGAGATTGGCGATGTCCAGTTCGTATGGACCGCTCCGGACTCCCGTGCAGGGTCCATATCCAGCGATGGTACCTTCCAGGCGGGATCTGCACCGGGTGTGTTTGACTCCAGCGTTTCAGTGACCGCCATACAAAATACCTTTGAAGCGATAACTTACACCTCTGCCCAAATATCTGTCACGATCGTCGGCGATGCTGTGCTATCCAAGTTGGCCCGGATCGAGATCATCCCTGATCACCCTACAGTGCTGCGCCAGCAGATATATCGGCTTAGAGCTTTCGGGCTTGACGAAAACGGCGTTGTGATCCCAGGGGTCTCTTTTGACTGGACACTAAACGACGAAGGCCTAGGCAGGCTAAATAAGATCGGATTGCTCACGGTCGACGGCGTCGAGGGGGAGTACAGCAAGGTCGTGTCCGTCACCGGCGAATGGGCCGGCAGGCAAGTATCCAGCGTCGCTGACGTGCAGGTCATCTCCGCGCCAGAAGGGGACGACTACCTCAACGTCCATGCCCTACCCCAACGATTTTTCATCGAACCCGGTGAGCGGCTGCGGCTCAGGGCTGTCGCCCTTAACGGACTCGGCAAGATCCAGGCCGGCACTGTACTTCGGTGGGGAATGGTGGACGAACGAGCCGGTGTCATAGATGGAGAGGGCAACTTCATCGCAGGCAACGTACCCGGCGTCTACACCGAAGCGGTGCGGGTGGAAGCGGTCGTACCCGGTGAAGACGGGTTTGCGAGGACAGAGGACTTCGCATCTGTCGTGGTCAGAGATATTGGGATCAAACGCCTAGATTATCTTGCAGTCTTCCCGGGCACAGTTATTACCGCACCCGGTGGCAAAACGAACCTCTTTGCCCGAACCATGGACAGCGGTGGTAATCCTGCGGAGGCAGGGATCACGTGGGAGGCCCTAGACAAGAGCGTTGGAACCGTCGACGAGGGTGGCATATTTACCGCAGGTACGATTCCCGGTATGTACAAGGTAGCGATCAGAGCCACGGCAGAGCAACAAGACGGCGACGAGACGATAGTGAGGACAGGAAGTGTCGATATCGTCATCACCGG
>Ga0114999_10009105_pt1 | contig 10943 bp, 11 predicted proteins | sample ArcticOcean_MG_C_3_FD_89820 | JGI IMG/M metagenome (GOLD analysis project Ga0114999, IMG submission 89820) | Marine microbial communities from western Arctic Ocean - ArcticOcean_MG_CB8_126 | ecosystem: Environmental > Aquatic > Marine > Oceanic | place: Arctic Ocean: Canada Basin | collected... | reverse complement strand
TTATTATCCTACGCCGCAGACGAGTGAGACCTATACGGCGCGGGCCCAGACATTGCCGGAGAGCGGACGCCGTTCTCGGATTGCCTTTGTCACAGGGCTGACCAATAAAATGCTGCAGAACCCCTATCCGCCGGAATTTGTGATGTTTGCGAAAGGCTCGGAGGCGGAAAAGCTGATTATCGTGAGCGTGAAGGCGGATACCTACAACACGCTTTATCGGATGCGGGCGCTGCTGGCGACTTTGACAGCGGTGGCGCGGGTGACGCCGCTTTTTAAACAAGGCGCTGTTCAGGACTATTTTACGTTTTTTGATCTATGCAAGCTGCTAGGCTTTGAAAGAATTACGGTGACCGATGGCAAAGATTTTGCGCATCGTATCGATATCGAGTAACCGGGGGCGATATGTCTGACCTTGATGCCGTACTTTTCGCGAATGAGGTGTTTTATCGCGCTTTTGCCCACCGCGACACTGACGCCATGGAAGCGCTATGGGCGACTTCTGCGCCGATCTGCTGCATTCATCCGGGTTGGGAGGCAATTTACGAGCGCGATGACGTTATTGAAAGTTGGCGTGCGATCCTGACGGGCGCGACGCCACCCGACATCAATTGCATTGCACCGCGCGTCTATTTTTACGGTGAGGCTGCGTTCGTGGTCTGTTTCGAGGAAATTCATGGCGATCATTTGATTGCTACGAATTACTTCGTCCGTGAAGAGGGGCGATGGAAGATGGTGCACCATCAGGCGGGACCAACCCGAGCGATTATGCCGGAAGAGGTGGGTGAGCCTAAACCTACCGTGAACTGACGAAGGTTTCTATCCGATGTCCATCGTCATGGTGGTGCGGTTCCGATCGGCAATACGGGCGTAGTCGACGCTATCCATGATCGTAAGGATCAAGTGGATGCCGAGACCGCCAAGCGTCCGCGTTTCCAAAGGATCCGTCAGCACGGGTTTTTCCGCTTCATGTGGATTGAAGGGGCGGCCGTCATCCTCGAAAACGGCGGTTAAAGTGCCGCCTTCCAGTTTGACCTGAGCATTGATTTCATGCGCCGCGCCGTCGTCATATCCGTATGCGATGACGTTGGTAAGCAACTCTTCCAACACCAAGGTCAGACGATGCTCATGAGCCTGAAGGCCATTTGCATCACAGAACAATCCTGCCCATTTCGCGAGTTGCCTGAGCTCCGAGATGTCGTTGCGTATTGTTATCGACGTTTCGACCATGTTCCGCCCGTCCTGTCTAAATTTTTTTGCCTGCGATCAAATCAGCGAAGCGCAATTCTTCAAGGCCGACCGCGTCGACGGATCGCCTTGCCTTTCTTTTTAAGCCTCCCGAGCCAGCAGGATCGATGGATGATGCGAAGTGGCGTGCTGGATATGCGCTATTGAAGCAATTCGGTCTGTCCTTTGATTTACAGACACCATGGGCACGGCTGGAGGAAGCGCGTCGACTGGCGACGGATTTTCCCGACACGCTGATTGTCCTGAACCATACCGGGTTGCCGGCTGACCGAAGTCGCGAAGGGTTAGAGGGCTGGCGAAAGGCGATGCGTCATTTCGCTTTGGCGCCCAATGTAGCGGTGAAAATATCAGGGATTGGTAGGGCGGACACGGCCTGGACGGTCACCGATAATCGCCAAATCGTCCTCGATACGCTCGACATCTTCGGTGTCGAGCGCTGCATGTTCGCGAGTAACTTTCCGGTTGATAGCGTGGTTGCGAGCTATGCTGAGATATTTGCCGGTTTCCTAGAAATTGTGTCGGATTTCTCTCTGTCGGAGCAGGAGGCGCTGTTTCACGACAACGCTGTCCGCTACTATCGAATAGGTTCTTAACAAGGAGGGGCGCCAGATGACTGTGGATACGATTGGCTTCATCGGTCTTGGTGTGATGGGCATTGGTATGTCGAAGAACCTCATTGACGCGGGGCTCGCCGTTTGTGGTTATGATGTCAATGCGAGCGCCATGGAGAAGCTGGTTGGCGTTGGCGGTTCGACTGCCGCGAGCCCTGCGGCAGCAGCTCAAGATGCAAGCTTGCTGATCGTCTGCGTATTTTCCGCGGACCAGGCGGAGAGTGCTCTCTATGGGGAAGACGGTGCGGCTTCGACGTTGGCCAATGGCGCTACCGTAGTGATGTGCACGACCATGGCGCCAGAACATGCGCGCGCGATTGCCGCGCGGCTAGCGGCTGATGGGTTTTTGTTCATCGATGCGCCCATTACGGGCGGTAAGCGGGGCGCTGACGAGGGCACATTGACCGTCATTGCGTCTGGGTCCGATGCGGCAATGGCGGCGGCGGACGGTACGTTTAAGGCGATCGGCAGCCGGGTCTACCGGGTTGGCGATGCGCCTGGCGCTGGTTCTTCCGTTAAGATGATCAATCAGTTGCTTGTTGGCGTTCATGTTGCTGCTGCGGCTGAAGCGGTTGCGCTTGCGGCGCGGGCCGGGGCGGACCCCAAAACCGTATTCGAGGTGATCACGCACGGTGCGGGCAATTCGGTTGCCTTCGAGACGCGGGTGCCGAATATCCTAGCGGGCGATTACACGCCACGGGGCGCGGTCGATATCTTCACCAAGGACTTAGGCATTGTGACCGACGCGGCACGGAGCTTGAACTTCCCGTTGCCGATTGCGTCCGCAGCATTGCAGCAGTTCCTGGCGGCCGCCGCTGCCGGGCATGGCCGGTCCGATGATTCCGCCGTTGTCAAAGTCTACGAGCAACTCGCCGGAATTGATGTCGCGGCAAGCGCTTCCAAGGATGAGTAGGAACGGAGCCGAAAATGGTTGAGCCCGGTTTTTCCGATGGCGGACTAGATCCTCAATCAAGTTGAGGATGACGGACTGGAGTATTCGATAATCGTGAAAACACGCATGCGATTCCCCCAAGGAACTGCGGATAAAAAGCCCGGTATCGTTTCGAGTGATTGCCCTGTGGATGATCCGCTCAGCGTTGCTTTTCCTGCCACATATGCTCATAGGCACTTTCCATGCGGCGGCAGAAACCTGCGCCGTCGCAAAGTGTCGAGCGGCGTAGATTTTCGCGTAGCTCTGAGCGCATTTTCGATAGCCCGTCGAGGTTCGAAGCGAGCTGCGCCGCAATCTCAATATATTCTTCTTGGCTCGTCGCGATATGGGCATTGTGACCGATTTGCGTGAGCAGGCTCGCACCAACGCGCCCGGCATGGCGGTCCCCTGCGAGCGTTATGACGGGAACACCCATCCATAGCGCTTCGCAGGTCGTCGTTGTGCCGTTGTAAGGGAAAGGGTCGAGCGCGATATCGATTTCCGAATAGGAGCCAAGATGGTCGGTCGGCGACGCGACGGGCCCCCGTAATGTGACGCGTTCGGCATCAATTTCGTGGCTTTCAAACGCTTGGGAAAATCGTGTTTTGCAGTTGTGTCGGCGAGTGGACGCGCTTTCATGATGAGCTTTGAGTTTGGCACGGGATGTAAGATTTTTGCCCAGGCTTCGACCGCCGCCGGTGTGATTTTGCGTAGATTGTTGAGCGACCCAAAGGTGATCCGGCCCGCTGCTTTGGCAGGAAGGGGACCTACCTCCGGCGCATCGTCGGGCGGTTGGTAGGAAAGGAACCCGGTGTCCAAGCGCAGCAGCGTTTCCGTCGCCAGGTTTTCCATGCCCGGTGGGTCTGCAACGGCATCCGTCACACGATAGTCGATGCTTTTTAGTCCCGTGGTATTCGGGTAGCCCATCCAAGTCGCCTGGACGGGTGCGGGGCGTCGCGGGAAGACCAATAAACGGTTGCCGGCGGTATGCCCGGAAAGGTCGACGAGGATGTCTATCTCATCGGCCCGAATTTGCGCCGCGAGCTGATTGTCATTTAAGCCAGCGATCCAACGCCATTGGTCGCATGCGGTTTGCATTCGCGCCGTCGTGGCGTCCGGGTTTTCGAGATTGGCGTAACAAAATACCTCGAACCGGTCTTGATCGCGGTGGCTGAGAAGAGGTTCGAAAAAATAGGCGACAGAATGCCGGCGAAAGTCGCTGGAGATATATCCAATACGCAGCTTGGGCGAGTCGGCGCGGTCGGTGGCTGGCGGTAAGGGCGAAATAAACGTGCTGTGCCGTTCCGCCCACGCGGTATGCGCACCGAACAGAATATTGGCGTTGGTCGCGTGGTAGTTCTGGCAAAGCAAAAGGTTCGAATGCGCGCGGGCGTCGGACGGATTAAGGTTGAGCGCTTCCCGGAAGCAGGCTTCCGCCGCGTCGGTTTGTCCCTGGTCGAGCCGCACGCCGGCAAGATTGTCGTGCGCTTCCGCGAATGCGGGCTGCAATTGAAGGGCTTCGTTAAGGGCGGTTTCGGCGCCGCCAAGGTCGCCCCGGTTGTGTCGTAGGACACCGAGGTAGCGGTGCAGCGCTGCATTTTCTGTGTCGGCGGTAAGGGCTTTCTGGATCGTTGCTTCCGCTTCGGCGAGTTTGCCCTGCCGCTGCTGCGCCACGACGAGGTTCAGTTCCGCATCGAATAGGGTGGGCTGTAGGGCCAAGGCAAGCTTGGAAGCATCTTCCGCCTCGGCGGGGCGCCCGATACTCAGCAGAATACGCCCGAGATTACAGAAGGCTTGCGGATAGCCGGGGTTCAGTGCCGTGGCGCGGCGATAGGTGGCCTCCGCATCGTCGAGGCGTCCCAGCGCTTCGAGCGCGGCGCCGAGATTGTTTACGGCCTCCGCGAAGTCCGGATCGCACACTATCGCTTGCTGCAAAGCCGCACAGGCCTCCTCGTGGCGGCCCAAGGCCATCAGGGCGAGGCCGTGTAAATTGTGACAGTCCGCGCTGTCGGGTCGGGATGCAATCGCTTCGGTTACCGTTTCCAGCGCCTCTAACGCTTCTCCCTCCTGAAAAGCGATGACAGCGAGCAGGTAGAGCGCATCTGTGTTGCCTGGATCGAGTTCCAGAACCTCTTGAAACTTTTTTATGGCATATTCTGTGTGCCCCGCCTCGAAGGCGCTAAAGGCAGTTTGAAACGTCTCCGCCGCGTCCTTGGTATTGTCTTTGTTCAATTACGGGACTGGTCCTTTGAAACTCGCGTGGATTTGGTGCTCGCTGCGCCGTAAGATGCGCCTGTCGTCGCACGCCGTAGGCATCTTTTGAACGGTTTTATCGGGCGCATCAATGGCTCCGCAAATTCCAGACGATGAAGGACCAGACATGTCGGACCTGGCGGCCCGTGTCGCTGCGATTCCCTATTGGTACCACAAGATCGAGCTGCCGGGAGGGATTACCACGCCGGGCTGGGCGCCAATCGCTCCGGCGGCCTATCGGGTGCCTGAGGATATGACAGGGATGCGGGTGCTCGATGTTGGCGCTTGGGATGGGTATTGGACCTTTGAGGCGTTAAAGCGTGGCGCGCGCGAGGTCGTTGCGATTGATGATTTCTCGGATTTTCTCGGCAGCCTGGATGTCGAACAGAGACCGGGCTGGGAAACCTTCGATCTTTGCCGCGATGCGTTCGGCTTCACGGAGTCGCAATGTTCGCACCAGGAAATCAGTGTTTACGATGTGACGGAAGAATTGTTTGGCCGCTTCGATATCGTCTTCTGTTTCGGCGTCCTTTACCACCTTCGGCATCCTCTGCTTGCACTCGACAAGCTGGCTGCGGTGTGTGATCGGTCAATTCATGTTGAATCGGCGATCCTGGATGATTACAGCCCGTATCGCGGTGGTATCGGCAATGGATATCCCGACGGTCATATGGTGATGGAGTTCTATCCGGAAAACCAGTACGGCAATAACGATACCAACTACTGGGTGCCGACGTTGCACTGTCTTGGACATATGATCCGCAGCACGGGATTCGATAAGGTCGATGGTGCGAAATTGGTCGAAAAACCAACGGGCCCGCCTTATTGTCGCGGCATCGTGACCGGCTTGCGGCAAGCAGCAGACGAATAAGAAAAGGATACAGAAAATGAAAATAGTGATTACTGGTGGCACCGGATTCATCGGCCGCCGTTTGGCGCTGAAGCTGCTTGAGAAAAACAATTTGGATTTTGGACGCGGGCAGGGGGCTTTGGACAAGCTGGTTGTGTTCGATGTTGGTGAGCCGGACGTGCCGTTTTCCGATGACCCGAGGATTGAAGTCGTTACCGGCGATGTCAGCGATCCAGAACAATTGCGCGCGGTGATCACTCCGGACGTTGACGCCGTGTTTCACCTCGCCGCCATTGTTAGTTCGGGCGCGGAAGCCGACTTCAATCTCGGCATGAGCGTCAATCTTGGCGGCACGCGGGCGGTTGTTGATGTCTGCCGGGAATTGGGGACGTCGCCGCGCGTGGTGTTCGCCAGCTCGGTCGCCGTCTTTGGCGGCACGGTTCCGGACGTCATCCGTGACGACACGCACCTGACACCGCAGACGTCGTACGGCGCGCAGAAGGCGGCGGGCGAACTCCTGATCACCGATTACAGCCGCAAGGGCTTCATCGATGGCCGTGCGATGCGCCTGCCGACCATCGTCGTGCGCCCCGGCAAACCCAATAAGGCCGCGTCGACCTTCGCCAGCTCGATTATCCGCGAGCCGTTGCAGGGGCAGGCGGTGGATTGCCCGGTCTCACCCGATCAACCGATGTGGTTGCTGTCGCCGCGCCGGGTTGTCGATGCCTTCATCCGCGCCGCGGAACTTCCCGCCGAGGCCTGGGGGCCAAGCCGCGCGGTTTCGATCCCAGGCATCACGCACACGGTTCAGGAAATGCTCGACGCGCTCACTGGTATCGCTGGTAAAGCCGTTAGTGACCGGGTCAGTTTCAAACCCGATCCCGATATCCAGAAAATCGTCTCCGGCTGGCCCATGCGCTTCGCTGCCGAGCGCGGCAAGGCCATGGGTTTCGAAATCGACGGTTCTATGGAAGAGATTATCCACGGATTTATCGAGGATGAACTGGGAGGCGAGTTCGTCCGCTAAGCGTTCGGACGCTTCTCTGGAGTAAAATCCATAATCTTCTCGAAACGCTCGGAATATTTCGGCCAGACTTCCGGGTTTTTGATGCGCACCGGAACTTTGCCTTCCATGATGGCTCGCCACTGTTTCGCGGCGCCGAGCGCTCCCTTGTGCGCGCTTTCGACCGTGTTCGCCGCGATATGGGGCGAGGCGAGCACGTTGTCGAATTTCAGCAGCGGATGGTCGATCGGCGGCGGTTCCTGCATCCAGACGTCTAACCCAGCACCGGCTACCTGATCTGTTTCCAGGGCATGTGCCAGTGCTTCTTCTTCATGGATGCCGCCGCGCCCGATAGTGAGGAAGTAAGCGCTTTGCTTCATCTTCTTGAAAGCTTCCGCGCCGAACATACCGCGCGTCTCATCATTCAGCCCGCAGGCGACGAGCACGAAGTCGGATTGCTCCAGCAGTTCGTCCAATGGCACCAGCCGGGCGTGGCGTCGTTCCGCTTCTTCCGGGCTCAAGCGCGGATGCGTCGCGAGTATGTTCATGCGGAAGGCCATGCTGCACACTTCCGCGACCCGCGTGCCGATATTGCCAAGCCCGACAATGCCGATTGTCTTTTCAAAGACTTCGTTGTTGCGGTAGGCGAAGCGGTCCAGTTCCGGATCGCGGCGCAACGCCATGTTGACCTGGGCGATTTTCTTGCTGAGGCACATCATCATCGCGATGGCATGTTCCGCCACCGCTTCCGCGTTCAGCCCTGACTGATTGGCGAAGAGAACGCCGGCCTCATTACAATGGTCGAGATTGACGATGTCGAAGCCGGCCCCCGCTGTGCAGGCTGCCACCAGGTTGGGGCATTTCGCGAGGAAGTCCTCGTCGATCCGAAATCGTGGCGGGACCAGCGCTTGTCCGCCACGGGTGTGGTAGCCGTGAACGGTGGATAGGACATCCGCGACTTCCGCGTCGGTCATTCCATCATGAACCCGCGTCACCTCGATATCGCGGCCCTGCGTCAGGGTGGTTTCGAAGAGTTCCAGATTGAGCAAGCGGTCGAAGTAGCAAATACGGAGCACGGTTTCTGTCTCTCCTTGCAGGGGAACGCCGGCAGGGCTGCCGGACGACTACAGCCTAGCTCGCATAACCAGCGCACACCAAGCTATACGGTTTCGGAACGGGGCCTGCCGCCGCCGGATTCGGTGGAGACGAACGCGCCGCCCTGGTGGATTTCGTCGGGATCGTCGGGGGAGGCGGGCGGTTCCTTGGCCAGGACGGCGTCGGCGTAAGGCTCGCTTTGGTCCTGCGCTTTGTAGCCGAACCGTTCGGCATTGCTGTTGTCCCACCAACCGCGCGCGTTGTCGGACGTGCCGTAGAATATTTCGAATTTGATGTCTGGATGGTCGAGGCTGATCGCGCAAAGCTGCGCCAGGTCGCGGGGACTGACCCAAATTGACAGGCGACGCTTGTCAACGGGCTCGGTCGCGACATTGCCAATGCGCAGGTTCACGACTTCCAGGCCATACTTGTCGCTATACAGGCTGCCCATCGCTTCGCCGAATACTTTGGAGACACCGTAGCGGCTATCGGGTTTTGGATAGACCGTGTGGTCTATCGTTTGGTCGCGTCGGTAAAAGCCGACCGCGTGATTAGAGCTGGCCCACATGACGCGCTTTACGCCGGTCTGCGATGCAGCCTCATAGATGTTGCGCATGCCAATGATGTTGGCGTCGAGGATGGTCTGCCAATCGCTTTCCCCAGCACATCCACCAAAATGCAGGATGCCGTCCACGCCATCGGCAGCGCGCTTGACCGCGTCGAAATCCGTCAGGTCGGCGGGCATGAAGGTTTCGTCGCCGGAAAGGTCGTTGATCGGCTCCCGGTCGGACAGACGAAGCTTGTATTTGCCTTTGAATTCCTGACGCAGAAAAGTGCCGATGCCACCGGCCGCGCCGGTCATAAGGATGGTTTTCATATCGTGCTCCTAATCTTTGGGGGATTCGCGGCTCGACAAATCGTTGTTCCCCTCACCCTTCCCTCTCCCCAGGGAGAGGGAAGGGTAAGGGGACTAATCTCTACATTACAAAACGCCGCGCTGCGCCAGATTGCGCATCAACGCAGAGGTGCCGAAGGTCCAGGGGGCGGCCTTGTCGCTGGTCGTGATCCGGTTCACCAATGCGCCAAGTTTTGGGCTCGCGATCGAGACGAGGTCGCCCGGCTTGTGGGTGAAGCCTTCGCCCGGCGTGTCGCGATCCTTGGTCGGGGCAAACGCGGTGCCGGTGAATAACGCTGCCCCATCGGGGTATTGATGGGTTGCGTTCAGGGTCTGTTGGGCGAGGTCTTCGATGTCGCGGCTGATCCGTGTCATCTCGCTGGTGCCTTCCAGCAGGAAGCCATCATCGCCCGCCACTGTCAGTGCTAGTTTCGCCTGACGGATATCATCCAGGCCAAAGCTATCGTCGAGCAGGCGGATGAACGGCCCGACGGCACACGACGCATTGTTGTCCTTGGCTTTGCTGAGCAGCAGGGCACTGCGTCCTTCGAAGTCCCGCAGATTGATATCGTTCCCCAATGTCGCGCCGACGATGGCACCACTGGCGTTGAGGATGAGCACGATCTCTGGTTCCGGGTTATTCCATGTCGACTTCGGATGCAGGCCAATCTCCGCGCCCGTGCCGACCGCCGACATCGGTTGCGCCTTGGTGAAGACTTCGGCGTCCGGACCAATGCCGACTTCGAGATACTGCGACCACAGTTCGCGCTCGATCAGCGCGTCCTTCAACGCGGCGGCTTCCGGCGAGCCGGGCACGACGGCAGCGAGGTCGTCGCCGATTGCGTCCTTGATGACGCGCCGGATCGCTTCGGCTTCTTGCGGGTCACCTTCCGCGCGCTCTTCGATCACGCGTTCGAGCATGCTGTCGACAAAGGTGACGCCGGCGGCCTTGAGTGCTGAGAGATCAACAGGCGCAAGCAGCCAGGGCATCGCGGGGTCGCGGGCATCAGATGCGCTGTTCGCAATGATCGCCTCGACTGTTCCCAGGACGTCTCCGTCCGCGTCATGCGCTGTCGCGGCCGGTGCGTGGGCGTTGATGAGGTCCGTCATCGTCGCTTCGGACGCCGTTATGTCGACGATCTCCCCGTTGCGCACGACGACGACCGACGGCCCGTCTTTGTCGGTTCGCCAGGCACGCCCAACTAGCGTCGCCACCGCTGCGTCCGTGGGCAGGACCATGTCCGCGTTTAGTTTTAAATCCATATTCGTTCTCCCTTTGGGTGCCTACCAGTTTGGTGGCGTCCAGTCGGCATCCTCGTCGAGCGGGTAGATTGGTCGTTTGAAACCGGTCCAGTCGAAGTTCTCCAGGTTCGGCGAAGTGAGGCCCGGTGCGTCACATTCGATGACCCGTTCCGGCGGGAAGTGGGGGAGGAAGCCGGCGCGGAAATGGCCGCGCGATTTCACCACGACGGTGCGGGCGTCCGTAACGCTGATCCCGAAATTCTCGAAGTACCCTGGATCAATGCATTGCTGGCGGATCGAGATGACGATCACGGTGACAGTCCCGACCTTTAGCGCGGCGGTGGGCCCGAGGTTTATGGACATGTTCTTGCGCGAACCGGGGTCACGGCCGACGATCTGGCCGTCGGATACCGCGAGTACTTTGGCCTCTGCGATGAACGCGTTGGAGTACTGATCGGTTTCGTCGCGGTTGAACTGGGCTTCGAATGTCGCGCCGACGCCGTGTTCATGCGCTTCGGCTGCGAGCGCCGCGTCGCTGAAGACACCGAGAATGACACCCTTGGCGCCGGCGTTGCACAGACCTTCCAGCAACCACGTCGTATTGCCTTGGCCACCACCACCGGGGTTGTCGGCGACATCGGCGATGATAACAGCGGGCTGGGAGGCGTCTTCGCCACGTGCGACGGCGCCGGCGATGCAGTCTTCGAGCGAGGTGAGGGTGGGGGTAAATCGTTCCCGATAATTCCAGACGCGTTCGGCGAGGTCGCGGCAAACCGTCCGTGCGCGGGCCATGTCGTCGCGGGTGGTGACCAGGAACG
>Ga0114999_10009103_pt1 | contig 10944 bp, 11 predicted proteins | sample ArcticOcean_MG_C_3_FD_89820 | JGI IMG/M metagenome (GOLD analysis project Ga0114999, IMG submission 89820) | Marine microbial communities from western Arctic Ocean - ArcticOcean_MG_CB8_126 | ecosystem: Environmental > Aquatic > Marine > Oceanic | place: Arctic Ocean: Canada Basin | collected... | reverse complement strand
GCAGCGGCCCAATTCGAACACCGCCACGGTCTCTGCCCGCAGATTGAAGTTCCGCCGAGCAACGTCCATGAGGCCGGGAATCAGGCTGCTACGCAATAGTTGATGACCCTCAGCCGGAGGGTTGGCCAGCTCAACAGGATCGAGTTCCATGACCTGCCGCCCCCAGCGCTTGTCGATAACGCTGTTGGTGACGACTTCATCCAGTCCCAATCCGGCCAGACGCCGCTTCACGACTCGTTGCACGTCATATGATTCGTCACCAATCTGGTCCAATGGACCACGAATGGTCGGATTCGCTTCGATGTGATCGTAACCATATATGCGTCCCACCTCCTCGACCAGGTCGGCCTCGCGTGTCAGGTCGGGACGAAAGCTGGGCGCCTCGACGCGCAAGCGCTTGTCACTTTGGTCTTCAATTCGGCAGCCCAGCAGGTTCAGGATTTGAGCGCAGTCCTGCGACGACAGCTGCGTCGACAGGATCAGGTTGAGACGGTCGATGCGTAGCTCGATGAGTTCGCGCACAGCCGGATGAGGGAATACATCGACCAGCGGTGCGCAGACCTGCCCCCCTGCCAGCTCAGCGATCAGTCTGGCAGCACGGTCACTGGCAATTGGCGGCATGGCCCAATCAGCGCCCCTCTCAAATCGGGCGGAGGCTTCCGTGTGCATGCCGAGGGCTTTTGCCGTTCGTCGCACCCGCGAGTGAGAAAAGAAAGCGGCCTCGAGCAGGATGTCGGTTGTGTCCTCAGTGACCTGGGAATGGGAGCCACCCATGATACCTGCCAACGCAATCGGCTGTTTGGCGTCGGCGATTACGAGCGCCTCATCATCCAGCTCTCGCTGTACGCCATCCAGGGTTTCCAGCTTCTCGCCCGCGCGCGCACGCCTGACGACGACCCGGCGCTCCTGCAGCCGGTCCAAATCAAATGCGTGCAGCGGCTGGCCGAGCTCCAGCATCACGTAGTTGGTGACGTCGACAATGTTGTTGATTGGCCGCAGGCCAAGGCTACGTAACCTGTTGGCAAGCCAGTCAGGAGACGGCCCCACACGCACGCCGGTGATAACCCGTCCGACGTACCTTGGGCACCCCTCCACATCCTCGATGTCAACGGCGATCGAGGTCGCGCCCTCACGCTCGTCGATATCCGTCTCGGGTAGCTGCAGCGGGATTTCCGTCAGCGCCTGGACCTCGCGGGCAATGCCGACGTGGCTCAAACAGTCTGGCCGGTTGGGTGTGACTTCAAAGTCGACGATGACATCGTCAAGACCGGCCTGTTCCGCAAACATAGCACCGGGCTGGTAGGTTGGCGGCAGTACCAGAATGCCAGAATGGTCGCTGCCCAATCCAAGTTCGTCCTCAGAGCATATCATGCCACTAGAGCGTACCCCGCGAATGGAAACACTCTCAATTTTCCGCCCGTCGGCCAGCGTGTGACCTGGACGCACCACGGCCACCTTCTGGCCTGCGGCCACGTTGGGTGCGCCGCAAACAATCGTCTGCTCGCCATCGCTCGAACCAAGAGTTACCTGACACACCGAAAGTCGGTCGGCATTTGGATGAGGTTCACAGGCCGTAACCTCGCCGACCACGACCCCGCGCAAACGCGCGCCGACGTCGTCGATACCCTCGAGCTCCAGGCCGGCCATGGTTAGACGCTCGACGAGCTCAGGACAATCCCACTGATGCGCGACGAATTCCTTGAGCCAGTTGTTGGATATTTTCATGGTCAAAACTGACGCGTGAACCGGAGATCATTCTCCAGGAAGAGACGCACATCATCGATGCCATGACGAATCATCGCCATGCGCTCTACGCCGAGACCAAAGGCAAATCCGCTGTACTCTTCAGGATCGTAGCCGACACTCTCGAAAACGGCAGGATCGACCATGCCGGCGCCGCCTATTTCAATCCATCCAGTCCCCTTGCAGACACGACAGGCTGGGGAGGCTTTGCCGTCCTCGCCACAAAGGGTGCAGGAGAAATCGTATTCTACGCTCGGCTCCGTGAAGGGAAAAAAATGAGGTCGAATGCGTATGCGGGTGCGGTCTCCGAGCAGGCGTCGGCCGATGAGTGTCAGCGTGCCTTTAAGATCGGCCATGGATACGCCGTGATCCACAAATAGCCCTTCGATCTGGTGGAAGGCAAAGTGGTGGGTGGCGTCCATGGTCTCGCGGCGATAACAACGGCCTTGCGACAGCACGCGGATCGGCGGCTTGGTCGTCTCCATTACCCGGATCTGCACCGTTGACGTGTGGGTTCGCAACAGCCGGCCATCGGTGAGATAGAAGGTGTCGTGGAGATCTCGTGCCGGGTGATCAACCGGCGTGTTGAGGGCATCGAAGTTGTGGTACTCGTCCTCGATTTCCGGACCATCGGCGACAACGAAGCCGATGCTTCGAAGAATATCGACGACCTCGTCGGCGAGTCGCGTCAGTGGATGCAGCTTGCCTTCGAAGTGGCGGCGCCCGGGCAATGTGACATCGATACCAGCGTTCGTCTCTGGCGTTTGAGTAAGGCGCTCAGTGCAATCGTCGAGTGCTGATTCAATCTGCTTCTGCAGCGCACCAACCACCTTGCCGCCCTCAGGCCGTTCTTCGACGGGGAGCGATCCGATGCTGGCCAGCAGGCTGCGCATGGCACTTTTACGTCCTGTGAGACGCACGCGCAACTCCTCCAAGGACTTCAAATCCTCGACGGCCGCGATGGCTGCGAGAGCCTCCTGGCGCAGTTTGTCAATCTGATCAAGCATGGGAATGCACAGGAAGTGGGTAAACGTATGAAAAGTCTATGGCCCGGCGGATTCGGGAGCCGATGGTCGCAGCCGCCTCCATAAGATAGGCCAAAGGTAGGCCCAATTACAGCGACACTAACTGCCGCTGCGACAGTAAGCCTACGGCTGGGACAGTGAACGAACTACAGTGAGGCTTAGCGGGACGAACTACAGGTGGGACTTGGCTTGCTCGGCGATCGCCGTAAAGGCGTCAGGATTTCGCACAGCAAGGTCGGCCAAGATCTTGCGGTTGACGCCGATCTCGGCCACGGCCAACCCATGAATGAGTTGGCTATAGGAGAGCCCATTGAGTCGGGCGGCTGCATTGATGCGGGTGATCCAAAGTCTGCGGAACTCGCGCTTGCGAACACGCCGGTCACGGTAGGCGTACTGCTGCGCCCGATTGACCGCTTCCTGGGCAGTGCGATAGAGGCGACTGCGGGCACCGAAGTAACCCTTGGCCAGCTTCAGGACTTTTTTTCTGCGTCTCCTCGACGCTACACTATTTCTTGCTCGCATAGGACCTGGCTTTAGTCTGCGCTACTTCATTCCCAGTGAACGCCGCACATTCTTCATGTTCGCGGAGGACACCGGTAAGCTTTGACGCAGGGCTCGCTTGCGTTTGGTGGAGCGATGGCCCAAAAGGTGCGTCCCCATGGCGCGCTCGCGCTTGAGGCCTTTTCCCCCACGCCTTTTGATTCGCTTGGCGGTGGCTTTGTGGGTCTTTATTTTGGGCATGGCGATTTCTCTTCAGATTCGGTTATGTCACTTACAGCTAACTATAACATTGTGCGGTTGTAAGCACTGCAGGTTTTGCAACCGCAATAAGCCTTGGAATCTATTGGCGTTTGCCGATCCTGTCAATGACCGTCAAGCGGTCTGGCAGCGGTCATCCCGGGGGCAGATCCTCTACGTTCCAGCAATTCGCGGATCTGGGGTCGTATGAACACGGTGTCAAAAGGAAGCGAAGCCATGGTTTCGACCAACACCTCGATCCGTTCCACCGAGGTTAGGCGCTCATTGACTACCAGGAGCAGGCTGTCACCGCTACCGAAACGACACAGCCCACCACGTGTTTCGAGCTCATCATAGCGAACCTCGATCGACAGCGCTGCCGCCACGGACTCGAGTTCTTGTAGAATCGCCGCTGATTGCATGAATAGAAACGCACTCGTAAGTAATTGATTAAAATTAACTTGCAGGTGTTCTGCCGAAGAGACACCAATCCTCCTTGGTGAACGGCTCCAATTATAGGTAATATAGCCGCTCTTCCGGCTGGTCCTCGTTTACTACGCTACCGCAGGGGCTTCAGGACTGAGCTACTGCAAACCTGTGGGAGCCACAGATGACATCTCAGAACACCCCGGAACAGCAGCCTTGGATCCTGGTCACGAACGACGATGGACCGGATTCACCCGCATTGATCCCGCTGTTGAGAGAGCTGTCCGGGTCAATGCCGGTGCGCGCGCTCGTGCCCTCACGGGAATACAGCTGGTCGGCCAAGACTCTTACTCGCCAGGGTAATCTGCAGATCGCGCCGATCGTCACAGACGGTTTCGAGCTCTCGACACTGACAGGCTCACCCGCCGACTGTGCCAATCTCGGAGTCCATCATCTCGCTGGGTGCAAACCTTCCCTGGTCGTGTCCGGAGTGAACATGGGCACCAACGCCGGCAACGCCTTCATGCTCAGCTCAGGAACAGTAGGGGCTGCTATTGAGGGCGCCCTGTGCGGTGTGGCGGCCGCCGCGTTCTCAATGAAGCTCAGTCCACAGGTTTACCAGCAATGGCGAGCACAGCGCTCACTTGATTCCACCACGGATGAACTATGGGCAACGGCAGCCATCATTGCCAGGGAGATTTGCGAGGAGATCCTGCATGCTGGTCTACCCGCTGGAGCCTCGTTATTGAGCGTCAACATGCCTGACAGCTGTGCCACCAACACGCCGCGTCGTTTCGCTCGAATTACGCCAACTGAATACGGCTCCTTCTTCAAGCAGCTGTCACCAAACGAATTCGACCATCGTTACTCAGGGTTCCGCGTTGTGGGTGGCGATGGCCAGGGAGACGTCGAGCTTCTCGAGAACGGCGTTGTGACCTTGGCCGCTATTGACCTGGACCTCAATGCCGAGGCCGCGACTGACGGTGATCGCCAGCGGTTCGAGCGGTCAGATCTCAGGAGCCAGGGTCAATGTTGAAGTCCGGGCCCAATGTCAGCGGAGTCATAGAACGGGTCTGGAAAACAGTACGAGTTTGGGCCGGGCTCGTTTGCCTATGCACCGCCCAGCAACTTTTCAGCGAAGAGAGCGTGCAGCCGTCCGCCTTAGACAGCCTCCAGGCCGGTGAGACCGCCGCGCCTGCCGTGACCAATAAGGATAGCACGAAGTCCCCGGCCTCAGCATCCCGCCTGGACCGAGTCGGCGGCTTGCCAGGGAGTATTGCCGGGGGCGTCGGCAACGTCAATCCTATTGCAGCGACCAACCAGACCATCGACATGGCGCGATGGACGGCCAGGCGCAAACAGTTGAAACTGGGAGACGGCAACTATGGATTCACCGGCCTCCCGATCCTCATTTATCGCCCCGCGAGCAAAAGCTGGAGCTATGGCGTTCGCCTTCAGTGGGCGGATTACGAGCGGCGACCCTATCGCTACAAGCTCACATTCAACTGGGTGCGCTCCACGGCAGGGAAAGTCAGCCTCTTCGGCCGGCTGAGAGTGCCCAGAATATCAGGCACCGGTTTTGGTGTGCGCCTGTTCGTTGCAACCACCCGCGACGTCCGCGCCCGCTACTTCGGATTGGGGAATGGATCCGTCTTTGATCCCAACCTGGCTGACCCTAACCATGCCGATTTCATCGATGAGAACTACTACTTCTATGTTCTCGAGCGGCCCCGGGCAATAATGAGTTTGCTCAGACACATCCACGGACCGGTGTCGATGTCGGCCGGGTTTGGTCTGGAGCGTTCTGAGATTGAGCCCCGGGGCGCCCGTTCTTTCTACCTGGACGACGGTGCGCGCGAGGGCGTTATCGACGGAGTCACCGGTTTCCTCAGTCTGACGATGCAGTGGGATTCACGAGATGACCCGACGATTCCCAAGCGCGGCGCGTTCCATGAATGGTCGTACGAGACTTCACGCAATTCGCTCATCGGACTGTTTTTCGAAGAGATCGATTTTGACAGGTACACGCTCACGGACTCGCGTTATTACCCGTTAGGCGAGCGGCTCAACCTGGCCAACCGGGTCATATTCGAGGGGCTCAAGGGTTCGGTCCCGCTGTACGCTTTCGGTGAGATCGGCGGCAGTAGACGTGCCAAAGGAGTTGGGGGAGGGGACACTGTGCGCGGCTTCGACAGCCAACGATTCACCGACAACATCAGGACGGTAACCAACACCGAGTTGAGGTGCCGCCTACACGCGCATCGGCTCAAAAAACAGTGGCTCGAATGGAGCGGCGTGTTCTTCGTCGATAGTGGACAGGTATCGCCCGGCGTGTCCGACCTCAGTCTGGCAGGTAATCACTGGAGCAGCGGCACGGGACTGCGGCTGTACTGGAACGCGGATTTCGTTGTCCGCCTGGATCTGGCTTTCGGCGACGAGCGGGGCAGTGCCAGCTTCAAGTACCGCAATATTTTTTAGTCCTGCACGGTGTCACCGTGTTGCAACGGCCGCAGCACCCGCACCACACGGAATCCCAAATAGGCAGTCCCAAGGCCCAAGACCAGGTCTTTCGGCAGTGGCAGCAATCCTATTTTCAAGGCGGACTCGAGGGTTAGTGGCGCGCCCAGGACGAATTCCATGACGCCCGCCAGGTAAGGCAAGCCAATGGCATAGTCCACGAGTAGCGCCGCCAAGACCCCTAGCACACAACGACTGTACGTGGGCGTTTTTTGTGTCAGCATGCCGGCCGCAAACGCTGCCGGAACGAACCCGAGCAGGTAGCCAAAAGAGGGCTCAAGCACGTACTGCGGCCCGCCGCCCTTGGCGAAAACGGGAAAACCGATCAGGCCCGTAGTCAGATAGACGATCTGGCTGGCGGCACCTCGCCAGGGGCCCAGGAGTAGTCCGGCCAGACAGACGAAGGATATCTGCAGCGTGATCGGAAGGTGCGGTAGGGGGATTCTGATAAAAGCTCCGACGGCCGTGAGGGCGGCCATCAATGCGATCGGAGCGACACCGTCATGGCGAAAAATCAAGAAGACGGCGCGGTTGTGGTGGCGTTGGGCTCCGTGGCCGGCGCCAGCAGGGCGATAGTTCGCGTCACCGTCGCGGCCAGGTCGCTGCGTTTCACAACCATGTCCACGAAGCCGTGATCCTGCACGTTTTCGGCAATTTGGAAACCAGCTGGCAGCTCTTCCAGCCCCAGAAACTGTTTGATGACGGATTGGCCGGCAAAACCGATCCGCGCCCCGGGCTCGGCGATGTTAACATCGCCCAACATGGCGAAGCTCGCCGTGACGCCGCCGTACGTCGGGTCGGTGAGTACAGACAGGTAGAGCAGGCCAGCATTGGAGAGCCTTCGCAGCTTGGCGCTGAGCTTGGCCATCTGCATCAGGGAGTAGGTGCTCTCCTGCATGCGGGCACCGCCCGACTGAGACACCAGCACGAGACTGCGACGATCCTCGATCGCACGATCGATGAGACGCGAAATCTTCTCACCGGTAGCGCCCCCCATGCTGCCCAATATGTAGCGCGTGTCCATGACGCCAAGGGCAACCGGGTGTCCGCCAATCCCGCACGTACCGGTACAGATCGACTCGTTCAGGCCGCTGGCCTTGCGGGCTTCCCGGATCCGATCAGTGTAGCGCCGGTGATCCCGGAACTTCAGCGGGTCTGCCGTGGTGATGGCGGCATCGAGTTCCGCGAAACTGCCGTCGTCGGCGAGAATGCCGATGTACTTCTCGTGCCCAATCGGGAAATGGCAGCCGCACCGTGGACACACCCACAAGTCGCGTTCCAAGGCGTTCTCATAGACCGCCTCACCGCATTGCTTGCACTTGCTCCAGATTCCATCCGGAATTTCGCGTTTGATCCGGGTCAGAACCCCGGACTTCATTTTTTCAAACCAGTTCATGGCAGTCTCAGACAACACCGCGACGGCGCAGGCCTACAAGGGTGACGCCAGCAGCAGTGACGATCAGCCCAACCGATGCCAGCACCGCGGCTGAACCAATCCGTCTCGGTTGCGGGAGCTGCGTTCGTGGCACATCAGGTGCGGACGCCCGACCCAATCGGTCCAGCAGTCGATCGGCGAATGCTCCTGCGTCCGCCAGCGATTGAGGGGTCATGGCTGACTCACACAGCAGTGCGGCGTGCTCTAATCGTGCGAGCCGATCGGCGCTTCCTGAATCCATGACAATCCGCTCTTCGACCTCGGCGTTGTCGTTCATCTCGAGTTCGCCATCGAGATAGCCGGAGAGGAGTTCATCCTGTTTTTTGTCTTTCCCAAACGAAAAAAGGTGCATGATCGCTGACTCCGTCAGAGTAATTCGTGCCGTTGAAGCTTGTCTAGGAGTTTCTTTCTTGCACTGTGGATGCGCGAACTCACGGTACCCACCGGAACCTTCAGCACCCGGGCGATCTCATCATAGGATAGCTCTTCGAAGCTATTGAGGATCAGCGCCTCGCGCAGTGCTTCAGGAAGTTCATCAACCAGCCGGAGGACGATTCTTCGGGTCTCGCTCGAAATGCACTGGGATTCCGGATTGGGTGTCATTTGGCGCACCAGTTGCGGCAAGTGCTCCGCCTCTTCGCCGTCCACGCCCTGGTGCAGTCCCAACCGGTACCAGGCACTGCGGGCTCGGTCGCGGCGGCGGTTGAGGCTAAGGCGCAGCACAATGCGCAGAATCCAGGTTTTGAGCGAGGAATCGCCACGAAACTGCGGTAAGGCACGGTGTATTTTCAGGAAAGCGTCCTGTGCCACCTCCTCAGCATCGCCGCGTTCCCCAAGTACTTTAAGGGCCAGGCCGTAAGCGAGAGGGTGGTACTCAGCTACGAGCGCACGCAAGGCCTCCCCATTGCCCGCAACAACCCGGCGCACTCGCTCCTGCTCGTGCAAGAGGGAGTGCGCGCTATGGAGGTCCAACCTCTTGCGCATGCTCATTCTCGTTTCATCCACTCAAGGAGACGGTTGGAGCACCCGGCAAACGTCTGTGGCGCACCATCCAGTAATACAGACACCGAATCATGCCTACTACTTCGCCGGAGTACGGCGTACATACCTACAGATGGAATACTCCGGCAGATATGAAATACTCAGGCGACAGGGCAGTCGATACGACAGTCTGATGACAAAATATAGGCGAAAGAACGCATTAGGAGGTCGCCGTCGATCGTGGCCTCCAGTGTTGCAGTGGAGGCGGAACTGCTGCGCCGAAGGCGGTCTCGCTGGAGGTCTCGTTCGGATGTCATAAATATCTAACGTATGAACCCCTGTGGCGGCCGCTCTCAAACCGTATATTCTATCGACTTTCCAGGCCACCCTCTTACCAGTTACTCGCTGACCAGGCGGCCCTATTCGGCGCCTGCCAACAGCAGGATTGAATATGCCGATCGCCAAATCCAGTGTCTCACGAAGCCAGTTGCTATTGTTCTCGAGCTCATGGCTTGTGGCGAGTTCTATCTGTGTCCCGGCATTGCCCGCGGTCGGTGCAACCGAGTCTCAGCCGACTCTGCAGGCGGCTGGTACGGCCATCAGTGAGCCCGATTCCAGTAGGAAGTACAAGTACCTGGCCAAGACCGCTCGAGAACGAAAAGAGCACGAGAAAGCGCTGCACTATTACAGTGTCCTGCTGCACTACCAGCCCAGCTATACTGTCGCGCATTACTTTCGTGGTAAGATTTTCGCAGAACAAAAGGACTATGCCAGTGCCAAGGGTTCACTGCTCGACGGGGTCGCTTTGGATTCGCTGCATGTCAACACCAATGCGCTTTTGTGCCAACTCTACCTGAACGATGGCAAGGCCGACTCAGCACAAGTCCATCTAAATCGCATCCGCGACCTCAACGGTGACCGCTTCCGAGGTTTGCAACGCCGTGTCGCCGATGCACTGAGGCGCCAGGGTCTGACCCGAGACGCCCTCGCCCAATACGAGAATCTGGCAGCGGCAGATTCGTCCCAGACCGCAGAATTGTACGACCTGCTGGCAACACTCTGCGATGGCGTCGGTGACGCCGATGAAGCACTGAATTGGCGCCGGCGCCTGTTGTTACACCAGGAACAAACAGATTCCGGCGCACCAGGAGTCAAGATTGGGACTCTCCGGGAGATGGCGTTGTTGCAAGAAAAGACCAGTGCCTACGACGACGCCTTGGCGACATTACACCGGCTAGCCCATTTGGACTCGGCCAATGCCTACCCCTACTACAGCCGGATGGCTGATATTGCCGAAAAGACCAACAAGCTGGAGATCTCTAAGGCGGCGTTGCAGGGTATGGCAAGGGCCAACCCAAGGGATATCGAAAGCACCGCCACCCTGGCCGAGATGTTCGTGAACGAGGGAGAGTTAACCGTGGCTGAAGATTGGATCGATCGCGGTCTAGCCATCGCCCCTCGCGATGGGCATCTGCAGGTCTTGAAGGGAGAGATCATGGCCCGTCGAGGCTTCGAAGACCAGGCCATCGCCGCTTTCGAGATCGCCCGAGACGATCATGCCTGGCGCGGCGTCGCGCAACAGCGTATTTGGCAGCTGCGCCCTCCGGAAACGGAAGAAGAGAAACTCAAGCGTGCATTCTTCGGCGACGCCGCCTCCAAGGCCGGCAGCCCGGAGTGAAACAAACAGTATCTAACCGATTTTGAAGGAGCTGTGATGCTTGGACTAATTCAAGACGGCGGTTGGGCGATGTACCCACTCATCGTCTTACTGGTGCTCGGAATCGCCATCGCCATTGAGCGTCTCTATAATTTGAGTCGAGCGGCCATCGACGCCGAGGAATTTTTCGCGCAGCTGGAAGAGGCACTCAAGGCCGGTGGACCGGAACAGGCGGCTGAATTGTGTGCCCGCACACGCGGTCCGGTCGCCTCGGTCATCCATGCAGGCCTGTTGCGCATGCATCGTGGCATCGACAATGTCGAAAAGGCCATAGACAATGCCGGTGCGGTCGAAATCGCGTTCCTCGAGCGCGGTATGTTGTGGCTCTCGACGGTAGCCAATCTGGCACCGATGATCGGTTT
>Ga0114999_10009102_pt1 | contig 10945 bp, 10 predicted proteins | sample ArcticOcean_MG_C_3_FD_89820 | JGI IMG/M metagenome (GOLD analysis project Ga0114999, IMG submission 89820) | Marine microbial communities from western Arctic Ocean - ArcticOcean_MG_CB8_126 | ecosystem: Environmental > Aquatic > Marine > Oceanic | place: Arctic Ocean: Canada Basin | collected... | reverse complement strand
CAAACCACTCTCGATCTGCCGCGCTCATCATTTCCTGTAACTACCCTTCGGATCGCTTCCAGTCCTGCCGCCATGATTTCTTGCCCCCTTTTCGAGATGTAGTTTCCATAATATTTGGCTCAGATTCTTATCTGAATTGATTGCGAAACCATTTCCTCAAACTGAAATGGACACAATAGTGATTACGCCATCGCCAAAGCCGGTTTCGGACGCCATTTCCCGTTTGATGGCGTTTACCTTCCATGCACATCTTTCGTGGCATTGCTCAAATTTTATCCGATAGCGAGCGGTGCCATGGCCAAGACTTCGGTCGCAACATCCACTACAACGGGCCGATCCACGGAAAAAGCCTGATCGAGGGCACTATCGATTTCGGAAGGTTTATCCACCCGAATACCAAGGGCGCCCATCGACTCAGCCACCTTCGCGAGGTCAGTATCATTATAATGCCAAATAAATTCATGCTTGGCATGTAGCTCGCCGCCTGCGATCTTGGTCAGTCCTTGGAGGCCATGGCTCAGGACGTGGTTATTGTTGACAACGATGACAGCGTTGATCTTTTGTCGCACAGCCGTTTCGATTTCGGCGAGGTGATACCAAAATCCACCGTCTCCGGTAAAGAGAACGACAGGCCGGTCGGGAAGCGCGCACTTTGCACCCAGCACAGCCGGCAAACCCCATCCCAGTGAGCCCGCACACCGAATAAAGCCCTGGCCCGGCTCGGTCAGATCGACCATGCCACCCGTCCACATCCCCGCGTGACCGGTATCTGAGACCAGGAGCGCGTCCGAGGGGAGGTGCTCGGTGAGTTCCTTGCAAATTCGCTCAGGGCGGATAGGAACAGCATTTGAATTCAAGAGAGGCTCGAACTCCTCGTACCACGCCTTCATAGATTTTTGTGTCTGATCAGTCCATTCCTTACGGGAGGCAGCAGAGGAAGCATCGGCCACATCAATGAGTTTCCGCAGGCTGACCTTCGCGTCCCCCATGATGGCTGCCTTGAGCGGGTAGTTTCGCCCGAGCTCCTCGGGGTTGATATCGAGTTGGATGACAGGCGTCCCTATCTTTGGGAGTTTCCAGTTATTGGTCACCTGGCCACCGGTCTTGCTCCCAACAAAAAAAACCAAGTCGGAATCAAGCACCGCCTGGTTTGCGGTTTCGCGGGAATAAACGCCTACGACACCCACGTTGAGCGGGTGGTTGGCCAGAACAGTGTCTTTGGCGTTGAGGGCTGTAGCAATGGGGATCTGAAGTTTCTCAGCAAGTTCCACCAACTCCGCCCCCGCCCCCGAATGGCGAACGCCGCCTCCCGCAACGATGATGGGCTTCTTCGCCGCCGCCAGGAGCCTTGCCGCCTCCTGTATACTCCCCGGCTCGGGCTCTGGCCGGTAAGCGGGCACTCGGGTGGTGGCCTCGTCCACAAGAACCTCGAGGTCTCCTTCCGCGTCGTCGGTCAGTTGCCCCCCTTGCCCTTTGAGTTCCAGATGGACGGGTCCCGGAGTCCCTGTTGTGGCGACCCGAAAGGCCTCTCGAAGCAGGTCCGGGTACCTTTCAACATGCTCCACCCGGACGTTGAATTTAGTGACCGGGTCGAACATGGAGAGGTCTTCGACTTCCTGGTAGACATTGCGATAGTGGGTCTGAGGATCGCTTCCCCCCGTAATGGCGATCACCGGAGAGCACCCGAGATAGGGGTCCCGGAGGCCCGCAGCGAGGGTAGAGGTTCCCACCGTCTGGGCCATGCATATCCCGGGGCGGCCACTGGCTCGCGCGTAGCCATCGGCCATATATACCGCTGATTTTTCTCCATGGGTTAAGACACGGTCGATATTCGTACGCTCCTCCATCTCAAAGAGGGCGCGTTTGACTATTCCTGGCATAAAAAAAACATGCGTCACACCGTAGGCCTGCAGCGTATCAGCGAGAAAGCGTGCACCTGTCATCTTTGGCATTTTATTTCTCCTCACAAAAAGCCGAGTTATGAAAATAGCGACCTAGAGTTACCGGCGCGCGCCCGCAACACCCACTAAGGGATAATTACGTTGAACAAAGAAGTGGTTTCGTATGTCGAGTTTAGAATTAGGTGTACCGGTGCCCCGGGCCAGGGTTACCATGAGGCAGAAAAAAAGGAGAGATCATTGAGCGCCTCAAGTCAAAATCAGAAGAACTCAGCTAGGTCAATTCTAGTAGTCTTTTTCTATATCAGATTCAATGGCATTAATCGGCCAACCGCTTCATTCTCGGGTCGAGTACATCTCGAATCCAGTCCCCAAAAAGGTTTATACCCAACACGACAAGCATGAGCGCCAACCCCGGGAAGACAGCGATCCACCAGGCGGTGTCAAGATAGGAGCGCCCATCGGCGAGCATACCGCCCCAGGCGGGCGTAGGAGGCGGAACACCCACTCCCAAGAAAGAGAGAGATGCCTCGATAATTATCATCCGCCCGAGATAGAGCGTAGCAATCACGATTGCGGTGGAAAGAACATTTGGCAGAAGATGGCGGATGAGTATCCGGGGTGTACGGCAACCGGTGGCTCTAGCCCCTACGATATACTCGTATTCTTTTGCGGAAAGAACGGCGCCCCGAATCGGCCGCGCATAGACGATCCATGTTCGAATAGCCATTGCGAGTATTACATTCTGGAGGCTCGGCCCCAGAATGGCGACAATACTCATCGCTAGCAGGATGAAAGGTACGGACAGAGCGATATCTATAATCCGGCTAATTATGGTATCGACAATTCCCCCATAAAAACCCGCTACAAGTCCCAATGTTATTCCAATCGCACCACTTATCAGAACCGCGACAAACCCGACGATAAGAGAAACCCGGGAGCCCCAGATAATTCGGCTCAACAAATCTCGACCCAACTGGTCCGTCCCGGCCCAGTACGTGAATCCGTTAGAATCAACATATCCTGGTGCCTTCAAAGTGATATCAAGATTTTGTCTATACGGATCCATAGGTGCAAACCACTCCGGCACTAGGGCCCACACAATTACGAAAATGAGACATAGAAACCCGAACAACGCAGTTGGGCGCCGCAATAAATCGCGAATAGCTAAAGAAAGATCGGAAGGTCCGCGGGCATCCTCCTCCCAAGTTCCTAAGGTAATACCAGTCGCTTCGATTTTCTCAGTCGCCATTTCCCTGTCTTTCTATTTGTAAGCGATACGTGGATCGAGCCATGCATAAAGAAGATCCACACCGAGATTCACAATTACGAAACAGGTAGCGAGCAATGCCACAGCCGCCTGTACTACCGGATAGTCCTGGCTATTAATCGAATCCACCACGAGATATCCCACCCCCGGCCACGAGAAAACCACCTCAACGACAACTGTTCCGCCAAGGAGGATGCCCAATTCAAGTCCGATAAGTGTGACTACAGGTATGGACGCATTTTTCAAGGCATGGCGAAATACAACGACTGACTCAATCAAACCCTTTGATCTCGCAGTTTGAATATAGTCACTTCCCAGTACCTCTAGCATACCCGAACGAACGAGCCGAGTGAGCCGTGCTGTCGCATACAATCCTGCCGTCAGAGCGGGAAGAACAAGGTACTCAAACCCCTCAGAACCCGAAGTTGGCAACCACTCCAATTTCACCGCGAAGAACATAATGAACAATAAACCCAGCCAGAATCCGGGCATCGACTGGCCTAACATCGCCCCTACCGTACTGAAGTGGTCAATCCATGTATTTCGATAGACCGCAGAAAGCACCCCCGCGGGGATGGATATCAATGTCGCTATCAACACTGAAGCAAAGGCGAGAAGAACGGTAGCCGGAAAATGCTCCAGAACAATACCGAGAGCTGGTAGCTCTTGGCGAAAAGAAAACCCAAAATCACCCCGAAGAACACCCTTACTTTCTTTATAGCCAATTAAAAAATTGACGTATTGGATATGGATCGGAAGGTCGAACCCCATCTCTTTTCGAAACTCGGCAATATCTTCCTCGTCAGAGTCCTCTGGCATGAGAACCCCAGCTGGATCGCCCGTCATTTGCAACATAAAAAAGACGATCAAAAGAACGCCCTTGATGACAATGAAGCTTTGCAGAAGCCGACGAATGATATAACCACGCAATGGGCTATCCTCACGAACTAAACTTTTCAGAATACAAAAAAGTATTTAAGACCTATAAATGGACCCTTTTACAACAACTCGATAATATCCAGCATCATTCCCTTGAGCCTGCCGTCGCACAAATGCCCGGCATAAACTTCTCTCGGCTTCCTTGGGCCACCGCTTACCGTCACATGCAAATGAATGTACGGATCCGGATCGTCAGTCCATGCGTATTTATCAAGGTGGACAGGGGGAGATGAATCGGGCCAGGTGATAATCCCCTGCCCTTGAACATCAACCCACTCATCGATATGAAGGCGGGTTTCATCGGGAGGCGGCATGGGGGGAGAGGGAAGCAAAACACCAGGTATAATGTCTAGTTCATAAAACGCGCCCATAAAAAAAACAGAGCCTGCCCGGATATTTTTCTCTTTGACGAATTTAACCACATTCCCGTAAAAATCTTCCTCTGCCTCAAACCTCAGACTGAAAATACGGCCAATTTTTCTTTCAACGACATCCATATAATTCCTCTGCCAGGTTCGGAATGAATAAATATGAATGAACTACATTTCATGCTGCGGGAGATGAATGTCCCCCGCAGCATGAAATGAAAATATAGGAATGGGTGGTTCCGGCAAATTATTGCCTGACTGCCTCCCAAACATTCATGGAACCGTTGCCTTGAGGATTAAATTTAACGCTTTTCTGTATACCAAACACCTGCTTCAGCTTATAAAGAACTTTGTGCAGTGCCAATTCTTTCATTTTAGCCGTAACCGCTTTAAAAGCCTTATCTTGCTCTTTGGGATCTGCAAGCGAACTCGCATGATTGTCCATCTTATCCAATTCCTTATTACAAACTACGCTCCAAGGACCGTCGCATGACCCTGTTACGGAAAGAACACTACTAGAGTCAAAAAAAGTATTGCCCCAGCTCCGCATAACGATTCCTGCTAGCTTTTGCTTTTTCTTCCCATACTTAACTACCGTTTTCTTATAAATCGGGAAGGGAACAGCTTTAATTTTCACTTCGATTCCTAGTTTACTAACCATCGCACCAATTGCCTCAGTTACTTTTGCGTCATAAGCGAATCTGCCTCGAGTATTCACTATTTCAGCTTTAAAGCCATTCGGGTAAGCCGATTTTTTCATATACTCTTTGGCCTTAGCTAAATCGTAACCATACCACCTGAAGTTCGGGTCATAACCCGAATGAGTCCAGGGATGATAAATCGTGTGGTATGGGTCCACATTGCCTTTCATTATCGTTGTACGGATTTTATCAGCGTCGATGGCATAATTGAGAGCCTTTCTAACGTTGATGTCATCCATTGGACCACCAAATTCATTAGCAAAGCTCACAAAGAAAATTCTTGTGGCTGGCACAACCTCAACTTTTGTCTTTGGATGACTTTTTATTTGTGGTATGAGGTGAGCCTCCACGCCAGAGATAATGTCCACTTCGCCTTTTAAAAGGGATTTCACTCGGGTGGTCTGCTCAATGATGCGACGCATCACAACTGTTTTGGGGCGGTTAGGATATCGTTTATTTCCCCACCACTTAGGATTCGCCTCAAATACCATCTTCGTACCTTTGTTCCACGACTTGAGAATGTAGGGACCGCTACCCATTGTGTTTCGGGCAAGATATCTCTTCCCATCCCCTTTTTTAGTCGCTGCTTTTGGATTCGTCACCGAAAAGACTCGGCTGAGCATTCCGAACATGCCGTTGTTCGGATACTTCAAATGCAAGATGAAGTTTTTGGAGTCGACGATTTCAATTTTTTTCCAAGATTTGTAGTATTTGCGCTGACGACTCTTTAGCTTTGGGTTGTGAACTCGATTATATGAATAGAGAACTGCCTCAGATGTAACTGGACTTCCGTCAGCGAAAACGGCGTCCTCTCTAATATGAAACTTAACTTTCGTCGGATTAACCTTTTCCCATTTATCGACGAGCCAAGGTTTTACTGTTTTCGTTAACATGTCGTATTTGAGCAGCGTGTCATATGACCAGCTCCACAACATGAATCCGATCGCGTTGGTCGTGATATTGGGATCCATGGTAGGAGGTTCTTGAGGTAAAGCGACCGTTATTGAGCCCTTGAACGCATTAGTTACTGGAACGAAGGAAACCCCCAAAAAGAGGACAACCAGAAGGAAAAAACACATTTTCTTACACATCACCCACTCCTCCTCTTTCGAAAAAACAGCCCAATTGGCTAGGCATTTTCCTGCCATCGCCTAGGCTCCAGTCCTACCTAAACATTAAACGCCTATCAATTCATTTTTCCTCTGCCGAAATTATAGATAGTGCGGAATTCCGAATTCATGTGAACCGCTTCCCTTTTAAGGGGAGATGAGGATCGCCTCCCAAATTCTTTTACAACAAACCGCCTCGCAGTTTTAATTTTTAATTATTTTTTAAGTGTATACTCTTCATACACCCATAGCAACTGCAATCAAATTGGCCCTTTCTGAGGGGACTCAAAAAAATACAGGAAATGGGACCACATAATAGAAACATGTAGCAACAAACGATCTCTTGAATGAAGGATATTAGTGAACAAGGAGAGACAAAATGGCTGAAAAAGTAGGCATCGTTGGCATCGGCCTGATGGGGTCTGCCTTATCAGGGAGTTTGATTCAGGCCGGATTTGAAGTCCAGGGTTTTGATACCGACGGCCGCAGGTTGGACGAATTCACAGAGCGGGGAGGCGTTGCGGTGGATTCTCCTGCGGCAGCGGCCCGAGGAGTAAAATGGATGGTGACGTCACTACCCAACGGCGAAATCGTCAGGGACGTCGCACTCGGAGCAAACGGAATTGCGGAAGGAGCAGAAAAAGGCCTGATCCTCTGTGATGCATCGACCACCCACCCCGAGGACACAGAAAAACTCGGAGCAGCGCTGGCAGAGCGCGGCATTCGATTTCTCGACACCTGCGTCAGCGGAACGAGCGCCATGGCCTGGGAAAAAGATCTCATCGTTATCGCCGGCGGCGAAAAAGATGTTTTTGATGCATGCCGCCCCTACCTCGAGTCCTTCAGCCGGGCGGCCTATCACATGGGACCCGTTGGGTCTGGCGCTTTGACAAAGCTCATCATCAATCTGGTTCTCGCCGGAAATCGGCTTGCGATGGGAGAAGGCTTGGTACTCGGAACAAAAGCGGGGATAGATGTGACCAAATTGCTCGCCGTCCTTCAGGACGGCGCCTGCAGCTCGAAGACCATGATCGACAAGGGGCCGAAAATGCTCAAGGGCGACTACACGCCAGAGGGAAGGATGTCCACTAAAACCCCTCTGCTCATGCTCGAGCAAGGAAGCCGCCACGGCGCCCCGATGCTGGTGGCGAGTATGTGGCTGCAACTTGTACAAGCGGGCTGCGAGATGGGACTCAACGAGCAGGACCCCGTCGCATTTCATGAAGCACAACGCATGCTAGCCGGACTGCCTGGAAGAGTCGAATAGGCGGTTATGGCGGAGACCAAGTACCTATAACGGGAATAGCAAAAATACTAATTTTCCGGAACGCTGAAATACCAAAACAGCAAAGCAGTCACGCCATATTTTCGCATAATTTCATTCGTCTCCACTAATTAAAATTTTCTCAAACGAACCGCCTTGCGGCCCAAAATCGAAAGACGTGCAATATTCCAAACCTCACCGAACGCCCACCTCAACCGAACAGGAGACGTGGCCAGCCAGCGAACAATTACCCCAGGCCCCTCAAGGCGGCTGACGCCTCCCGTAATCCCTTCTGCGTCCGACAGCAGATCCTCAACCTCTTCTGCTGCACTTTCTAACGCCACCTCCCCCCCGCCAAGCGCATAAAACGTTCCCAAATAAGGATAAGGCTCGAACAAACCCAGCGACTCGGGCGCCTGTCGTTCTGGACAAATTTCCATGGCATCGGTTAATAGGAGAACACCATTCAACCTCGCGTTAAAGCGAAGCGCCACCTCCGAGTAATCGAAAAACTCACCCATCGCAACTCTGCCTGGATAAAGGGTCTCGCCATAAAGAAGTCGCGCACCCTCATCGAGATCAAGCACAACCTCCTGGCGGTACCGGGAACCCGCAAACGGAAGAATCGGATCCGGGATAAATTCCAGGACCGAATCTTTTTCCATTCTAATTCTCATCTGGGAAACAACCGGCTCGCCCGCTGTCCGGTAGATTCGGGTGGCCCCCTGTGTGGTGCAAAGAACCTGCGCCCCCTCGCCCAGGGAGAACTCTGCCTCCAGATGGTCGCCGCCGACCGAGCCGCCCGTCGGGTTAATCAAGGTGAGATGGGCCGGTTCTGCTCCCTCCGGGTAAAGCGGCCTAATGATCTGAAGAGGTACTTTGGAAAAACTGTCTTTCAGAATGGTTCGCCCGCGCGAGCGCTCGAATCGGACACTCGCGTAGCCATGTCGGCCAATCTGAGAAAGTCCTGGCACCGGTACAACGATGTTCATGCTTCCACGAACAGGACTTCGGTTTCGATCCAGTGAATCACCTTGTCCAACCCTTCCTCCGACTTCAGATTGCTGAAAAAGAAAGGTTTTTCACCTCGCATCTTCTTCGCGTCACGTTCCATCACATCAAGACTCGCGCCAACCAGCGGCGCAAGATCAATCTTATTAATCAGCAACAACTCTGAGCGCGTGATACCGGGGCCGCCTTTCCGGGGAATCTTATCTCCCGCCGAAACGTCGATGACATAGATTGAAGCGTCAACCAGCTCGGGGCTGAACGTCGCAGCGAGATTATCTCCACCGCTTTCGATGAAAAGAATGTCGAGGGGAACATGCAGCCGCATCAGATCTTCCATGGCCTCTCGGTTGAGAGAGATATCCTCCCGGATCGCGGTGTGAGGGCAACCACCCGTCTCGACCCCCCGAATTCGTTCAGGAGGGAGGGCACCACTCCGCGTGAGAAACTGAGCATCCTCTTTTGTGTAAATGTCGTTCGTGACGACAGCGATTGAATATTTATCTCGAAGCGATTGACAGAGCTTGTCAACCAACGCTGTCTTTCCTGATCCGACGGGACCGCCAACCCCTACCTTGACCGGTTCTCTGGACATTTTTTTCTCCTATGACACAAAAAGCCGGGTATAAAGCCGTTGGTGCGCCATCGCCCGAATCTCATGGCCCGGCCCAAAGGAGCAGGCCTCTTCTAAAGGCCGTTTCATCGCCTTCTCCACCGTCCGAGCAACCACACTTTCCAACCCCGCCATCACTCGCTGGCCATCCGTTTGTCCGAGCGGTACCAAGCGGACTGCGGCACCCACTAGCCCCGACACGACCCCATAGCAATATGATTCAAGTGCCTGTTCACAAGAAAGCCCCAGCGTCTGAACCGCCACACCAAAGGCAAGGGCATAATGGCCGGGAGAACCTCCGGCACGCACCTCGCTCTCATACCGGCAAAGGAAATCACTCTCCACATAACCCACCGCCGTCCTGAGAAACTGCCTGCCGACGCTTTTACTCGCATCCCGAAGTGAGGCCACCGGCCGGGCGGCGGAGAACGAGGAATCGAGCGCCATCAATTCTGCAAGATTCTCTCGTTCCGAAAAATTCCAGGCCTCTCGAAGGTACACCCCGTCCAGTGAGGCAACACTGGCGGAAAGAACATTTTCGATGAATTCGGCAAGTGAATCCGCATCGGAAATTATTTCTTCTTGAACATAAGTTTCCAACCCCAGCGAATGTGCGAATGCACCACGCGGAAAAGCGGAGTCAGATATTTGCAGCAGGCGAAATGTTGATGTGTTAGTCATCGGTTAGTGGTGATGACAGTGATGAACGCCGAAGTCGTGGGTGAATATCTCGATCACACGCTCCGTACGCACATCCATCTTCTGGAAATATTCTTCCAAGACATTGTCATACGGGGTGATAACCCGATCTTTCTCAATCGACACCGGCGCGTGCCGATTACCGACCTGATAAGCGACGCGGGCAAGCTCCTCCGCCGAATCGGCATAGAGAACCAAGACATCCTCCGGGATGGCGCCTACCGTAACAACCCGGTCCGCGTCCTCGAAAAGGATATCTCCCTCGGCGAGCGCCTGCCCGGTCGGAAGCGCAATTCCAATCTCGGTTCCGGCATCGGACGTCACCCGCTGGCGGCTCCTCAGACGATCCTCCCAGCCGAGAGCCACCCGCTCCACACGGCGTGCCTCATCCCCGGCCAGCTTCCCAACAAGCTTCTCAACTACAATCATGGAATCACCTAAAAGAGGAAATACCGCTGGGCCATCGGAAGAACCTCGGCGGGCTCGCAGGTGAGAATTTCCCCATCCGCCTTAACAACATAAGTCTCAGGGTCCACTTCGATCTCCGGCATATAATCGTTCAAACGCATGTCCTTTTTTCCGATGGTGCGGCAATTCGAAACGGGAGCGACGATTTTCCGAAGACCAAGGTCTTCGCCCAATCCGCGCTCGGCGGCCGCCCTGGAAACAAACGCATACGCAGTCGCCCCGATCGCCCCGCCCATGGAGCCGAACATCGGCCTTCCGAGTACCGGTTGCGGCGTCGGAATAGAAGCGTTGGCGTCTCCCATCGCGGCATAGGCGATGAATCCACCCTTCACAATAACCTCAGGCTTCACGCCAAAAAATGCGGGGTTCCAAAGAACAAGGTCCGCCATCTTGCCCACCTCGACCGAGCCCACATAATCCGAGATGCCGTGTGCGATGGCCGGGTTGATCGTGTATTTAGCCACATAGCGCCTGGCACGGAAGTTGTCGTTTTCTCCCGTTTCCTCGGAAAGCCGCCCGCGCTGGCGCCTCATCTTGTCGGCCGTTTGCCAGGTGCGGATGATCACCTCGCCCACCCGCCCCATCGCCTGGGAATCCGAACCCATCAT
>Ga0114999_10009097_pt1 | contig 10950 bp, 12 predicted proteins | sample ArcticOcean_MG_C_3_FD_89820 | JGI IMG/M metagenome (GOLD analysis project Ga0114999, IMG submission 89820) | Marine microbial communities from western Arctic Ocean - ArcticOcean_MG_CB8_126 | ecosystem: Environmental > Aquatic > Marine > Oceanic | place: Arctic Ocean: Canada Basin | collected... | reverse complement strand
TCTCCTTCTCGACATACTCTTCCTCGTGCAGAAATCGAGTGAAGGCACGAATACCACGAAACAGGGTGTGATAGGTGCTGGGTGAGAGGTTCTGCTGTTGAAGATGCAAGAAGAAGGGAAGAATGTGGCTCTGTAGGTCTTCCACTGATGAGTCGGAGTCAGTGGAGGTCAGATACGAAATCAGCTTTCCGATGACATAGTCGTAGAATCGGAGGGTCGATTCACGACATCCACGGACCTTCCGGTCGGTCAGAAACAGGTCATAACAACGACGAATATCCATAAAAAAGCACCCCGAGTGAGCATCTGGCTATGAGCTCATTCGGGGTGTTTTCTTGTCTACTCAGACAACTCTGTTTCACTACCTAACTAATTGTTCCTAAATATATTGGAGCCGCCCAAGGGACTCGAACCCTCAACCACCTGATTACAAATCAGGAGCTCTACCAATTGAGCTAAAGCGGCCCGTCAACTAGCAGGACTAGCGTATTCCTACATTGCGAAGGTGTCAAGCGCCGAGTTGTCCAGCGGCGGCGATCACCGCTTCTGCACGGCTGGTTTTGCTGGCCAATGTTGCAGACTCAACACCGCCGTCTACCAACTGCTGTACGAACTCTGGTGTCACTGCCCCCTCAGGGCGAAAGAGCAAACCATTTTTCGACCCCGTGATGACACCTCTTGCCGCCATGTTCTGCACCGGAACAAATGCCGCGTGCTCCAGCGAGATGTCCGTGAACCAACCCAGAGGCATGCCCTGCTCGGGGAGACCTTCTTGGAACGCCCGCAAATGCTTTGCAGTACTGTGCACAGCCGCGGGAGTGACGGCCTGATGCAGGCAATAGCTGACGAGGGCACCGGCTGCTTCGCCGATGTTCCATTCCACCGGGTGAGGCCGATAACAACTGGTGGTTAGGTGGGTGGTACCGATGTTCTTGCAGGCGGCAAGCAGATTCCCGGGGCCCTGCTCCGGCAATAGTGCGCCAAGAGGTATCTGAAATGGTCGTGTCTTGCGACTCAAATCGATATCCTCTGGCGCCGGGTGGATGTCGAGGGGCGACCAGCCAATTCCCACACTATCCTCACAGAAGACGGCTCGTGCCCCTGGCTGGAATTCGACCGAGACATCCTGCTCGCACACGATCGTCCGCGCGACGAGCCGCCTCGATTCGCGGATGTAGGGCGCCATAGCAAGCCCATCATGCGTCCCCATCGCTTCCGACAGTAGTCGCAGCTCGGGATAACCAACGCCGATTCCCTCATCCCGAGGCGCCTCGGTCTGCAGCCAGTATAGATACCGAAGGCTCAGCTGCTTGGCCTCGTTGACCAGCCGTCGACGGCGGCAGTCATCCGCTTCAATCAGGTCGCCGCCGGCAAAGTCGGTGCCTGGGCATATGATAACGGCCAGATCTTGAGGAATCTGCTCGGGCATGAACTGATGCGCCGCCAGCACTCGCCACTGAGACCATAAGGAATCAGGAGAACCGGGCGTTGTGTCGAAGGCATTGCACACCGGCGCCCCGGAATCACCGTATCCTGTCAGTGCGAAGGGTTGTCGATCTCGGCTTGCCTCAAACCCCTCAGGGCATGGTATCGTGTGGTCCTGCCCTGGCTTCGAGAGCCCCACAACGAAGGGCATCGAGAATCTCTGCACCCGTTGGGGTGCGGGACCATCGGCCCGAGCATGAGGCTCCTGCGTTTGATCAACGCTTTCGGCCCCGGTTCGCCAGGGCGCGCCGGCCAGGGGCAGAAGGTCACCTAACTCGCTGGCATCCAATACATAGGCCGCTTCTATCTGGAGCATTCGATCGTGGGAGGGCTGACGCAGATGGACCCGAACAATGGTGTCCCCGTCGATCTCCACCTCGACTGGATGCGTGTCGTAGAAGATCTCGAGACGCTCTTGGGCGACGGGCTCACGCAGCATGTCAAGCAGGGCAATCAGACCAACTCGGGGCTCGAAGCAGCAGTGACTCCCCCTGCCATCGCCAGGATTGAAATAGTCGGCGTCAGTCGCGGCCTGGCTGAGTCCGTAGCGATCACGATAGTAGTCGCGGATCCCCTCCCGCCACTGGTAGTAGGCAGCGGTCCCACCGAAGGTCTCAATGTGATCGTGTTCGTCGAGGATGGAAACACCCTGCGACGTGGCCTGTCCGCCCAGCCAGCGGGTCGGTTCTGTGATGCAGACTTTATGCCCCTCACGGCAAGCGGCCAGAGCTGCTGCCACACCACCAAGACCACCACCGACGATGAGCACGTCGCATTCGTGCGAGGTCACCGAATGACCGAACTGGGCCTACCCTCTGCCTCGTCGAAAACGCGAAGCTCGGTCTCAGAGCGCCGCCGGGCCCAGAATTCAAGCGTTCCACGCGCGCAGGTGCGCTTTAACTGTATCTCTTTCAGGCGGCTGCCCATGTCTTTGCGGCGTGATTCAAGCACAGCAGAAGACTTCTTCGATCGCTGCGTGAGATAGGCCGTCATCAGCTTTCCCGACGATCGCCAATCGGGTGACAATGGCGGCGATGAGAACTACGGCGTCCGCTGTGGCTGCGTCGGGATTCATCGAACCGAAAGAGTGCCGTTAAGCCGAGGGAAAGAGCGGGAATGTTGCATGAATATAGTGTGGGAGAGTCAGGTTCGCTTATGGTGCCCGATGCCCAATAACGCCTCTGGGATTCTCCTGTGCATCGGTCCACAATCGTTGCCATTGATCATGGCTGATCTTGTTGGCAGAATCCTGTGAACGGACGACGAAATCAGGATGCCCCGTCCTGCCTGTATGCTGGCCCGTCGGCTGATAGCGCAGATCCAGGGACCAGCGGCAGTGTTCGGAGAGATTTGGGCGCGAACGATGAGGTGTAAATCGACTCATCAAGACGACATCTCCCTGTTCACAATCCATGACAACCGCCTGCTGTTGTGGCAACAGTTCCTCGACAATCGTCGTGCCCGCCGCCTTCTGGTGACGTAGGTATCCATCACCGACGATACCGGGCATCACCTCCATACACCCCATCTGGGACGTCGCTCGCAGCAATGGCATCCAACAGGTAATCACATCCGACGTCTCCGCCTCGGGCATCATCACGGCAGCATCCTGATGCCACGGCGCCATATGAAAGGATGGGCCCGTGTGGGGTTCAAATTCGTCAGGTGGTTTGGCTCGCAGATGCTGGATGGGGTTACAAGTAATCTCCGGTCCCAGAAGAGGCTCCAGTGTGCCTAACAGACTCTCAGTATGCAGAAAGTTGAACATCCGAGGACCAAGCATCTGCATGATATCAAGCCCCTTGCCCATTTCCTCCGACTGGCCGAAGAGCAACGCATATCGACGTTGGAAAGGTTCATCTGTATGCAGATTTGTTATCTGGCCATCCTGATGTAGTTGAAGAGCTCGCTGATCAACGAATTCGTCGATCTCGTCGATCACCGGCTGCAGGTCCTCACTGGACAGAACCCCTCGTACACGCAGAACGCCCTGGTCACGAAATTCAGCGATCTGGTCCTTGCGTAGTGTCATGGTTTTTCATTTCCCGCCTCCAGGCGCTGTATCCTATGAGTTTTGTTGACAAGCTTGTAAAGCTCTGCGGCACAGGGGATTTGACGTTTTTTCGCTTACCCTTAGCTTCGTTTGCATACGGTTCGGACACCGTCCGAATCTTCAGATTTTCTTTTCAGGACATGAATACCCGAGGTTCGCTATGGCCACATCGAAGAGTGCTACCAAATCCCGCGTAAACTTCAAGATCCATGCTCCGGATGCTCAGCACGTGTTTGTCGCAGGGTCCTTCAATGAATGGAACCCTACCTCTAAGGCGCTGCGCCTGGGGAAGGATTCCGTCTGGAGGACGTGGACGACATTGCCCCCTGGGGAGCACGAATATCGCTTCATCGTTGACGGTGAATGGGTCGAAGACCCTACCGTCGAGCAGCGTGAGGCGAACCCCTTCGGATCCCATAACTCTATTGTGACCATCTGACATCTGTGTTGCCGGCCTCTTGTTTGAGAGGCCGGCAACACAGATCAATTCTCGCGTCGCCAGCGCTGCTGGTGCCCATCCGGCACTTGCAGCACCATGACGCTGTCGCCTTCGACCGACCACGTAGCCTGCGCCTGCCCCTCGGGTTCAAAGTAGGTCCCCGTCAATACAAGCGTCTGTTCATCTACGGACCAGACGCCGGCAAATCGAAGTGTTCCCCCTGCGGCCAGTTCTACGGTCACGACCAACTCCCCCATGGGATCCATACGCATACGGACCGTCACCTCGCCGTAGCGTTCATCGACACCCGTCGTCGTCCAGGCTCCCTCCAACTGGTGAGGGACATAGGTGTCATCTTCATCGTCGACGGAAGCGGAGTCGGAACCCGAACAGCCACTCAGTACGAGTATTGTCAGGACAATCACACCCGCACCCATAATCAGTTCCCCGAATCCAATCGACCGGCGCCCATTGCCTGAGCCCTGGCAACAAAGGCAAGAAGCTCTTCGCGAAGATCAGCCGGAAGTTCCTGGATGGTGACCGTCTGCGCCGTAGACGGATGCACCTCTGGCGCAGAAACCCAGCGATCCGCGTCGCGGCGCCAGCACAGGTCTGGCAGGCCCGCGACGCCCACGAGATAGTAGGCCTCGCCATGACGATGAATCGCAGCCATCGTTCAGGCGTGTGGTCCGCGAGTGCGAATGATGGACATCGCAAGATCCGGATCGACTTGGACGATCATTTCTGGTTCGATACGCACGTGCCCGGGCAAATCAAAGCCCGCCACAGCAGAGCGCGCATGCCAACCGGAGAATGACGCATCGCTACCATCCTCAGCGAATTGCGACAGAGGCCCACCCAGGATATCGTGAAACACCTTGGTATAGCCGTCGACGACACGTGGTGATTTTGAAAACGCACCGCCACCGGCACTATTGACCATGCCGATACACTTCACGCAATACCAGATGTCGTTAAGCGTCCCTTCCGGATGCAATCCCCAGTGGAGGACACGCAGATGCTTGATTCCCGCATCGCGACCGGCCTCATAACCTTCCTCCACATCATCCGCGTCATTTGTCACCGCCCCTCGACCGCCGCCGGTACCAGAGGTAAACAGCAGACCCGATGGTGTCAGGGTCAGCATACAGATCCGACGGCCCTGACGGGCGGGGATCACCTCTTCCTTCGTCTTGAGATCTATGCCGAGTTCCTTGATCCGATCGTATACATCGAAATCCCGTTTCCATGCAGCGGGTAGCTCATTCATCGCGATTCTCCCGGTTGTTTTTCGTTTTGTTGTGCGAGCGAAGATAGAGGCCGCCACAGGCGGACTCAAGCCTGCGGGCCGTGGCACAATTGGTTTTTGAACAGTAGCTTCCCAGCGCCAACTCCCCCGCTGAAAAAGGACGTCGGATGATGGCGTTACCGTATCAAGACATTGCATCAGGGCCACTTCAAGACGCACTGGATCACGCCATGGCGCAGATGCGCGAGCAGCGGATCGTAGAACGAATCCTGGACCGTGATCACACGGTATGGAAGCCGCAGCCCGATGAGATTGTCAACCGACTTGGATGGCTCGACTCCCCGGCGGTGATGGCAGAAGAGGTGGAAGGCATCGACGCCTTTGTCGATAGCGTGCGCTCAGCAGGCTTCACGCATGCATTGTTGCTGGGTATGGGTGGATCCAGTCTGGCCCCGGAAGTATTTCGACGTGTCTTCGGCGTCGCCGATGGCTTCCTCGACGTACGCATCCTGGACAGCACCGATCCTGCTGCTATCAGCAAATCCTTCGGTGCCAGTGACCCGGCTTCCACTCTCTATTTGCCAGCGACGAAATCAGGTGGCACCGTCGAGACCTTGTCATTGTTGAGGTACGCCTATCGGCAGGCAATCGACGCACTCGGGCCCACTGCCCCAGATCATTTCGTCGCCATCACTGATCCGGGCAGCGGGCTGGCCGATCTGGCGACGCGTCTGAATTTTCGGCACGTCTTCCTCAACGATCCTGACATTGGCGGCCGTTACTCGGCGCTGTCCATGTTTGGTCTGGTCCCCGCCGCTCTGTGTGGTATCGACATTCGCGCCCTGCTGCAGTCCGCCGAGGGTGCCGTCGATGAACTGAAGAGTCTCTGTGTCGCTGCACCATCCGTCCTGTTGGGAACTCTCCTGGGTTGTGCCGCCCTGCATGGACGCGACAAGCTGACCCTCGCCGCGTCGCCGACGCTTGAACCTATGGGCGTCTGGATAGAGCAACTTATCGCTGAAAGCACGGGCAAGCAGGGCCATGGCATTGTTCCCATTGAGGGTGAGCCAGTCGTGCCCGCCCCCACCTATGGCGCGGACCGACTCTTTGTCGTGAGTCGATTGGCGTCCGAAGCGGTCGACGAAGACCACCTACAGACACTGGAGCATTCAGGACACCCCATGGCCCGGATCAACATCGGCTCAACAGCGGAGCTGGGGGCAGAGCTCTTGCGCTGGGAGGTGGCTACCGTGATCGCCGGACACCTGCTGCAGATCAACCCCTTCGATCAACCCGATGTTGAATCAGCCAAGATTCAGGCTCGCTCGATGGTGAGTTCCTACCTTGAGCAAGGGTCCCTTCCACCGACACCTACAACCTTCACCGACCAGGGAATCAGCGTCTCCACAGATCTGAATTCCACCGTTTTGGCGGCCACGACGATCAAGGGGATTCTCCAGTATATCCTTGAGTCCGCCGCCGACGCCGAAAACGCTGATAGCTCAAGCTACCTGGCTTTTCAGGCGTATCTACCACCGTCGCCAACAACTCACGAGGCGCTGCTGCAGTTGCGGCACGGATTCCTTCGCATCAATGGTCAGGCGACGACCGCCGGATACGGTCCCCGTTTTCTGCACTCGACGGGGCAATTGCACAAAGGCGACGCCGGGAAAGGGCTTTTTGTCCAGATCACCTGCGACGACGCGATAGACCTGGACATTCCCGATGAAGCAGAGGCCGATTCGAGTTCCATGAGTTTCGGCGTCCTCATCAAAGCCCAGGCCATGGGAGATGCAGAGGCACTCATCCAAGGCGGGCGTCGAGTCATACGATTGCACCTTGGGGCTGGAATTGAGCCGGGACTGCGGACGCTGTGCAGCAGCATCGATTCATTTTCGAGATGATTCATTATCGAGACCGGGATTCAGCCCTAACACACTGACACTGACATCACTGTACGGGGAGGCAAATACGATGCGAATTGGTATGATCGGATTGGGACGAATGGGTGCCAACATGACCACACGTTTGTTGGCGGGCGGACATGGAATTGTTGCCCATGATCGGAGCGCAGAGGCAGTCGAAACGGCCGTTGCGGGAGGTGCGCAGGGAGCGGACTCATTGGAGAGTGTGATCGCGGCGCTGCCTGCGCCGCGTGTCGTGTGGGTGATGGTACCCTCCGGACAACCGACACAGGAAACGGTCACTGCTCTGGCCGAGCTGATGCAATCGGGCGACACCGTCATCGACGGTGGAAACAGCAACTACAAGGAGACGATTCGCCGGGGACACATGCTGGCGGAACGAGGGATTCACTTCGTCGATGTAGGTACCAGTGGCGGCGTCTGGGGCCTGAAGGAAGGCTATAGTCTCATGATCGGTGGAGCGGAGGATGCCGTCGGCTCCCTGGCGGCGATCTTCGAGACCCTGGCTCCGACAGCTGAGTTGGGATGGGGGCACGTGGGACCCACCGGCTCAGGCCACTTCACCAAGATGATTCACAATGGCATCGAATACGGCATGATGCAGGCCTTTGCCGAGGGCTTTGCGATCTTGAAAAAGAAAGAGGAATTTGGTCTTGATCTACATCAGATCGCGCAGATCTGGCGCCATGGTTCGGTCGTGCGATCCTGGCTCCTCGACCTGACGGCCAAGGCCCTCGAACAAGACAGCGAATTGGCCGACATTGCCCCCTTCGTCTCTGACTCTGGCGAGGGACGGTGGACGATCGCAGAAGCGATCGATCTCGATGTACCCGCCCCCGTCATCACACATTCGCTGATCGCCCGCCTGCGCTCACGAGATGAGGTTGGCTATGGGGATCGAATGCTTGCGGCGATGCGAAATCAGTTCGGTGGGCATGCCATCAAGAAAGCCACCTGAGAAACACGTACGCCCTTAGTGCAGGCCCCGCTGGCTGCTGAGCCCCCTGTTGGGGCTCGGCGTCCACTCTATGTCATGGGTGCCAACGAGTTGACCGCCGGCAATCCAGGCCGTGTCACCACCATACAGTTGCTTCACGAGGACCTGCTCAAGCTCGCCGAGATGTCCCGCGTAGGCGGGATCATCTGAGAGATCCGTCAGTTCCTGAGGGTCTTGTTCCAGGTCGAATAGCTGGCGGCGATTGCCCACCGGATAGTAGATCAGCTTGTGTCGCCCGTCGTGGATCATGCGCGTTGCCGTGGCCCCCTCGCCTATCTCGCCATACAGATGAGATCGCGAGGGCTCTCCCACCATACTGATGCCCTCCACCGTATCGGGGACCTGCAGCCCTGCCATGCTCAGCAGGGTCGGCATCACATCCTGCCAGCCGACGAGTCGAGGGTCGATTTGGTCGGTTCCGATCTGGGCCTGTTGTGCCGCCGTAGCGCACAGAATCATCGGAATCTGAGCCGACTCCTCATAGAAGAGTCGCTTACCCCACAGCCCATGCTTGCCCAGCATGTCCCCGTGATCGGAACTGAAGAGGATGATCGTGTTGTCCAGGAGTCCCTCTTCCCGCAGGGTACCGATGATGACGCGGATCTGATGATCGATGTGTGTGCACAGTGCATAGAACGCACGACGAGCGGTTCGGGTTTGGTGATCGCTCAATCGCTCGCCGTCCTCTCGCCGACCTCGCAAGGCAAAAGCCAGCTTTTCCGGGTCATCGGCCCATCCACCCATACTCGGCGTATCGAGAGGTCGTTCTCTGTACATCTCGAGATAGTCACGCAACGGGACCAGCGGCGGATGCGGGTGGCAGTAGGACAGATACCAGAAACCAGGGCGGCTGGGATCTCGCCGCTTGATCATCCTCGCCATCTCACGTGTCGTCCAGTTGGTCACGTGATGTTCCTCGGCAAGGTGCCAGGGGCGATTCACATATTCGTTGTTTCCCATCCCATGTAGAAACTGCTCGCCGCCAAAACCTTGTCCGCGCAGATAGGCTTCATAGTCATCCTCGACGCCCCACTGCGCCCGACCTTCCTCGGCCAACAGAACATCGTCGAATCCAATACGTGCTCTTTGTGGGTGAACGTGCAGCTTGCCAACCGCGTATGCCTGGTAACCCTGGTCACGAAAGGTCTGAGCCATTGTCGGAAGATTCGGCATGGGCAGATCGGTAAAGACACGATCGCCATGAGTCCGCGGCGGACATCCTGTCATCAACGTTCGACGCGCCGGGATACACACAGGTGTCTCAGCGTAAGCGCGTGGAAAGCGGACGCCATTGCGCGACAGCTGATCCAGCGTCGGAGTTTGTACGCAGGGGTGACCATTGATACCAAGAAGCGAACCGAACCAATGATCAGTCGTGATCAGTAAGACATGAGGACGATCTTCGACCGGCTCACTCATAGGGGGTCATCAACTCCCGGCCGAGTTGAACAGATCACGTCCTGCGACTAATGCGTCAATTTTCCGATCAGCGATCGAACGTTTCAGCATCCAGAAGCCGCAGTCGGGATTCACGTAGGCGATACGTTCGACGCCAACGGCTGCCGCGGTCTCCTCGATCTGGCGGGCAATGCCTTCTGCCGACTCGATGACATTTGATTTGATATCTACCACGCCCAGTCCAAAACGAATCTTGTCATCGATCGCCTGCAGTCGAGGCAGTTCCCAATTGCCACGATGGGCGAGTTCTAACAGCACGTGATCTGCATGCAATCCACTCAGATAGTCGATCAGTTGCTCCCAACTACCTTGCTGAATCGTCTGTCCTCCATAGTTACCGAAGCACAGATGCACGGCTGGCGTCGTCTTCACCTTTTTCAGAATGCGATTGATTCCGTCCAGGGCCCACTCCCACTCATCCGGATGGCCGGGCAGATTCGCCTCGTCAACCTGGACCACCTCCGCATCGATATCAGCGACCTGCGCGGCGAGCACATCGGCCAATGCAGCGCACAAGGCTTCTCGGGATCCATAGTGGTTGTCCAACAACGTCTTGCACAGCATGTGTGGGCCCGTGAGCGTGAACTTCAAAGGTGCTTTCGTCAACGACCGGGGCAGAGAGAAATCGTGTGGGAGATCGAGACTGCCCTCTTCGATGGGTCCATCGACGACAGCACTTGGCCGAGCACGAAAGGACATAGCCGCATCACGACGGAATGCGTCGAGGTCAGCACGGGAGATATCGGATCTAACATTTCCAAGAGGCCGAACGAAGTACTCGATCATGCCATTCGTGTCAGGGTGATTGATGTCGAATCGACCCAACTCACCATCTGCAAGCAGATCGATGCCGGCATTCTCCTGGGTTTTGAGTACGACGGCCATTGCATCAGCCAAGGCCTGCTCTGAGGGTAGAGCCGAGAGCCAGTCGGGGACGGGATAACTACCCACAACTGTCGTCAAAATTCCCATGAAACCATTATCTCCTGAGGTAGATGTTGAAGCACAAGATCATTGATTTTGAGATCGCGCTGCCGCTTTGTCGATCGCCGCCGTGACCAGATCAGACGTGATGATTTCGGGCAATATGATGGGATCATCGCCCGTACCACCAGCGAAAATCACGTACAGTGGGACACCAGGACGCCCAAAGGCCACTAGCATCTTCGTGATGTCAGGTTCACGATGCGTCCAATCTGCCTTGATCAAGGCCACATCTGCTGCAGCGAAGGCATCTTGCACCTGCTTGTCTGCGAGAACGACGCGCTCATTCACCTTACAGGTCCAGCACCAATCTGCAGTAAAATCTATGAAGACGATCCGCCCCTGACCGATCAGATCCTC
>Ga0114999_10009095_pt1 | contig 10950 bp, 9 predicted proteins | sample ArcticOcean_MG_C_3_FD_89820 | JGI IMG/M metagenome (GOLD analysis project Ga0114999, IMG submission 89820) | Marine microbial communities from western Arctic Ocean - ArcticOcean_MG_CB8_126 | ecosystem: Environmental > Aquatic > Marine > Oceanic | place: Arctic Ocean: Canada Basin | collected... | reverse complement strand
GTGATCAGGAGGCTCAAGGCATCCTCATAGTTCCCCGGCGCCGCCTGCGTAGTAAGTCGATTCCTATCATCCACCGCGAACAGCGACGAATCATATTCCCAGGCGAGCTCCGGCGCTGATACCGGCGCTCCCTCGTCGTCGAAAACCAGAACGGAAAGGCGAACGGTTCCACTATTGGATAGTCGCAGAGTCTGCGGGAACACCGATGTCTCCCCCGGCACTCCTTGCGGCCCCATGATCGAAGGCGATTGCACGATAACGTCCATCAGCGCCGACACGGTTTCCCCTCGAAGATCGCCACCCAACGTGGCTATCGCCTGAACGGAACCGGGATATGTGCCAGGAGTATTCCCAAACGTGAATACGCCGAACTCACTAACGGTTCCTGCCTCTGGATCCAGCACCTCCCAGGCGATGGACTCTGAAGGGACTGGGCGACCCTTGAAATCAACCGTCAACAACACCAACGGAGTGCTCCTCTCAGGGCGACCGAATGCAGCTGTCGGGCCGATGAACGCCCGCACCTGGCCTGACGCCTCCGTCTGAGACAACACCTGCACGGACGCCTTGCCGACCACCGGAGCACCCGACCCACCCAAGCGCCTCGCCTGCACCTCGAGCGCATTGAGGTACGTACCGGGCTTGTCGCCGAAGGTGAAACCACCAGTTGCGTCAATCGTCCCGGCATCAGGGTTGGTCACCCGCCAGAACAGATCAAGATCCTGCACTAAGCCACCGAGATTGCCGATCGCCGCGGCTCGCAGCCGAACGAAATCCCCTGCACTGCCCGTAGACGTGCTCGGGAACACTACCACTGACGTGATAACGGAATCGACGAACCCCGTCGTGACCAACACAGAGGCACGCCCCACAGCGGTGAATTCCTGGCCATCCACCTCCTGTACGGCGATCACCTCGAGCGCATCCTGGTAGCTGCCAGGAACGTTCCCTGCGGTAAACACGCCACTCGCGCTCACCGTTCCCGCAATCTGATTCCGCATCCGCCACTCGAAACGCGGGACTCGCAAGAGTCGCCCTTGGGAGTCCCGCGTCCGCGCGGTGAAAATCGCCACACCGCCTCGAGCGATCGTCAGATCTCCTGGGATCGCCTGTACCTCACTAACCCGCACCGGCACGGTTTCGACCACCAGAACATCGGCGAACGCCTCCAAGGTGATCGTCCGCCCGCCACCAAACACGTCACTGAAACCCTGGCCACCGCCACAGCTCGCGGCAAGCGTCGCTGCAAGTACCAGAAGCACCACGCGGGATCTACGTAAATGGAGAATGATGGGCACGATTTATGTCGCCGACTACCGGCCGCCGGAACTCCTTGCTCGTCTGAAAGACTCTTCGGCTCCGTCCAGTGCGGACGTATCCGATCCGGCGACGAGCAGAACTACAGTAGTAGTACTGTACCAAACGCCCATCTTGCGGGTAAATCTAGCTTACCCGCGCATTGTGGCGGTCACGGTCTCTCCCAAACACCTTGAACAGCCATGCCCGCGTTTACACACTGAGCACCCGTTTGCTATCGTTCGACTGGCCAACTCGCGGGGGAACGCCGGATTGCGATTCCACTCGCCAGTCACCACACCGCTCGCATGATGATTCGAGGAGCAACAGTGAAGATTGCGCTGGGTACCGACCACGCCGGGTTCGAATTCAAGAACCGATTGGCCACTATCCTCACCGATCAAGGCATCGAGGTATTGGAGGTCGGTGCCCATTCCTACGACCCCGACGACGACTACCCTGACTTCTCTGAAGCCGTCGCCCGGGCCGTCGCCAACGGGCAGACCGACCGCGGGATCCTCGTGTGCGGAAGCGGCGTAGGCGCCAGCATCGCCGCCAACAAAGTCAACGGCATCCGCGCGGCCATGTGTCACGACACCTACTCCGCCCACCAAGGCGTCGAGCACGACGACATGAACGTCCTTTGCATGGGTGCGCGCATCATAGGTATAGAGCTTGCACGCGAGATCGCCGTAGCGTTCCTCAGCGCAAGCTTCAGCGGCGAACCTCGCCACGCCCGACGTCTGGCCAAAGTGATGGCCATCGAAGCAGCGAACTAGCAACCGCGCGGGCCACCACCGCAAGCGCAGCACCGCTCAACGATCGGAGATCTCGTGGAAAACATCATCATCCAGAACCAAAACCTCGGCCAGTCAACCTGGGTGGACTACATCCAGCGTTCCATGCTCACCACCGGTCAGTTGGGCGGCCTCGTCAAAGACGGCGTAACCGGGCTCACGTCCAACCCCACCCTCTTTGAGAAGGCCATCACTACCACTGCCGACTACGACATCGCGCTAACCGAGATCCCCGACGATGGTCGATCGGCAGCGGACATCTTCGAAACCCTAGCGGTGGAAGATATCCAAGGCGCTGCAGACATCCTCAGGGCGGTCTACGACTTCACAGACGGACGCGATGGCTATGTGTCGCTCGAAGTCCCGCCTTCCCTTGCCCAGAGCACCAAGCAAACCGTGGCCGAAGCCCGACGCCTGTTCGGTCTACTGCGTCGCCCCAACATCATGATCAAAGTACCCGGCACCGATCCTGGCATCTCTGCAGTGCGCGCCCTCATCGGCGAGGGCATCAACGTCAATGTCACCCTCATCTTCTCGCTTACCATGTACCAGAAGGTGATCAACGCCTACATGAGCGGCCTGGAAGACTTCGTCGCCGCAGGCAAGGATCCGTCGCGGGTCGCGTCGGTCGCATCGTTCTTCGTCAGTCGGATTGACACCGCGGTCGACGCCCAGCTCCGAACGATCGGTGGCGACGCAGTGAACCTCACTGGCAAGACCGCCATCGCCAACGCCCAAGCTGCATACGCCCTATTCCAGGATGAGAGCAGCAGTGCCCGCTTCCAAGCCCTCGGCGCCAAAGGGGCCCGGCCCCAACGACCGCTTTGGGCCAGCACCAGCACCAAGGATCCCGCGCTGCCCGACACCGTCTATGTTGACCAACTGATCGGCCAAAACACCGTCAACACAGTTCCGCTCGCAACCCTCGAGGCGATGTTGGATCGCGGCACCTCAGCCGACACGCTGGCAGGCTCCGGCCCGCGCGCGAAAGCACACCTTGAGGCCCTGGCTAGCGTCGGCGTCGACCTCGACGCCGTCACGGAAAAGCTCCTCAACGACGGCCTCACCGCGTTCAGCAAGTCTTTCAACGACCTCCTGACTGGCATCGAAAGCAAACGAGCCCAGCTAACAAAACCGTAGCCACCGGAGAGCACCCCCATGGATATCGGAATGATCGGCCTAGGACGGATGGGCGGTAACATGGCCGCGCGCCTCGCACGAGGGGGACATCGCGTCGTCGCCTACGACCGCGACCCCGACAGCCGTGAACACGCCGCCGCAAACGGGCTCGAAACCGCTGACACGCTCGAACACCTCGCTGAGCAACTCGCGGCCCCGCGGGTCGTCTGGGTTATGGTCCCTTCAGGAAATCCCACCGAAGGTACGATGTCCGCGCTCATGGAAGTTTTGGAGGAAGGCGATATCGTCGTCGACGGCGGCAACGCTCACTACAAAGACTCCATGCGGCGCGGCGCCGAATTCCAGCGACGCGGCATGGCCATGATCGACGCTGGCGTCTCGGGCGGCATCTGGGGCCTGGAGGAAGGGTATTGCCTCATGGTCGGCGGTGATGCCGAAGCCGTCGACAAAGTCGAGCCCTGCTTCCGTACACTCGCCACTTCCACCGAGGACGGCTACGCCCACGTCGGCCCCCTGGGGGCCGGCCACTTCGTCAAGATGGTGCACAACGGCATCGAGTACGGCCTCATGCAGGCCTACGCAGAGGGGTTCGAGTTGATGCGCGCCAAGGACCTCTTCAGCCTGGACATGGCCCAAATCTCCGAACTTTGGGGCCACGGTAGCGTCGTTCGCTCGTGGCTCCTCGAACTCACGGCCAACGCACTCAAAGAAGACGCGACCCTCGCCGACATCGAACCCTGGGTCGAGGACTCAGGCGAAGGCCGTTGGACCGTCGAAGAATCCGTCGAGCTTGCCGTCCCCCTGCCCGTCATCTCCATCGCCCTTCAAGCGCGCTTCCGGTCACGCCAATCGGATGCTTTTGGATTCAAGATGCTCGCGGCCATGCGCAACCAGTTCGGCGGACACGCCGTACGTCGACGCGGCTAGCCTCGCACATGGCCGACATCCGCACATTCGACGCGGCCGACAAGTTAGCGCGCGCAGCAGCAGACGCCACACTCGTCCTGGCGCAGGCGGCCGTGCGTGACCGAGGTCGGTTCGTCTGGGGTCTCTCGGGCGGGCCCACCATCGCCATGCTCCTCCGCACGCTGGCAAACGAGTATTACGCAGCGCGAATGCCTTGGCCGAAGACCTACGTCACCTTCAACGACGAGCGGTGGGGCGCGCCAACCGAGCCCCAGAGCAACCAACGCATGGCCCGCGAAGAGCTTCTCGACCGCGTCAGCATCCCCCGCGAGCAGGTGCGCGCCATCCTCACGATCGGCGTCAGTCCCCAAGACTCCGCCACCGTTGCAGAGCGTCACGTCACCGAGATCTTCGACGGCCCCGTTCGCCCAGACCTCCTCTCGCTAACCATCGGCGCTGACGGCCACACCACCGGCCTCTTCCCAGTCTCAGGCGCTTTGCTCGAAAGTGACACGCTCTTCGCCGCCACCGAAGTGCCTGACACCGGGGAAACGCGCATAACAGCCACATTTCCCCTCATCGCGGCAGCGCGCAACATCCACTTCATGGCCACCGGCGCCGCCAGAGCATCCGCCGTCCAACAAGCGTTGTACCCACGACCGAACGCCCCCATAGTCCCCGCTGGCCTCGTCAACCCAACCAACGGCAAGGTCACCTGGTTCCTCGACAGCGACGCCGCCCGGTCGCTGGAACACACTGACCTGACCTCGGAATAGCCAGTCTCTGATCGCCTCGCGACGCCTGAACTGACATACCGCGCGCGCATGTTCCGTTTATGTTCCACCACCGGCGATGTACGCTTATCAACGAACGCTATCAAGTTCTTTTGAGATGGGTAGAAGTCGCCAACTATGGCTACGGGTTAGGGGTTCGTCATGTGTGGCATCTTCGGATACCTGGGATACCAAGAGGCACAGCCGCTCGTCATCGACGGCCTAACTAGCCTCGCCTATCGCGGTTACGACAGCGCGGGCATCGCCGTACTTTCCAGCGAAGGCACTCTTGGCGTTCGCAAAGCCGCAGGGAAGATCGACAACCTGATCGGCGCAGCCACAAGTTCCCCCCTATCCGGCAGGCTCGGCATCGGCCACACGCGTTGGGCCACTCACGGCGAGCCCAACGAGATCAACGCCCACCCTCACCTCGACGGCAGTGGCTCCATCGTCGTCGTCCACAATGGCATCCTTGAGAACTACGCTGAGTTGAAAGAACGCCTCATCGCCAACGGTCACGTCTTCAGCTCAGTCACGGACACTGAAGTCATACCGCACCTCATCCAGGAACTCATCGCCGAAGGCCTTTCGTTCCCGGAAGCCGTGCGCATCGCAGCAGGCCAACTCCGTGGAGCGCATGCCATCGCCTGCCTTCATGCTGACCACCCCCAAGAGATGATCACTCTCCGCATCGGCAACGCTGGTGGCGTCGCCATCGGGCACGGCCAAGACGAGATGTTCATCGCAAGCGACCTGCCAGCCCTCGTCCCACACACCTCCTCCGTCACTCCCCTGGAACCCGGAGAAATGGCGGTCATCAACCCCGAAGGCTGCGATGTCATGACCCTCGACGGCACACCCGTCGACTCCAGCAGACTCACCATCACCGTCAACGCCGTTTCGGCGGCCAAGGGTGGCTACAAGCACTTCATGCTCAAAGAGATCATGGAGCAACCAGAAACCGCCATGAGTGCGCTACGAGGACGCATCTCCTTCGCCCCGGGTGAAGTCACCCTGGAACTCCCGTTCAGCGAGCAAGAGCTAAAAGAGTTCACGCGTGTGGTCTTCATCGGCATGGGCACCAGTTCTCACGCTTGCCAGGTTGGCGCTCGATTCATCGAGATCCTCGCCCGCATCCCCGCAACGTCCGAGAACGCCGCCGAGTTCCGCTATCGCGACCCCGTTCTCGACACCCACTCACTCGTTGTCGCAGTCGCGCAATCGGGGGAGACGGCCGACACCCTTGAGGCTATGCACCAGGCCGCCACTTCAGGCGCGCGCACCCTCGCCATAACCAACGTGGAAGGATCGCAGGCCTACCGACAAGCCGAAGCCTCCATCCTCATGCATGCGGGCCCAGAGATAGGCGTCGCGTCCAGCAAAACGTTCATCAACTCCATGATCGCCATGCAGTTGCTCGCCCTCAGGCTCGCCGCCACCCGGAACACCATCCCCGTCGCTGCCAGCACCGAGTACGTACAAGCGCTATCGCACCTCCCCGGCCTGCTGGGTGAGGCACTTAGCGCCAACGAGGACATCTACCGTAAGCTTGCCGCCAAGTACGCGCGGTCACGCCGATTCCTGTTCATCGGTCGCGGCCTCCTCGAACCCATCGCAAGAGAAGGCGCGATGAAGCTCAAAGAGATCAGCTACATCCATGCGGAAGGCATGTCAGCCGCAGAGCTCAAGCATGGCCCCATCGCCCTCGTCGACCCAGAAACTCCTGTCATCGCCTTCGCTCCGCGCAACGCTATGTACGAGAAGATGCTCGGCAATATCTCAGAAGTTCGCGCACGGTCAGGCCAAGTCATCGGGATCACCACCGCTGGCAACGCAGGCTTCACCGGACTCGTGGACGACACCCTCTACATACCAGCAACTCCACCGCTCCTTGAGCCCCTGCTTGCGACCATTCCCGCTCAGCTCCTGGCCTACCACATGGCGGACCTCCTCGGGAACGACGTAGACCAACCGAGGAATCTCGCGAAAAGCGTCACCGTAGAGTAACTGTCATGACTCAAGACACCTCCCTCCTCTGGGACACCCATAGCCACGTCCTTCATGATCTCGACGACGGCCCCGAAACCATCGGCGCGGCTCTTGAAATCATCGCCATGTCAGCCGAACGAGGCGTCACGGGGATCGTCGCTACGCCCCACTCGCTCTCCGTCTTGGACGCGGGCGGCCCCGCCATTATCCACGACCGCATCGGTAGGCTAAGAGCGCTCATCAGCGAGCACTCCATCCCCATCGAACTCGTCCCAGGCATGGAGATCCGCCTCATGCCTGACGCAGCCGAACATCTAAACGCAGGCCGTTTCATCACGCTCAACGAAACCAAAACCGCGTTGGTTGAATTCGACTACACCCAATGGGCCACCTACGCCGACCAAGCGTTATTCGACATCGCTGTGGCAGGCCATCACATCCTTCTCGCCCACGTTGAACGCATCGTGCCCCTCCAGGCACACCCGAATCGCGTTGTTCAGTATGTGGAGCGCGGCTACTTCAGCCAGATAACCGCCGCAAGCCTCACAGGGGGATTCGGATCAGCGCCTAAGAAAACCGCCGAGTACCTACTCGGCAAAGGCGCCGTGCACGTCGTCGCCTCTGACACGCACTCCTTGCACGGCCTACGGAAGCCGTGGCCAGAGGGTGTCATCGAGCGCATCGAGAAGCTCGTGGGGGAAGACGCAGCACACCTGCTCGTGTACGAGAACCCCGCTCGCATCGTCAACGGCGAAACGCCATTGCCCGTCGAGCCTCACCCCAAGCACCGCTTCAGCCTCTTCGGCCGCGGCTAGCGGTCTCGTCGCTCGAACAGCGTCACGCCCGGCCACGACGCTGCCCTCGTGAAAAGGAACGGATCCTGCCCTGCCGCAGCCTCGAATAATTGTGGCGAATCCAGCGGTATCCAGTGATATATCAGCAGGTAGTCCGTCTCAAGATCGTCCATGATGTTGTACAGCCGTAGGCTGTTATCCGAGCCGAGCCAACCCATGTGGCGAACCTCGCGCACGGGTCGCCACACCTTCGCACCCTCATCGTTCCAGCCATCCATGACACGACGCCCGGTCTGCTCGGGTATCCACCAATCGTCCCAATTACGGAAACCCACCGCCAGTATCTTCGCCTCAGGTCGCGTATTCTCCCTGATCCACGTGAACGCCTGATCAACCTGCGGGATGCGTTGCACTGGCGTCAGTGTCCAGCGTGCCTGCAGGCCATCCTGCGCCGGAACGATCAACAGACCCAACGCAACGACCACCACGAAGGCTGACACACCCCAGCGGGGCACGTTCACGTGCTCACGAAGCTGGTAAAGGTCGTCCATCATCGCGTTCACGAACACCGCGCCCATCACCGCCATGAAGGGCGCCATGAACACGACGAACCTAGCCACGTCGAGTCCCGAGAACGGGTAGACACCGATGATTGGCGGCGCACCGAACGCGACCCACGTGAACATCACCAGCAGGATTCCAGGCCCGACCGCTCGCATCCGCCCGGACACCACCTGCACCAACCCCGCGATTGCCAGCGGGATATGAACCAACCCTATGTACGACGGGTATGCCTCTCTCCCCAAGAAGGTGCGCGCCAGTGAACGCCGAACCATCAACTCCGCATCCACATTCCAGTTGCCCGCGACCTCACGTTCGAACCCCACACTGATCAGGTGCGGTATGAAGAACACCACCCACGGCAAGATCGCAGCGAGGAACACCACACCTAGCGTCACCAACTGCCGGAACACCCGCCGCCGCGTGCGTGTTGGCCATAGTCGATACACGGCCCACGGCGCCATCGCCATGCCGAAGCCGAAGCCCGTCATGTGATGCGAAAGCATGCTCGCCGCCAACAACGCACCGGCCCACACCGCGTCCCGTCGGCGTACCGTCCGTAATGCCCGCTCCGCCATCGCGTATCCAGCGATCCCGAACGGCAAAGCGAACACGGTTGAGTACCAACCGAAGATCCCCAGCGACACGAACATCGGGTAAGAAAGCAGCGCCAGCAGACCACCCCAGGCGGCCACTGGTTTGCGCACGCGAAGTTCAAGCAGCAGGCCGTAGACGGCTAGACCGATGCCAACGAAAGCCAAAAATGTCCAGATGCGGAACGATATTTCGATCGGCAGCGGGCTGATCGCCGACAGGAGGCCGATCGCTCCATAGGCCAGCGGTGGGTATGCAGCCGCGTACGGCCAACCGCTGTACCAGTACGGATCGGTGAACACCGATTCCAGATTCCCAGTCAGCGCCTTGTCGACCACCCATCCCAAGTGCAGGAACGTCGGCGAATCCACGCCGGGCGGGCTCCCAGGGCCGAACATCGGCCACATCAACACCCCGACCACCAACACATATATCCCCGCCACCAACCCGTGCCGCAACGCCACGCGCTTAGCGAACCGCCTCATCGAGACGTAGTCGATCTGTGCGATCCGCGCAACCGCAACCTTCGCGCCGCGTTCAGCCACCCGTCGACCGAGATCGACCAACCTACGCGCACGCTCGCTTATAGGCGTATCAGTAGCTTCAGGAGGGATAACCGCCATCGCGCTAGCCTCAGATGGATCAGCCGCAGGTGCGTCTACGTCACGCGAAGCAGCCTCGGTCGCATCAGCCACCTCTGTGGCATCCTCCGGTGCATGACCCTCCGGCGCGTCGCCCCCAGGTGCATCCGCCGCAGGTACGTCAGCCTCACGTGAATCGCCCTCAGCAGGCCCATCCGCAAGCGCATCACCCTCAGGCGGATCAGCCTTAGGTGTCTCGTCGTCGGGTGGATCGGAGGAAAAGGAACTCGTCATGGTCTGTCGCCCAGCATATCCGCAGGCATACGCCGCTGGAATGCCTAGCCTGGGCGATTCGTCCGCGCTTTCTGGTGGGCAACCGTCAGCGCTAGGCCCTCAGCCAGCCCCACTTGCCACTGCCATCCCGTCTCGCGGGTCAGCTTCGCGGCGTCCAGCGTCACCCGACGAACCTCGCCCGGGCGCTCTTCCGCATACTCGACGATTCCTTCGAAGCCGCAAGCCTGCGTCAACTCGCGCGTCACCTCATTCACCGACGACGCCACGCCCGTGCCGACGTTGTACGCACCCTGCAATCGACGCTCGATGGCCTCAACGTTCGCCTGCCCAACGTCGCCCACATACACGAAATCTCGCTGCTGGTCGCCGTCGCCGAAGATCACCGGCGTTTCGCCCTTCAGCATGCGGTTCGTGAAGATCGCCACAACCCCGGCCTCACCCTCCGGCGTCTGACGAGGACCGAACACATTCGCATAGCGCAGCGCCGTGTACGAGAAGCCATGCGTATCGTGGTACATGCGCAAATACGTCTCCACCGACGCCTTCGCAGCACCGTACGGGGAAAGCGGCGCTATCGGCGTCGCCTCGCCTGCGGGGACCACTTCAGGATCGCCGTACAGCGCCCCGCCCGTCGAAGCGAACACCAAGTGCTCCACCCCGGCGGCGCGCGAAGCCTCAAGTACCTGGAGCGAGCCCACCACGTTGGTCAGCGCATCCGCTGCCGGATCGCGCGACGACAGCGCCACGCTGATCTGTGCCGCATGGTGATCGACCACCTGCGGCTTGAACGAGGCGAACACCCGTCCCAACGCCTCAGCGTCGCCGATATCAACCTCGAAGAACTCGGCTCCAGGATTGAGATTCTCAAGGGTTCCCGTCACCAGTGAGTCCACGATGCCCACCACGTTTCCGCGCTCGATGAGCGCATCAACGACGTGCGAGCCGATGAACCCCGCCCCACCTGTTACCAAGATGCGGGTGGGATCAGTCATTACTCTGTGACTCCGATCGCCGACGCCTTCGGCGCTCCGCGCTATGGGACAAGCCCTTGGGCTGCGAGTCGTCCCTCGGCAGCACCGTCGTGTGCTTCCGTGTATGCCTCCACGCCAGCAAACCCACGCTCAGCCCCACGAACACGATACCCACGATCTGGGCTGCCGGTATCGCCCCAACCTTCCAATTCCCGTCGCGCAGGAACTCCAGCCAGAAGCGCTCAGCCCCGTAC
>Ga0114999_10009094_pt1 | contig 10952 bp, 9 predicted proteins | sample ArcticOcean_MG_C_3_FD_89820 | JGI IMG/M metagenome (GOLD analysis project Ga0114999, IMG submission 89820) | Marine microbial communities from western Arctic Ocean - ArcticOcean_MG_CB8_126 | ecosystem: Environmental > Aquatic > Marine > Oceanic | place: Arctic Ocean: Canada Basin | collected... | reverse complement strand
CGCTCAGGCTTGAACGAACGGTAGTTAATTGTTTCGGGTTTGGTGACTTCGCCGTGGGACCACGACCGGATGGTATCCGGTGAGGCCAACTGAATACGGATGGAATCGAACTCTGTCGGTTTGCTTGAGTTACCGGTTTTGATCACGTCGTCACCTCTGGTTGGTTTGACTCTGCTTCGATCGAACCTCTAAATGCGGTCGTAGACGACCAGCTTCCCAATCGGTCGTTAGCTCGTTGCATCAGTAGGGTTCCACCAACGTACGACTATCTTCGAGTATGACATCAAGGCACAAGCTTTGAAGTTCCTTTACCAAAACATTGAACGATTCAGGAATTCCGGGCTCCGGCGGATTGTCGCCCTTGACGATCGCTTCGTATATCCGCGAGCGCCCTGCGACGTCGTCCGATTTGACGGTCAGCATTTCTTGCAAAGTATATGCCGAGCCGTAAGCCTCCAGAGCCCACACCTCCATTTCGCCAAAACGCTGACCACCAAACTGCGCCTTGCCACCAAGCGGTTGCTGAGTGACAAGTGAGTACGGGCCGATGGAACGAGCGTGAATTTTGTCAGCGACGAGATGGGTCAACTTGAGCATATAGATGAAGCCCACGGTGACTCGCTTGTGAAGCTGTTGCCCCGTGCGGCCGTCGAACAGCGTTGCCTTGCCGTCCTCAGGTAGACCGGCCTTTTTCAACTGTTCTTTGACTTCGACGTGTGTCGCGCCATCGAATACTGGGGTGGCGACATGGATACCAAGCGCATCTGCAGCCCAACCCAGGTGTGTTTCGAAAATCTGCCCCAAGTTCATGCGAGACGGTACCCCGAGAGGATTGAGAACAATGTCGATGGGCCTCCCGTCCTCCATGTAAGGCATGTCTTCCTCAGGAACGACGGCAGCCACAACACCCTTGTTGCCGTGGCGCCCGGCCATCTTGTCGCCAACCGAGAGCTTGCGCTTCTTGGCGACGTAAACACGTACCAACTGGACAATCCCAGGAGGTAATTCATCCCCTCTGGTCAAGCGCTCGGCAGCGCGCTCCGCCTGCTCGTCAATCAACTTCATCTGCGCAAGGGCGTAACGCAGCAGATTATCCACTTTGCCATTGACGGCCGGCTTGTCAACCCATTTATCCTCGGGCTTGAGCGTTGCAAAGTCAGAGCGTTCAAGCAGTCGGTCGCTGGCCAGGGTACCCTCGCGAACGACGACGCTGTCATCTTCCAGGCTACGGAGTCGACCGAGTTTGTTGTCCCCAAAAAGCTCCAGCAGTTGCCGATCTCGTTCTTGGCGCAATTCGGCGAGCCGCTCATCGGCGCGTGTGCGGATCTCGACGATTTCAGCCTTTTCCTGCTTGCGAGTTGCCTCGCCCCGGTCTTTACGCAAGAACACCTTACGTCCGATGACGACTCCCTCCATTCCGGGAGGCGCCTTCAGCGAAGCGTCACGGACATCCCCTGCTTTCTCACCAAAAATCGCTCGCAACAACCGCTCCTCAGGCGATAATTCAGTCTCGCCTTTTGGAGTCACCTTGCCGACCAGAATGTCACCGGGGCCCACCTCAGCACCGATACGGACAATGCCGTCATCATCTAAATTGCGGACTGCAAATTCGCTGACATTTGGAATTTCACGCGTAATTTCCTCTTGCCCACGCTTGGTGTCGCGTACCTGCAGTTCGAATTCCTCGATGTGAACGCTGGTGAACACGTCGATTTTCAGCAGACGCTCGCTGATCACAATCGCGTCCTCAAAGTTGTAACCGTTCCACGGCATGAAGGCGACCAGCACATTCATGCCCAAGGCCAAGTCTCCAGACTTGGTGGCGGGGCCGTCGGCGAGAACCTGCTTATTGGTTACCATGCTTCCGACCGAGACCAGGGGACGCTGATTGATGCAACAGTCCTGATTCGAGCGCACGAACTTGGTGAGCTTGTATTCATCGACTTCGGCGGTATCGAGCGGCGTCATCCGTATGCTGTGCTTCTTGTCACGACGAACAACAATGTGGTCGGAGGACACTTCGATGACCTCACCAGGATTGCGTGCCAACACCACAGCCCCGGAGTCTTGAGCGACCTTGCCCTCCATACCGGTGCCCACCCTCGGCGCATCAGTGAACAGCAATGGCACTGCCTGTCTTTGCATATTCGAACCCATTAGGGCGCGGTTGGCGTCGTCGTGCTCCAGGAACGGAATCAACGCTGCCGCGGCGCTGACCAACTGCCGGGGTGACACGTCCATGTACTGGCAATCCTCAGGCGTCACCATCGGGTAGTCGTCCCGCCTCCTGGCCTTGACCAGCTTATTCGTAAAGCTGCCATCATCCAGCAGCGGCTCATTGGCCTGGGCGATGGTGAAACGATCCTCCTGATCGGCAGAGAGGAACTCTATGTCGTCCGTCGCATTCCCGTCGACAACTTTGCGGTATGGAGTCTCGAGAAAACCAAAGGCATTCACCCGCGCATAGGTACTGAGCGATGAAATGAGACCGATATTCGGACCCTCCGGCGTCTCAATCGGACAGATTCGACCATAGTGCGTATAGTGCACATCGCGCACTTCAAATCCGGCGCGGTCCCTGCTCAGGCCGCCTGGGCCGAGGGCGCTCAACCGGCGCTTGTGCGTCAGTTCGTCCAGAGGATTGTTCTGCTGCATGAACTGAGACAACTGGCTGCTGCCGAAAAACGCCTGAATCACAGTCGAAACGGTGCGAGCGTTAACTAGGTCATGCGGCGTCACCTGGTCTTCATCACGAATACTCATGCGCTCTTTAATGGTGCGAGCCATACGCGTGAGGCCGATGCTGAACTGGTTCGCTAACAACTCCCCAACAAGGCGGATTCGGCGATTGCCAAGGTGATCGATGTCATCGGTGAAGCCGACGCCCTGGCGCAGCTGCAGCAAATAGCGAATGATCGCCATGAAATCTTCGAGATGGAGCACGGTACTTTCTGCCGGGATATCCAAATCAAGGCGGCGGTTGATCCGATGACGACCGACATCGCCGAGGTTGTAGCGCTTGGGATTGAAGAATAAGCGCTCCAGAAGCCCCCTTGCCGTCTCGATATTTGGGGGATCTCCAGGCCGTAGAAGACTGTAGATTCTCGTAAGGGCGTCTTCTTCCGACTCGCTTGGATCTTTCTTAATCGTATTCTCAATAACACCAGGATCGCTGGGATCCGGTGCGGTCAACATCGCGATGCGCTTGAACCGCGACCCCTTGAGACTCTCAAGAATTTCTTCTGTAACCTCTTGGTATGCCTCGGCGATCACCTCACCACTTTTTTTGTCCACAACATCCGCCGAGCCCATATAGCGCCCGAGAATCTCGTCACTGATATCGACGTCCTCTTCTTCACGGAAGAGCGCCATGATCTCACCGTTGCTCGAAAAACCGAGTGCGCGCAACAACAACGACACCGGCAACTTTCGCCGGCGATCGATGTGCACGTACATGATGTCATTGATGTCCATGCTGAACTCAAGCCAGGGGCCCTTGGTTGGCAGGATGCGGGCCGAAAGCAATCGCTTGCCGTTCGGGTGTACACTCTCATCAAAGAACACACCTGGCGAACGGTGCAGCTGGCTAACAACCACACGCTCAGCACCATTAATCACGAAGGTGCCCTGCTCGGTCATCAGAGGCAGCTCGCCCAGAAACACCGATTGCTCCACGACCCCTTTGACCGGTTTGTCAGGAGCATCTTTATCCCGAGCAATCAGACGGAGGGTCGATCTCAAGGGAGCCGCGAAGGTCATGCCGCGCTCGCGGCACTCCTCGACACTATAGCGTGGATTGCCAATTCCATAGTCTACATACTCGAGCGTATAAATCTCTTTCGTGTCAGAGATCGGGAATATGCTCTCGAAGACCGCGTTCAGACCCCGCTGATCACGTTTGCGAGGGGGCGTCTCCAGCTGTAAAAATGATCGGTACGACTGGATTTGGACTTCCAACAGGTTCGGCATTTCGACGACTTCTCTGATCTTGCCGAAAGACTGCCTTTCGATATGGCCGTTGGTGCTTCCATTCCGCGTAACGGTCAATACATTCGCTCCTTTTCCAGGTTCGTCAGAGACTGCAGGCTCACCCAAGCTACGGGGAACAAAACTGCGCTACGATGATTGTTCAATTCAGTATTCCGGTCGTTCAATTCAGGAATCCTAACACTCACTACCCATGCACGACCTTCGCACGGTCATAATCCCACACGAAACTCGAACTGCCGCAGTTCCAGTTGGCCTGTGCAAAACACCAAAAGTCGGCTCTTGAGACGCCTGACTAACCGGGCAGCACAACTCGAAATCTGAGATGGAGTTATCAGTCGCGACGGCGTTGACAATGTTTTTCCAGAGGCCAGAGTTCCGAGTAACAAAGTCCATAGCGCCAAGGTTTGCATTCCACCGGAGTTAGCATCTTCCCACACGCCAACTACCCAAACGCATGCCTCAAATCGCCACAGGAACAAGCTCACGCACCGCTCATTGGCACGGCGAGCTTTCCCGATCGACCACCTGCTGTAGATGCCGTCATCTGGTAGGCACCGGATTGCCCGGCGAACTACTTAATCTCAGCGCTCGCTCCGGCTTCCGTCAGGCGGCCCAGAATCTCCTCCGCTTCCTGCTTGGAAACTGCTTCCTTCACAGCCTTGGGAGCCTCGTCAACAAGCGCTTTGGCTTCTTTGAGACCAAGGCTGGTAATCTCACGGACTATTTTGATCACCTGGATTTTCTTGTCCCCTGCTCCCGTCAATACGACATCAAACTCTACCTGCTCCTCAGCGGCCTCAGCAGGGCCAGCCGGTGCCACACCGGCCATCATCATGGGTGCGGCAGCGGAAACCCCGAACTTCTCCTCGAGGGCCTTTACCAATTCGGCCAGCTCTATTACGGAAAGCGCACCGATGGTGTTGATGATCTCTTCAATCTTGGGAGAGAGACTACCGTTCTCACTCATTGCCTGACGTCCTCCAGGTTTGACGTTTCGCTGATTGTATTTTCTTCGTGTTTTCGCACTCTGTTTTTTTGCTTCGATCAATGCTTACATGGCGACCGCTACTATTCCCCTGAAGCTGCGTCTCCGGAAGCTGCGTCTCCGGATTCTTGCTTTTTCGCCTCCTCGATCGCCGTTATAACACCTGTCAAATTGCGCAATAGCGTGCTAAAAACGCCGACAAGGCCATACATGGGAGACTGCACTGCGCCGATCACTTTACCAATGAGTTCATCGCGCGAGGGCAATGAGGCCAGTTCCTTGACCTGTGCAGCCGACAGCACCTGGCCGTCCACGAAACCGGACTTGATGGCAATTTTCCCGCCAGCATCAACGAACTTCTGAAGGACCCGAACTGGCTCAAGAGGGTCGTCGAGCCCGAAAGCCATAGCCGTCGGACCGATGAAAAACTCCTCAAGACTCGAAAGGCCGGCCTCTGAAGCGGCACGCTTCGCGAGGCGATTCTTCACCACGCGATAGTCGACCGAGGCGCCGCGCAATGAGCGACGCAGTTTGGTTACGGAAGCAACGTCGAGTCCCGTATAGTCTGCCAGAACCATGGATTTTGCCGTCGACATCCGTTGCGCAAGATCATTGACGGTTTCTGTTTTTTGCTCAGTTGCCATCGCTCACGACCTCGAAGAAGAAGCCAAGACCGCGGGGTCGATGCGCACACCGGGCCCCATGGTCGAGGACATCGTTAGCTTGCGAACGTATTGACCCTTGGATCCCGGAGGCTTGGATCGGGTGATCGCTCCGGAAAACACCTCGGCGTTCTCAAGGAGCTCTTTGTCACCAAAGGAGAGTCTGCCGATCGCGGCTTGCGCATTGTTGCCAGATTTGCTGTCGGCGCGATATTCAACTCGCCCTGATTTTGCTTGCTTTACGGCGTCGCCTATCGCCCGAGTGACTGTACCCGTTTTGGGGTTCGGCATCATGCCTCGCGGGCCCAGAATACGACCGAGTTTGCCAACCTGCCCCATCATGTCGGGCGAGGCGATCAGCAGGTCGAATTCCAGCCACCCATTTTGAATCTTTTCTGCCAACTCAGCACCACCGACAATGTCAGCGCCGTTGCCCTCGGCCTCCGCAACAAGGTCACCTTGCGTGATCACCGCAACGCGAGTCTCGCGTCCAGTTCCGTGGGGCAACATCACGGTGCCCCTTAGAGCCTGGTCCGCTTGCTTACCATCGATCCCGAGGTTGAATGACAATTCCACAGCCTCGTCGAAGCCGCGCTTGGGAAACGTGCGCAAAATTCCGATCGCCTCTTCCCAGGAATACGTTTTACGCGAATCGAAGGAATCGCATGAACTCTTATACTTCTTACCTCGCTGCATAATTTTCTCCGTGCCGACTAGTCTTCTAAGACAAGACCCATACTGCGGGCCGTCCCGGCGATCATCTCGATTGCCGCCTCGATATCGTTTGCGTTCAAGTCTTCCATCTTGAGTTCTGCTATCTCGCGCAATTGCTGGCGCTTCACCGTGCCCACCTTGTCCCTGTTTGGCACCGCAGAACCCTTCCCAATGCCAGTTGCCCGCATGAGTAGCGTCGACGCGGGAGGCGTTTTCATGATAAAACTGAAGGTCCTGTCAGCGTACACCGTGATGACGACCGGTATAATCAGCCCTTGCTTGTCTTGGGTGCTAGCATTACAGGCCTTACAGAACTCCATTATGTTGACTCCGTGCTGGCCAAGGGCTGGGCCGACGGGCGGAGTCGGAGTTGCCTTCCCAGCAGGAATCTGCAGCTTGATTGACGCCAGTTGTTTCTTTGCCATGATCTCCTAACTACCTCGTATCCAAGCCGCTCTAAACATTCACGAGCCGACTCACGGTTACACTCCTGCCACAACTGACGCTATGCGGTAGCACTGTCGACGGGCTCCACTTGCAGAACATCCAACTCCACTGGCGTACCGCGTCCGAAAATACTGACGGTGATTTTGAGTCGGCGCTTCTCGGGGATCACCTCCTGCACGGTCCCAATGAAATCCTTGAAGGCGCCGTCATTCACCTTGACCTGATCTGACACGGCAAACGGAATCTCATCCACTTCCTGCGCCGTACGCCGATCTATGTGCCCGAGAATGTGATCGACTTCTTCCTGCATCAGCGGCTGAGGCTTGCGGGCGGGACCGACGAAATTTGTGACGCCGGGAATATTGGTAACCGCGTGCCAGGTGTCTTTGTCCATTACCATCTCAATCAGAACATAACTGGGCAAAAAGCGCTTTTTGGTTATGGTCTTCTTGCCGCCACGCATCTCAACGACTTCTTCCGTCGGCACGACGACTCTATAAATAGATTCTCCAGATTCCCCCGACTCGATCAGAGATTCCAGATAGGTCTTGACCTTGTTTTCATGACCGGAGTATGTGTGCAACGCGTACCAATTTCTTGTCATCGCACGACCCTCGATAGTGCTACTAGTGGCGAGCTGGAATGGTTGACGGAATTCTGTTTCACAGGCCGATTAGAGTTCCACGGACGTAGGAAATGACCAGGTCGAAGAGCCCGATGAATATGGCAAAGGCCAGCGAGAAGAACACGACAACAGTGGTCGAATTGACCAAGTCATCTCGCGTAGGCCAATTGACCCGGCTGAATTCTGCCCTCACTTCGGAAAAAAAAGTGGTGATTTTCTCGAACATTGATATGTGCTTCCGTCCTTCCAAGTCTGGCAGGCCTGGCAGGACTTGAACCTGCAACCCCCGGTTTTGGAGACCGGTGCTCTACCAAATTGAGCTACAGACCTAACATCAATCTCGCGTAGCGAGTCAGCAGCAGCTGCAGTAATGGTTCCGGACTCACCGCGTCTCTCGATGAAGCTTATGACAGCGGCAAAACCGACAATATTTTTTGTATTCCACTCGGCCTGGATGTACGCGACGATTCTTCGTAGTCGTGTAGTTGCGCCGACTACAATCCTCGCACTCAAGTGATATTTGTTCTCGCGGCATGGTCGTTTACCGAAATTACGCTTTCCGCATCACGGCCAGTCCCAATCGCTGGAATATTCCAGGTCGCCGGAAACCGCATGTAAATGCAGACTAAAAACGGGTTGATGAAAAATGACAGTTGCTGATAGAAAGGTAAAAGTGGAGCCGATGACCAGGGTTGAACTGGTGACCTCGTCCTTACCAAGGACGCGCTCTACCAACTGAGCTACATCGGCACAAGACCAGGTTTTACGACAACCACTTCGACTTGGAGCGGGAAACGGGACTCGAACCCGCGACATCGAGCTTGGAAGGCTCGCGCTCTAGCCAACTGAGCTACTCCCGCACCTACTCTTCGCAAGCTCGCTCGCACCCAAAGCGATACAAGCATCTTCCTATAAACCTTATAACATAGGGACTGAATGAAGAGACTGTCAACCCCTGCAAGTTGCGCCTACTGGACAACGCGCCTGCCTGGCATGCCAGTGCCGACCAAAGAGATCGAATCGACACAGCTGCACCGTCGTCCGTTGGTCCCAATAGGGTGAATTATATGAAGTTACTCTGTGCCGGCGCACCGACGGAATGGATCTCAACGTGATATTTTTTTGATTTTATAGTGTAGTGTGCCGGCGGGAACATCTATTTCCACCTCTTCGCCCTCGGCGTGCCCCAACAAACCCTGTCCGATCGGCGAAGTCGTGGAGATCTTGCCGGCCTCGAAATCGGCCTCTTCGGGTGAGACCAAAGTGTAGGTCAGGGGCTTGTCTTTCTTGAGATCGTGGAGCTCAACGGTGGCGCCGATATAGGCCTTGTCGTCCGGGATGTTCTCCAGCTCCAGAAGCGACGCCCGGCTGAGCGTTTCCTCTAGTTTGTTGATACGCTGCTCCAAAAACATCAGCCGCTCTTTGGCCGCTGTGTATTCCGCATTTTCAGAGAGATCGCCGAACTCTCGAGCATATTTGAGTGATGCTCGGGCCGCTGGCCGTTCATTCGCTTTGAGGTCTTTTAGCTCATCATGGAGCTTCTGCAGACCCTCTCTCGACAAATAGACTTCGCTCATCGCACAACTCCAGCTCCTGCAGACCTTTGAGGACGTCAATTTCAAACAACCAAAACAAAAAACGGAAGCACCGTTGCCGGCTCGCTTCCGTTTTGTATCGCCAATATAGTAACTTGAACTTCCGCGGGCAAGTTCATCAAAAACAAGCTCATTTATCCCTTTCGCCGGTCACTTCTGCATTCTATACTTACCTTGCCACCTCCCCAGTTTCGTCGGCAATACGGGCACAGCGTACGAATTCTCCCCCATTTCTCCCTGCCATGTTGTTTGATGAGGTCGAGATGCGTCTTCTACATTTCGCCGACCTCCACCTTGGTGTGGAGAACTACGGCCGCTTGGATCCATCCACTGGACTACACTCGCGCCTGAGTGATTTCACCCAATCCCTCGAGTATGTCGTCGACACGGCTCTCCAGGAGCACGTCGATCTGGTTGTGTTTGCGGGTGACGCCTATAGAAACTGCAACCCAAACCCGACCTGGCAACGCGCTCTGGCGCTGCACCTGAGAAGGCTGCAAGAGGCCACGGTGCCGATCGCGATCGTTGTCGGGAATCACGACTCTCCGGCGACGTTCGGACGGGCGTCATCAGTAGACATATTCAATGCCCTTGGATTGGAGAATACGTATGTCGTGGGACAACCAAAGCTTTTCCACATAGAAACGAAAAGCGGTCCCATCCAATTCGCCGGCCTGCCGTGGCCGACGCGGCACTATCTGCGCGCCGACGAACGCTTCAAAAACCTCAGCCCGGAGAGCATGAACCACCACATCGCGCAGATTTGCGCCGCGCAGATAGCCGAGTTTTCGGGCCAGCTCGATCCGGCGCTGCCGTCGGTGCTCGCGGCGCATGTTACGCTGGCCGAGGCCACCTATTCTGGCTCCGAGCGCACCGCGATGATTGGCGATGATCCCGTCCTGACTGCAGCCGTGTTCGCGGAGTCAGCCTTCGACTACGTAGCGTTGGGCCACATTCATCGTCACCAGAATCTCAATCCCAACGACACGCCCCCGGTCGTTTATTCGGGCAGCATTGAGCGCATCGACTTTGGTGAGGCAGCGGAAACAAAAGGGGTCTGCCTGGTGGACTTGCCCTCTAATGACACACCCCTGACATCGTACAGGTTTGTTCCCACTCCGGCACGGAGGTTCGTCTCGATAGAGGTGGACGGCTCGACGACCGGTGACCCGACCGCGTCCGTTATTGCCGCGATCGAGACCGCCGAAATCGCTGATTCGATTGTGCGCGTGACTTGCCTGCTCGACGAAGGCAGGGGCGAGCGCCTCGACACCGCCAGGGTCCGCGCCGCACTGACAGAGGCCCACTGCGTTGCGGCCATCATTCCGCGGTACTGTGACCCCGATGAACTTCAGCGGCGAGCGTCGTTGAGCGAGGAGGTGGCGCTGGACGAGGCGCTCGACCGCTACCTGGACAACCATCCATCCCTTCATGCCGAGCGCGACATCTTAAAGAAGTACGCGGGGCGCCTCGAAACGGAGTTGGCGACAGTCGATGCGGGTGAGATCTCGCAGCCATGATTCCTGTCCAACTTACCTTGCGAAACTTTCTCAGCTACGGCGAGGACACCGTAACGCTGGATTTCAGCGGATTTCGTGTCGCCTGCCTCAGTGGTGACAATGGCCATGGCAAGTCAGCCCTGCTCGACGGACTGACCTGGGCGCTCTGGGGCGAAGGGCGCAAAGGGCGCTCGGAGCGCAAACCAGATGAGGGCCTGCTGCGCTTGGGTGCAACGGAGATGGAGGTTAGCCTCACCTTCGATCTCGACAACGATCGCTATCACGTGATGCGCCGGTTTATCAAGCGCAACAAGCGCTCTGCCACAGAATTGGACCTGCAGGTCTTCGACCCCCAAACGAAGCGGCTGCGTCCACTGACCGATTCGACATCGTCGAACAACACCCAGCGCCAAATCGACAGTCTGTTGTGTATGG
>Ga0114999_10009093_pt1 | contig 10952 bp, 9 predicted proteins | sample ArcticOcean_MG_C_3_FD_89820 | JGI IMG/M metagenome (GOLD analysis project Ga0114999, IMG submission 89820) | Marine microbial communities from western Arctic Ocean - ArcticOcean_MG_CB8_126 | ecosystem: Environmental > Aquatic > Marine > Oceanic | place: Arctic Ocean: Canada Basin | collected... | reverse complement strand
TCTGGCTCCACTCGGCCTACGGCCTCCTTCCGCCAGAACCTTGACTTCCTCTACAACCTTAACCACATAATAATAACCTCCAGACTAACAAATCACATGGCCCAGTTTGGGTAACTCGATCACTTTTCGCCGTGTCTCAGCGCAATACATGCTATTTCTCTCAGGAGTGGTATATGGCGGGGCAGTCATTGCTGCCTTGGAACTTTATTGCAGGTAGGTAACCGCACCGGAGTAGTTGTCTGGACTTCGTCCAGCTTTGAGCTTCCAAAGCAACTTTTCCCGGAAAATACTCGTTACTTGTTTAAGTCTGATTTTCGCGAAGAATTTTATATCCAACTAGTTTTTTGGAATCTTCATCCCACAATCGAAGGCCGATAGACTTGAAGCTATTCAGTAAAGTGAGTTCCGGCACCTTTTGAAAAAACGGTTCTGCTTGGTGACAGGCCTGCAAATTGTAATTGGGAATGCGAGAACTGAGATGATGAATGTGATGATACCCGATACTGCCGGAAAACCAGTTGAATACACCTGGTAGTTTATAGAAGGAACTCCCCTCCATCGCCGAAGCCGTGTAATCCCAGTCTTCTTCATTGCGCCAGTAAGTATCCTCGAACTGGTGCTGCACGTAAAATAGCCAGACACCAATGGTTCCCGAAACGGCGGTAATGGTGAGCTGAATTAAAAGAAAATTCCAAAACCCGTATAGTAAGCTCAAGCCGACGGCATAGAGCAGAAGGCTGATATTCATGCCGTAGACGGAGTAGCGGTCGCGTTTGCTAGCACTTGCATAGCAAAAGCGCTGATAAACGATGAATAACCCTAGGGGTATTAAAACAAACAGGACGATTGGATTCCGCGTGAAACGATATTGTAGACGAACCCAGATCGAAGATTTTTTGTATTCGTTAACGGTCATGGTCCATACATCGCCAATACCACGTTGGTCGAGATTGCCAGAAGCACCGTGGTGGACGGCATGTTGCCATCTCCAGTGACTATAGGGTGTCAGCGTAAGGAGTCCGGAAATAAATCCAACGATGTTGTTCGCACGTTTTGATTTAAAGTAAGAAGCATGACCGCAATCATGAAAGATAATAAAAATCCTCATCATGAAAAAGGCTGCAAGAACTCCTAGGGCTATCGTGAGTACGATGGAAAACTGGACTGTGTAATACATCAACATCCAGAGTCCGACATAGGGGATCATGGTATTGATTATTTGCCACAAACTCTTCCTCAGGGAAGGTTGTTGATATTTACGGACAATTTTCCGCCAGTTAATCGGTTGCTCCGTTTCGAATGCGTGAGGGGTGGCTGTTTGGGATGTATTCAATCACAAAACACAAGCGATATAAGAGCACGGGGCGATAAAATTCGTTATTAGACCGTGGATAATTTTAGGAAGAGTTGAAGAGTGGGCGTCAGGCTTTTATGTTTTAAGTGCAGAAAGGCTCTTGTTTTATTAGCTTTCCCTCAATCCGGGCTAGTTTGTCATGAATTTCCCAAATTCTATGGCTCTGGGGCAATTGCCCCTGACAAACTCCTTACAATCTGCTTACTGACTTCTGACTCAATATTTGGCAGATTTGGGTAATCTTTGGGTAAACCAACCCATTAGATAACATGAAAAAACCAAAAATATATTCCGTTTCAGCATTCATTACCAGGACCTTTGCGGTCTTTTGTATTAGTTTGATAGGTGCAGCGACATTGTCTGCAAAACTCTTAAAGTGAATGTTAACGCAGGGAACCAGGCTCTACCGGATTACGAAACCAGTACCACCTTTATTAAGGTGGATCTTCAGGTCACGATCCACTAGAAACTTACAAGGGCTATGATGGTCGTATTTGTGATATGCATTTCAAGGACAAACGGATCGAGCAACAAGCTGGTAAGCCCGTACTTGTTGATACGCTTATTGGTGAAGGGGAAGCAGGTTTCATCCCCCTATTCGAGGAAATGAAACGGACTGCTTGGAATGGCGTTATCGCGATCGAAACAGATAGCAAAGAATTTCAAAAAGATCCTACCGAGTTGGTCGAAGGAGCAAAAGCGTTCTTTGCAAAGCACATGGGCGAGTAGGAGATTACCAGGTTTTCTGAAAGCCGAGGAATTTACTCAGTTGTCGTTCGAAAATTACTTGCTTTCTTCTAGGACCCTCAGCCGAAACGATACGGCTTAATAAGCATTTCAGTGTTCCTAAAACAACAAGGAGTCTGGGAATACGAGGTTGAGTGCGAACTTAAAAACGAGGGCGATACTCAAAACAATCGCAATAGAGATTAGAAAATCGGCGATGATAGGTTTTGTTTCCAGGAATTCATCTGCTTTGCCGATTCGTTTCGAATGAAACATGATAATTAGGTAAAATGTGGAAGACACAAAATAACCAATGGTTGATAGGGAGACGATGTAGATGGCTATTCCAATAACCAATACGGCGGACTTTGTGACGGAAGAAACCGTTGATTCGCTTCTTTTATAACCTTCTGAAAACCGTGTTTGGATGACACAGGCAAATGACAATAGAATGAGTGCTCCTGTTATCAGTTTCGGGTAGGCATCGAAAGGTTCGTGGGTGCCTGCTGTTTGGCTTCTGAATGCAATCGCGATAGCAGCGACGAGTATGATAAATACGTCGCTGGAGTAAATCTGTAGCTTACCCATTTCCCTGTTCCTTTCTCAGCAATTCTGCCTGTTGCGTTTTCTTTTCCACATAAAGTGCTGCGAAAAGAGCCACCAGACAGAAGACGATTAGGGCCATACTTATAGGACGGGCAAGAATGAAACTCAACAGGCTTGATTCGCTTTCGGCCATTTGCAGTGATTGTGCGAGTCCTTTTTCTGCGATGGGACCGAGAACCAATCCGAGAGCCAGGGGGCCTATAGGTATGCCAACCTTTAGCATGAGGTATCCTACTAGTCCCATTCCAAACATCACCCAAACTCCATAAACACTATAAGTCGCAGCGTAGGCGCCAACGATACAAAGCGCGATGACTCCAGGTCCCAGGTAGTTGCTCGGTATCAGTAGGACACGGGTCGTAAGTTTTACCATGTAAAAACCAATACCGAGTAAAAGAAAATTGGATACAATCAGAGATGCCATGAACGCATAGGCGATATCTGAACTGTTGGTGAGCAATCCCATTCCAGGTTGGATGCCAAATGACATAAGAGCACCCATGATTACGGCTGCATTGACGTTGCCAGGTATCCCTAGTCCCATCATAGGTACCAGACTGCTGGATACCTGAGCATTGTTTGCCGCCTCGGATGCCATGATTCCCTCAACAGCCCCTTTTCCGAACTTGCCCGGTTCCTTCGAAGTTCGCCTGGCCTCATTGTAGGCAATGATAGATGCGATTGCCCCACCTGCTCCAGGGAGAATGCCAATAACGCTTCCAATAATCGAACTTCGTAAAAGGATGGACCAGGACTGCCTTAACTTCTTTTCCAGCTTTCCAAATAAATTTATTTCCGAGGCATAGGGGGCGATATGACTCCCTTTTGCTTCCAGTATTTTCATGGCTTGGGATAAAGAAAATAGTCCTAGCAAGGCCGGTATCACTTCTATCCCGGATATGAGCGGATAAATACCGAACGTGAAACGTACATCTCCTGATACAGGATCTTGACCAATGAGAGCGATGAGAAGTCCAATACAAGCGCTGAGCAGTCCTCGAAGTACTTTGCCTTCGGAAATTGCAGCCACAGCGCAAAGCCCCAAACAGGATAAAAAGAAAAATTCTGGAGGTCCAAACTTAAGTGATAGATTCGCCAACGGTTCAAATGCGACGATAAGGACCATCGTTCCGAAGAGCCCTCCGAGGACAGAGGCAAAGAGGGCCGCATAAAGCGCTTGGTTTGCTTTCCCTTGTTTGGTCATTGGAAACCCATCAAAAGCCGTGGGAAGTGAGGAGGGCGTGCCAGGGGTGTTAAGGATGATGGCGGAGTTGGCTCCTCCGTAAAGCGCAGCTGTATAGATTGCTCCGAGCATACTCAACCCGGTAACAGGACCAAAAGCGTAAGCGATCGGCAACATTAGTGATATGGCCATTACGGAGGACAGGCCCGGAAGGGTTCCCACAACGATGCCTCCTACGATAGCCAAGGCCATAATCAGCAGCGTTTGTGGATCTAGTAAGTCTAAAAATCCTGGTAGGAGTAATTCCATGATCAATTACAATCCTGTCTTCTCCAAGACCTTTTGAGCTTTTATCTGAAAGTCCTCTAGATATGCAGTTACCTCTTCTCCACTCAACCATGAGGGTTCATTGCCGACCTTTCGTAGATCGGCCTGAAAGTCATCATTATCGAAAATGGTTTTTAGTCCTTGTTTAAGCCGCTCGAGTTGGAATGTTGCCATTCCTGCTGGTGCCAAAATAATACGACCGGTTCCGGAATTCATAGGGATTCCTTGTTCGATCATCGTTTGGATGGTGGGGATTATTTTTAGCCGCTTGTCTCCTGATATTGCGAGAAACCTGGTTTGTTTCATAGAGCCATGAAATGGAGCTAACCCGCCAATTCCTACATCGACCTGGTTGCCCAGGACTGCGCTGGCCAGTTCCGTTCCGCCGGCAAAGATTACCACGCTTATATCAATGCCTTGCTCATCGATCATAGCGAGAGTCGCGAGGTGGTTTCCTCCTTTGGGTTGAGATATTCCCAGTCGCAGTTTTCCTGGGCGCTTCCTCGCTTCACGGAGGAATTCTTTCATATTAAAAAATGGACTGTCCTGACTGGTCGCAAAAACATTGGCGTCAAAGGCAATTTGTCCAAGCACAACAAGATCGTTTTGCTCGTAATTTGCTATGCCGGTCATATGGCCGAGCACGAGGTCCGGTGTATTGTAGGTGGCCAATAGGTAACCATCCGGTTTTGTGTTGGCAAGAAATCGAAGTCCAAGATGACCACCGCCACCCGGCTTATAAACAAAGGTAAAGGTAGAGCCAAATTCTTCTTTGGTATAGGCATCTAAAACACGCGCAATCCGATCACTACCACCGCCTGGTTTAAAGGGCACAATTATTTTAATCGGTTTCCCTGGATATGAGGCCTCAGGAGAACCTTCGTTTGTGAATGGTTTTATCAGCAATATGAGTAAAACCAATATACCAAGGCTAATAAGAAGGCGGTAGAACTTTGGCAGGGTCATTTTTCTTCCTGGACGAAGTCCGGCTCCTGTCCGGGGGCTGGAGAATTGATAAACGTGCCCTGGGCTAGTACCTTTTCACGTCCACCAAAACGTGCGATTAATGCAGCTTGGCTCTCTTTGGCGATTCGATCTGTTTCTTCCGGATCTAGATGAGTTCTCAGCTCTTCTTCCATGGATTGAAGGAGCGCCGCGTGTTCGCTATTCAGTGCTAGATTGTCGCTTTCCATTGGATCGTTTACTACATCGAAAAGTTGATTGGGCGAGTCGAGGTAATAGATCAGTTTGTAAGGACCTTTTCTTAACAGGTACCAAGCGTTGCATGAGCCCACCGCGTGATATTCACTGATCACAGATCGTTCAGCGTGTTCCCCGTTTTGAATTACATGAAGCGAAATACCATCGGTGGTGTCATTGGGGTGGGCTGTTTCCCCAGTGACCATTTCCATTAAAGTGGGGTGGAAATCGACTAAAGAGACCGGTGTATCAATGACTTTTCCTATTGGAATATTGGGGCCTGACATCACCAGTGGAATGGATGCGGAATCTTCGTGCATAGTAAATTTTCCAAAGAGCCCTCGTTGGCCCAGACTCTCACCGTGGTCCGAAGTGTAAATTACGCTTGTGTTGTCGGAGAAGCCGGTAGCCTGAAGAGTTTTGAGTACTTCGCCGATGCGTTCGTCCATGCTGTTGATGGTTCCATAGTAAGCAGCAGCGACTCGTTTGTATTCGTCAGCCGTGAAAGGAGTGTCGATATCGAGGACCCGGCGCAGTTCGTTGAGCGATGGATTGTCGGGCCACTCTGAAAACTCACCTTGGAAGGGGAATGGAATATTCTTTTTATAATAATGATCAAAGTGTTCGAGTCTAGCTGTGTAGGGAGGATGTGGGCACACAAAGGAAACGAAAAGTATCCAAGGTTTTTCATTATTTGAACGGGCGGCATACTGTAACCAACCACTGGCTGTATCTGCAATTTTCTGATCGTAGTCCAGGTATGAAGACTTGCCTGCTCCCGCCGAGGCGATACCGTCATGATTTCCTGAGCGAACCGGGATGTTCTCACGAAGGCTCGATTGAGGATCGCCGATGCCATTGACAACATTCAAAGGGATATGGTGGGTGGAGAATCCATCCTGGTTTTTCTCATCTTGATAATGAAGTTTACCGATGGATTCAACACGATGACCGCGATCAATCAGTTCATGTCCCCAACCTCGAACAGCTCCATCGTAAGGGTGAGAATTGTCCCAGTAGCCGTTGTTGTGTGTATATTTGCCTGTGGCTAAGCACGCTCTGGCTGGAACGCATATTGGGGACGGTGTGTATGCGGCCGAGTAGCGGGTTCCTCGTTTAGCAATACTATCAATGTTCGGTGTGCGAATCAGATCGTTCCCGTAACAACCGGTGATGTCACGAGCATGCTGATCAGACATAAAGAAGAGGACATTGGATGCTTTCATAAATAGGGTAGGTGAGTCGGAATAAATTGAACGAGCCTATATCAGTTTCACTAATGACTCTTCGACGCCGTTGGTTGATAAGACCTGAAGATTGTGAACGTACTTCACATCTGGATTTTGGTAAGTCCAAACGATTTGTTTATCGCGGTTTACCTCAATCATTTTAAATCCATCCGTGGTTTGGTTTCCATAACAAGAAACCAGGAAGTTTCCATTCTTTAAAACCTGTAATCCACAGACATCTTGAAGGACTCCTCCCAGTTCGTCGTTTGATAGATGCCAAATAAGTTCTCCGCTTTTATCAAACACCACCATGCGATTTCCCGACGCGCAGGTAATTACAGTTGATCCATTGTCCAGGCGGCTTGCCGAAAAAGTCCCATTTTTGGCTGCTGGTCCTCCAAGTTCCGGAAGGTCGACTCGAAACGTGTGAACAACTAGTCCGTTCTTATCATATTCTTTGGAAAATGGCATGATTCGATGAGGTACCAGGTAATTCCCATTGGTCAGTTTTCTAGCCATGCGCGTCTGCATGTGAATGTTGTCCGTTTCGGGTTGAATAGAAATTACGGCAGTAACCGTTCCAGTTGAATCCGCTTCTACAAGTCTGGGTGATTCGCCAAGCTCGGTCACCAAAGTCTTTCCATTGGGCAGACGTTGAGCACTCATGATTTCGGAATTAACGTTTTGAGTATACGTCCAGATAATTTCCTTAGCCGAAGTTAATTCTATAACACGTTTTGGATAGGTGATCAGATAATTTCCATTCGGGAGCTTGGTTATATCTTTGGACCTATCGTCATAACTCCACGTAATTTCGTCTTGTTCGTTAAACTCAAAAGTCTTTGGTCCGCTTATGACAACCGCGTGCCGAATTCCAAAGTCGCTTTTTTGTTGGCTCCACAAGTTATTCGTTAGCAGTAGAGTAAGAATTATGAAATATTTCATGGTGTATGGAGACGTTTCACCAACGGTATCTATGAACGAATAGTTGAAAAGGATTAAAGTTCTTTCACTAGTCCTTCGCAGTTTTAGCTGTGCGTCTTTTAGAAGCTTGAGAAATAATTATTCCAGTTTAATTCCGTATCCATGATGGTTGATTTGGCAGAATATGCTCTGATCGAGTTACCCAAACTGGCCCATGTGATTTGTTAGAGCGATTGGTTGGGCCACGAAGATTCGCCATCCTTGCAGGATATGAATGCTATCCTATTTTCAGCATCTTCACAGAAACCCCTTAACTCTTTTTCAGAAAAACTGGTGGTATTAGTTCCTACGATTGAATCGGTCAGGTGAGCGCATAGCTTGGGATGGATGAAGATCAGGGCTTTGCAATTATTTCTTTCACCAATCTCCTTTAATACCGTGCCTAATTGAAAACTGGTTTTTTGAATATCGTTGAGCTGGGTATCGTGTGAAACCAGATGGTTTAGTTCGTTGAAAGAAACGCTGTTCCCTGCCAATAAAAACACCAGGGTGTCTCGACTATCGATTCCTTTAATGAAGTGTTTAAGCGCAACCTCAATAGCCGGCTTCGTTGCATCCGAGCCTAGTAGCTTAACACAATTTACAGGCTCTGCTCCAAGAGCCTGCCAGGCTTCCATAAATTTTCTGCAATCGTTCTCAGCGAAATGAGCAGTGGAAAACTCGGTGTGCTCATAATGTACAACTGCAACGGCGAATACATGGATGCGAGGTCTCATGGGTATTATACGTCTATAGGTTATTTCGCTTCCTGGTGTTTAGAAATAACAAAGAGCAGCATTAAAGATAGTAAGGTTTTGCGAATGGATTTGGTGAAAATGACAATCAATGTATCTGAGACGTGATGACCACAAACAATTCTGTATTTATTTTCGTCACATTTTTTCATTTGGCTCCATTTTCTTTTTGCAAGGATAGAAAGATGATTCAACAGTTTGCCAAGGAAACAAATCTTATATGCCACCGAATACAGATAATCCAAATTCCGAAACAGCTGCTTCATTCGATTCGCCGCTTTTCTGTAATCTGGATGCGCACCGCGTTATGCTACAGGCGATCATTGATCACTCGCCAGCCGACATTTATTTGAAAGATTTGGAAGGCAAGTATTTGTTGGTGAATCGAAATTTTGGTGAAAGAGTCGGGATGGACCCGTCGGTGGTGATTGGAAATACCGTCCACAATTATTTTACCAAATCTGAAGCTGATCAAAAATCAGCGAACGATGAGATTGTTGCACGCGAAGGAAAGTCACGGCAATTTGAAGAGATCGTTACTATGGACGACGGACCTCACACGCTATTGTCGGAGAAGTTTACCATTCGCGATGAGAATGGTAAGATTTATGCGGTGTGCGGGATATCGACGGATATTACCTCGCGCAAGGCGTACGAGAAAAAATTGCGCCAACTAAGTCAGCAAATACAGCAGCAGGGCCGGACGCTAGAAACCGTGTTATCGTCTTCACCGAACCTTGTTTACATGTTCGATAGCCAAGGACGTTTTCTTTATGCTAACCAAGCTGGTGCAGCCAACTTTGGAGTTCGTCCTGTTGATATTATTGGAAAAACTCTCAAGTCGCTAAAACTGCCTGAAGAAGTTTTCGAACCTTTCATGCTGCACCTCGTTCAAGTTTTTAAGACTGGGAAAACGATTAAAGACCAATTGGAGTTTAGCTCACAAGTCAGTATTCAGGAACTCTCGTATACCTTAATTCCCATCATGGATATTCGGGGTAGGGTGGTTAATGTAATCGCTTATGTGAACGACATCACCCTCGACCGAGAGAAAGATCGTATGCTGAAAAGCCAAACGCGGGAAATTAACCGGTCGAATGAGGAGTTGGATGAATTTGCGAAGATTGCTTCTCATGATCTAAACGAGCCACTTCGCCTGGTTCAAAGTCATTTAAAAGCACTTAATAAATCTTTGGCTGATTCCCTTTCAGATGATTCGAGGAAGCACCTTGAATTCAGTTTGGAGGGTGCCGGTCGTATGAAAGTTCTAATCGACGATTTGTTGAAATACTCTCGGGTGGGAATTGATGTTGGGCAGTTTCAACAATTGAAGATGAACGAAGTGCTCGATACTGTTGAACGGGACCTAAAGCTTCGTATTCAGGAATCGGGAGCAATCCTCACGTTTGAAAAACTTCCATCCCTCTGGGGACAGGAAGAGCAATTGGTTCAATTGTTCGTTCAGTTAATTTCCAACGGGCTACAATACAATAAATCTGCTCATCCTAAAATTGATATCTCAGTTGAGCAGCTTAACGAGATGTGGGTGTTTCAAGTTAAAGATAATGGCGTCGGAATTGAAGACAAAGAGTTGGAGCGCGTATTTCAAATATTTCACCGTGTCCATACTCATAGCGATTATCCAGGTACGGGAGTAGGTTTAGCTATTGCGAGGAAGATCGTACAACAGCACGAAGGCACGATTTGGGTGAATTCCGAAATCGAGCAAGGGTCGTCATTTTTCTTCACCCTACCTATTCGCCACAAGGGTAGTCATCAGATGATGATTAATTTGTTTGGGGACTCCATAGAAGACGAGGATTGATCCCTTCTTGAATTTTTTGGAATGCTTCGGATTGGCTGCCAGGTTACTGGCTTAGATGGCTTTTTATAAAGCCAGGCCTATTTGTCGTTATGGAGAATGCGCCCCAGTTCTTAAAACGTTCGGCAATATCTGGGTCATCAACTGTCCATACATGATATTCGAATCCTTGATTTAGGATGGTCCTTATGTAGGACGCCATGATCTGTTTGCGGGTTGAGCTAAAACCATCGGCTTGTATGTCGCGCAAAATCGTTAATGCCATTTCTGGAGTCGGTGTTAATTCACCGGTGCTAGTTTCTTTGAAGTCAGATAGCCAGCATGCCTTAAATTGAGGGGCTTGCGTTTTTATTTCACGGATAACCTCCTTATCAAAGGCGATGACCACAATTTGCTCGTTCTTCAATCCGGATTTCTTGATTTCCTCCAGGAGATTCGGGACAATCTCTTTTCCGCACTTCACTTCGATATAGATTTTTTTATTAGTCGGAATGGTAGCTAGCACATCGGCAATGATAGGGATTCTGGTTCCCTTGTATTTTTCACTGTGATGGCTGCCGACATCGAGTGTGAGAATTTCTTTTAATGTTTTATCCTTTACTGCGCAACTTTTTCCGGAAGTGGTTTTTGTATCCCTATCGTGGACGCAGACGATGTGCCCGTCCTTAGTTAAATGAAAGTCGCCTTCTATGGCGTCTGCTCCTTGCCTCCAGGCCAACTCGAATGCCGGAAGCGTATTTTCTGGTGCATCTTTAGACGCCCCTCTATGGGCAACTATCAATGGTTC
>Ga0114999_10009089_pt1 | contig 10954 bp, 15 predicted proteins | sample ArcticOcean_MG_C_3_FD_89820 | JGI IMG/M metagenome (GOLD analysis project Ga0114999, IMG submission 89820) | Marine microbial communities from western Arctic Ocean - ArcticOcean_MG_CB8_126 | ecosystem: Environmental > Aquatic > Marine > Oceanic | place: Arctic Ocean: Canada Basin | collected... | reverse complement strand
TACGAGAGGCGCGTAGAAACGCGCGAAGAAGCTCGGGCTAAGCGTTTCCGTGCCGACGTGCGGCCCTAGCGGTCCGAGGGAGCCTCGGAGTCGATCTTCTCATCGATCTCCCGCGAGCGCCGGCGCACCCACAGGCCTGCTCCAGCTACCATGCCAAGCGGTAGCAGGGACAAGAAAACAGTCGTCGCCACGAACGCCTGACGGTTCTCGTCCCGAGCGTCGAAGCAGACGGCGCACGCATGCGCGACATCGGGGAGGAAGACCAGGAGGGCCAATACCAGAACAGAGATCCAGGCGGGTTTCATAGGTACACGTTCAGGTAGAGGATCGGCCAAAGCAAGACCACAAAATACCAGAAGACCGACACCGTGGCGATCTGGGACGAGGTGAGCCTGCGCTTGTGGAGCTCGTAGCAAGCCCAGCCGAGCGCCAGGATTGCCGCGATCGCATGCACGCCGTGAGCACCCACGATGAGATAGAAGAAGCCACCGTACGTACTCGACTGGATCGTGAGTCCCTCACCGAGAAGCGCCACCCACTCCGTGCCCTGCGCGCCGACGAAGAAGAGGCCGAGCAGCAGCGCGAGTAGCATCGGCAACCGCGCGCGCGACGGTTCCTTCCTGAAGGCGAGTTGTGCAAAGACGAGCACGATTCCGCTCACGAGGAGGGCGGCGGTGTTCACCGCGGTCTCCTGAACCGGCAGGCGCGGCTGCCCATAGGGTGGCCACATTTCTCCTGCTACCTGCGAGCGCACAATCGCGTGTGCGGAGATCAACCCGGCAAACATCATGATCTCCGTAAACACGAAGATCAGCATGCCCATCACGCCGTCCGCCATGAGCTTGGGACGCCGCATCGGCTCGGGCCGCGGCTCCAGAGCGAAGGTGACGGACTCGACGGCCATGACTATCCCAGCTCTACTGGCCCTGCGGCCTGAAGGACTTCACGTACTCGACCATCTCGTCGAGCTGTGCATCGTCGAAGAGAGCTCCCCAAGGAGCCATATTCGCTGAAACGCCTACCGCAGCGCCACCATCTCTGATCGCAGTCTTGATGCGCTCGTCGTCACGCGTTTCCCAGAACACCGGATCAGTGAAGTTTCCCGGCGGCGAGTCGAATGCCGCGCCTCCTACACCGATACCGTCACCGGCAGTACCGTGGCACAAAGCGCAGATGAGATTGAACTGCGCCACCGGGCTAAACACTCCGGGTTCGGCGGCGGCTACTTCAGTTCCGCCATCTGGGGCTTCCCCGCCCTCGCTCTGCTCGTCGCTGAGTCCACGCTCGACCGCTGCCTGCGCCGCGACGTTCACCCAGTTATTTCCCTCATGGTTCATCACATCGGGCGCAACGCCCGCCACGAAGAGAGCCATAAGGATCAACGAACTCATCAGCAGCCACTTCACCAGCTTCTTTTCCCAGCGGAGGTGCATGAAGTTCTGGATCACGAGATTCGCCTTGACCAGCGCGATGCCGAATGCAGTCAGTAGCGTGACCCACCCGATGCCGAGGAACGGCCCGGCCACACTGACGACGAGAAGACCCAGCAGCCAGAAGTAGATCTTTTTGTAATTGACGTCGTGATTGTCAGACATATCGACCTACTTCGCTATGTAGAGCAGCGGGAACAGGAAGATCCAGACCACATCGACGAAGTGCCAATAGATCCCGATCAGCTCCACCCTCTGGAGCTCGCGGCCGCGGTAGGCATCGGCAGCGATGATCCCCATGATAATCGCGCCCGCTATGACGTGGAGCGCGTGCAGTCCCGCCGCGGTGTAGTAGAAGGACCAGAAGTTATTCGCCGTGATCGTATAGCCGTGCGAAATCTCGTAGGCCCACTCGGCGCTTTTCACCAAAACGAACGTGACCGCGCCCCCCATGGTCAGCACCAATAATTTGGCGGCCTTCTTCCCGTCTCCGGCCTCTGCGGCCTTGTGAGCGAGCACTGCGGTGAAGCTGGAGGTCAGAAGCACAAACGTATTGAACGCCCCGATCCAGGTGTTCGTGTGCGCGGCCGCGTCAGCCCACTCGGGATGGCCCAAGCGGTGCATCAGATAGGAGCCCAACAGGCCTCCGAAGATCACAACCTCGGAAGCGATCAGCCACCAGACAGCTAGCCGACCGGTGGGGATCCCGGTCGCGCTGCGGAGCGTCGCTTGCGGTTTCGGAAATGACATTAGGTGGGTTCGTTCTGGGGCCAATAGTCTTCTTCACGGTCCGGATGACTGTACTCGTACGGCCCCCGGTACACGTTCGGCATCTGATCGGCGGGCCAATTGCCGTGCCCCGGAGGCGACTCGGTCGTCCACTCCAGCGTATTGGACTTCCATGGATTCTTTCCGGCCTTCTCACCGCTCATCCAACTCCGGATGCAGTTGTAGAAGAAGACCAATTGGAAGGCGAGCATCACCAGCAGCGCGACTGTCGCGATCTCCCGCAGCTGGTACATCTCGGGCCCTGCGAGATCAGGGAAGTGCTGGTAGTTGTAGATCCTGCGGTGCTGGCCACCCATCCCAAGCACGAACAGCGGGATGAAGATGACGTTGAACGAGATGATCGTACCCCAGAAATGGATCTTGCCCAGGGTTTCGTTCATCATCTTGCCGAACATTTTCGGGAACCAGTACGTGAACGCCGCGAACGTGCCGATGATGGCAATCGGGAAGAACGTGTAGTGGAAGTGCGCCAATACGAAGTACGTGTCGTGGAAGTAGATGTCCGCGCCTGATGCACCCAGGAAGATCCCGGTCACGCCCCCGATGAGGAACTCCGCCACGAAGGCTAAAGCCCACAGCATCGGCGTGGTGAGCGTGATCGAGCCACCGTACAACGTCGCGATGATCACGAAACAGAGCTCGGCAATAGGCACCGAGATCAGGAGCGTGGTGACCGTGAAGACGTTTGCCATACGCGGGTCGATGCCCGCAATAAACTGGTGATGCGCCCACACGAAGAAGCTCAGTACGCCCGTGGCGACGACCGTGTAGAGCATCAGCTTGTAGCCGAAGACCTTTTTCCGGGAGAAGGTCGCAATGATCTCGATCGTGACGCCGAGCGCCGGCAGCAGTACGACGTATACCTCGGGGTGACCGAAGAACCAGAAGAGGTGCTGCCAAAGGATGGGATCACCACCGCGCGCCGGATCATAGAAGCCGGTGCCGATCGTTTGGTCGAAGAGCAGCATCACCGCCCCCGCGAGGAGCGGACCGACTGAAAGCATGAAGAGAATGCTCGCAATCACGATCATCCAGCAGACGAGCGGGATGTCGTAGGCCTTCATACCCGGTGCGCGGGAATTCATAAGGGTGGTGATGAAGTTGATCCCACCCAGTAAGAAGGCCACGAACTCCAAGGCTACGGCAATCAGCCACAGCGACGACCCGAGATCGGTCTGGTTGTATTCAGCGACCGCAGAGAGGGGCGGGTACGCAGTCCATGCGCCACCAAAGCCCCCGCCCTCGACGAACAGCGAAGCCAACAGCACGACGGCACTCAGGAAGAAAATCTGGTACGAGAGCCTGTTGATGCGCGGGAACACCATGTCGTCCGCGCCGATCATGAGCGGGATCAGGTAGTTCCCAAAGGCGGCGATCAAGACGGGCATCGCCACCCAGAAGATCATGATCGTGCCGTGATTCGTGATCAGGGCATTGTACTCACCTGGCGACACCTGACCGTAGAGCGGTACGCTGATACCTGGAAAAGCGAGCTGCATGCGAAACACATACGCCATGAAGCCACCGATGAGCGCCATGAACATGCCCGTAAACATGTACTGCATGCCGATCATCTTGTGGTCGGTCGACCAGATGTACTTCAGCCATCCCCGTGGGCCGTGATGGTCCTCGTGAGCGTGATGCTCATCGGATTGGACCGCGACCGCTGTCTCTGCCATCTGCTAGTCCTCAGCTACGGGGTCGTGGAAGGAATTCCAGCGACCCACGCTGCATGCTGGTTTGCGTCTTGAATGAAGATTCTCGCGGCCATCATCCCGTGGCCGATGCCGCAAATCTCCGCGCATTGTATATCGAATTCGCCCGTCACAGTCGGCTGGAACCACCCCGTGATAGAGCGGCCGGGCACAGCGTCCTGTTTCAGGCGGAACACCGGCACCGAGAACGAGTGCAATACGTCGACCGCCTGGAGTTGGAAGTGGTAGGTCTTTTCGACCTCCACATACAACTCGCCGATCGTGACGATGTCGTCGGCCGTGTCGAGCTCGTTGTCCGGTCCCGGATGCTGGAAGGTCCAAGCCCACTGCTGTCCGGTCACCCGAATCGTCGAATCTGCCTCCGGTAGCTGCTGCTTAACCTTGTACCAGACCTGGATCGAGCCGATGACGATGAAGACGTCACACACGAGCACCAGAAGGTGGGGAATCGAAATCCACCGTCTGATCTTCTTCTCGCTGCCGGTCAGGTACTCCGACTTCACGCCCGGGCGAGCCCTAAACTTCCAAATCAGCCAGAAGAAGATGCCCTCGCACGCGACGAACCAGAATCCGACGAGGACGCCCACGAGCAGGATGAGCCCGTCGATGTCCGCCGCGTAGGTCGACGCCTGGATCAAAAATCTGTCCATGTGTCTACCCCATCCTCGTCATGAGGATGATCAAGAGTGACGCAGCACAGAAAAGCACGGCGCCAGCGACGGTGATCTTGAATGTCTGGAGCGCGTCCTCGAGCGCTGGGTTCTCCTCGTCGGGAGGAGGAGGCTCCGGAGCACCGGGCGGTGTCTCGTCTAACAGCGAATCATAAGCCATGAGTCGTCCGCTTCAGCGGAGGGTCTGAACGTAGGCGATGACGTCTTCCATCGCCTGTTCACCGATGAGCGTAAGCGCGTTGATGCGCATCTGCTGACCCCACGTGTCCGTCGGATCCGCACCACGCGCGCCCGATTGGAAGTCGTGGAGTTCCTGCACGAGGTACCAGTCGTCGAGCTGCACGATGGGCGGTGCTCGCAAAGCTTCGATACCGAGACCGTCTACCCCGTGGCACGCGACGCACTGAGCGTTGTAGGCGACCGCACCTGCACCAGCATTGCCATGTAGGGTGCTCGCCGGAACGGGTGCCGTAAGGCTCGCGACGTACTCTGCCACCGATGGAATATCTCCATCACGAGTAAGCGAGACCGCCATGGGACGCATGCGCAGGCCCGCCAGGTCGTCAGGGTGCTTGCCGCGAAACCCAGCCTGAAACGCCCGGAGCTGATCCTCGACATACCACTGCGGTAGGCCCGCGATCGCGGGGGCAGCGATATCCGGGTCACCGACGCCCGTCTCACCGTGACACGGAGCACACGTTTCGAAGAGCTCCTGGCCCAACGCCATCCCGGGCGGTGGCGGCGCGGAGCATGCTGCCACCGCTAAGGCGAGCAACACGCTTTGCATGAACTTCGCTCCTGGATACGACATCGTGGGATGACCCTTAGCTCATGATTGTATAAGTAACCTACAATAATATCGTACATTTTTTAACATTTGTCTAGCTTTTGTATAAGAATCTGTAGAACGACTCCTGGCAATTTCCCAAGAAGAGGGGCGCATCAACTGGGCAACCCACTTCAACCACCAACTACGGGAAGAGACTAGCCTCAGGCCCGCAACTCAGGACGCGCAAAACAGTGGATAGCTAGGCGTGGCTGGGTGCCACGGAGGGGGGGGCTAGTTGCCGTCTTCTAGGTCGCGCCTCAACAGGGGTCGTAGGTGACCGTCTCACCGTCCTCACATTCGGAAGTCGTACCATCATGGCCTAGCTTGGAGTAGTGGAATAGCCTCGTCGATCAGCATGATCGGTATGTCGTCGCGTACCGGGTACAGCCGGTCACCGTCCTCACGAACGAGACCTTCTGCGACCGCGTCCCTGACCGGCTCGCCACCTGCATTCACAACGGAACCTCCACTGATGGCAAGATTGAGCGCACCAAGCACTTCCGCGTCCGCCAAACGGACCGGCTGCTTGGATTCTGGACATACGAGGATGTCCAACAGTTCCTGATCTACCATGTTCGTGACTCTCGGTCTCAGACTTGAGCGCCTCGACGAGGCGCATCTCAGCGAGGGCCGGGGAGGAGCCCGTTTTCCCGAAGAGCAAATGACACCCTATGGGAACAGACGCGGAGCAGCATAAGTTAAACATGTCTGGGCATGAACAGGAGGCCGAAGAGGCGAGCAGATATGGGATGGAATGAACAGGCTTATCGAGGTTCGAGGACAGTCGTCACGACGTTCGCCTTGGCGCTGCTCGTGGCAGTCGGGTGCGGCGCCGCCGGAGAGGAGGCTCCTGGGGACCGATCCAGGGCCGACACGCCTCCCGCTGGAACCGCCACGGTTTCGCCCCCTGCCGGTCATGCATGGGTGATATTCGGCGCCGACACCGTGGTCGCAGAAGTCGCGGCAACCGCAGATGAGCGAGCCGAGGGACTCATGTATCGAGACGAGGTTCCGGACGGCACCGGGATGCTGTTCGTGTTCCAGAACAGTGAAGTCCGCTCCTTCTGGATGGCGAACACCTACGTTGCGCTCGACATCGCCTATATGGATGTCAACTACACCGTCGTCGACATCATCGCCATGGAGCCACTGGTGACGGACTCCTACCCCAGCCAGGCACCGGCCATGTACGCGCTGGAGGTCAGGCAGGGCTGGTTCGAGCAAGAGGAAATCGCGATCGGTGCGCACGCCATGATCGAGTTCGGGGTTCAGTCAGGCAGACTGAACTAGGGCGCGAGTACGAAGGCCGAATCAGCCATGTGATCGTCCCACGCGTGGGAGCAACTTGGGTGCGCAACCCCGTCCCCCGCACCCATTTCTTCCTGCCGATGTCGAGAGCCGATTCGTCCAACGGACCGCCAGGGTTACTGGAGCGCGTCCGGACGTGTTGCCGCGAGCGCCATTTCAGCGAGCGTACCGAGGAAGTCTACGTTCGATGGACCCGCGACTACGTGCACCACCATGGGACACGCCACCCGAGCGAGCTGGGAGTGGCCGATGTGGCTGTCTTCCTGTCGTATCTTGCCACGGAACGACACGCGAGTCCATCCACTCAGCGTCAGGCGACCAGCGCACTCAGATTCCTCTACGACGAGGTGCTGAGAAGACCAATCGACCTCCCCAAGGGGATCGCTAGTCCGCGGAGACGGATGAAACTCCCCGTCGTCCTCGATCGAGAGGAGGTCCGAGCCCTCCTTGATGAGCTTCAGAGCACCCATGAACTCGTCGCTCGAAACCTCTATGGGTATGGTCCTCGGCTCATGGAAGGCATGCGCTTGCGGGTCAAGGATGTAGATCCACGGCGTGGGGAGACCCTCGTTCGGAGTGGAAAAGGAGGCAACGATCGCATCACAGTGCTGCCCAAGTCGCTCGCCGCGATGGTTGTCCGGCAAGTCGAGAGAGTCCGCCAGCAACACCAAAGAGACATCGCCGCCGGCGCTGGCTGGGTCGCGCTGCCGGGAGCGTTCGCCCGGAAGCACCCCAGAGCGGGCCGCGAACTCGCGTGGCAGTTCCTCTTTCCGGCCACCCGAATCCAGTGGGACTCAACGACCGGACAGGGCCGTCGACACCACCTGCACCAGTCGGCGGTACAAAGAGCCGTCAAGTCCGCGGTCCGAACCGCCGGCATCACCAAGCGGGCCAGCTGTCACTCCCTCCGACACTCGTTCGCGACACACCTACTAGAGGACGGTTACGACATCCGCACGATACAAGAGCTGCTAGGACACCGAAGTGTGCGAACCACCATGATCTACACACACGTGTTGAACCGCGGCGGGCGTGGCGTCCGCAGCCCACTAGATTCCTCGTAAGGGCACCGACCTGGAGCCCGCTATCTTGCGCCACGCCAAGAACCTGGATGCCGCAGCAGCCATAAAGCACCGCCCCGCACCTGCACGCCTAGGCCAAAAGCGGGCACCTGCGGGCAGAATGGGCCCAAGAGTCGGGACTGCAGAGACGCGGAAAGACTGAAGTCCGTGCAATCCCATCGTCTCGGTTCGGGTGCGGAAGCCTCGTGCGTGTTATTGTGGCGCGTGAAGCCGGAGGCCGAACTTCGCCGAAAGACTTGTACGTCTTGTCAGAGTGGAGGTTGTCTCGGTACCGGCCACGACAAATGACCGCAGGCTGGGCGAGAGGTGCTGCGACCGGCATCGGTCTAGAAGACGTTAGGCAGCGGAGCACAGGCCCATCATAGGCGGGTGGACGCTCCGACCATTCAATCGCGGAGCACCTCTAGATGCGCCTCCGAATCGCTTTCGCACTAGCCCTAGCAACCGTCCCAGTCCCAATCTCCGCTCAGCGGGCCGAAGGAGTCAGTGCCGCGACGCGTTCTGGCATAGAGCGTGCTACGTCCGCGACGATCGATTCTCTCTTCGACGCATTCCGCTCACTCGACACCGACGAGGTGTACCGGCTGTATGCGAAGGGCACCGCTGTGCTGCACATCTCCGATGCGGGAATCAATGCGATGGATACGCTACCGGCTGTGACGCGGGACGGATTTGCCGCGCTGCGCTCATTCGAAGCCAGCTGGGAGCCCCACAGCATGCTGGTACCCACGCCCGACATTCGCGGTCTGGGCTATTCGGCCAACGTTCGTCCTGACCGACGCAAGTGGGGCTCAGACCATGAGTGGGGTTTGGACGATTGTACTAAAGCGTTTCGAGGAAGGTTGGCGAATCGTACAGGACCACCGCACGTTCCGGCCGTCCTGAACAGGTCCGCTGCTTAGCATCAAGTTTGAAGTGCAACAGCAGCTAAGGGGCGTCGGGTAGTAGAAAGCACTCAGCGGGGGTGCGGAAGGCGAGACGTTTACGGAGTCTATTGTTGAGCTTGTCGGCGATACGGTCACAGTCGTGTTGAGTGAGGTGAGCGAGGCTGGATTCTTGAGCGGATCCACTCGGTGAGTTCGAGTTCGTCGAGGTGACCCGCCGCGAGGGCCAACATCTTCTCGATCACTTCGTCCTGGGACGCCACGAAGTCCAGGCCGTTGAGGCCCAGAAATATCACGGCCGCAAGAAATGCAGTCCGCTTGTTGCCGTCCCGGAATGGGTGATTCGAGCAAATCCCGAACGCGTAATCCGCAGCTAGTCGGGCCAGGTCGGCGTCTTCCTCGTAGCCCCACCGCTGTCTCGCTCGGGCCAGTGCAGACTCGAGCGCATTTTCGTCTCGGACACCGATCAGACCCCCATGTTCACGGATCTGATCGAGATGGACCGCTTCGACCACGAGTCGCGGAACCCAACGTGGTTCCGCCACGCTCACTTCGCTAGTTCCCTCAAGGCGCTCTGGTACCGCTTCTGAGCCTCCGCTCCAATAGCGAGTCCTTCCTCAACGTCCGCATCATAGGGCGTTAAGAGAATCCCGTCCGCCGTCTCAACCGCCAGGACCTCGTCGCCTGCCTCAAGATGGAAACGCTCCGCAAAGTCCTTCGGCAAAGTCGCCCCCACTGAGCCGCCCATCTTCCGAAGTGTGACATTTCTAACCATGACGCCTCCTAGTAGCACCACAATGCTACTATGGGTGGGGCTTTCTAACAAGCGATTGCTGCACTCGCGGAAAGACGTCGAGGGTCCGCAGCACTCGCCTTGCGGCTCGCGCTCGCTTTCGGCATGCTGGCCGCGCAGCAGAATCGCGAGACGTTAGAACGCGCTAAAGGGAGCGTCCTGATTCCAACCTCCAAACGACTGAACTGGCTCCGAGTATTGGTGGAGGGCGTGGTGATCGTCGGCAGCATCCTCATCGCCTTCGTGCTCGAAGGGTGGCGGGACGACAGATCCATGGCAGGCGAGATGAAGCAGGAGCTCGTCAACGTCCAGCGGGAGCTTCTGAGGAACCAAGACTTGATCGTTGCCGAGGTGGAAGGTTTGGACCGAATCGTATCGGCTAGTCACTTCCTCTTGAACGACATGCAGACAGCCAAGGACGCTGAGACGATAATGGCTTCCGACACACTGGCTTGGCTAGTTACTGGCTGGAATCCAACTCTAAACGTCTCACTCGGTGGGGTCAGCGCTCTGATCGCTTCGGGACGCCTCGCTCAGGTTGAGAACGCTGAGCTCCGGGCGGGCTTGGCCGGGTTGAAGGATGATGTCGACGATGTTGTTGAGGACGAGGTGCAGGCCCGTCTAATGAACATCCAGCAGCTTGTACCTCTTTTGGCGGAGCCCTTGGATATGGAGGCGACGTTCGGAGTCGGAGTCGGTTTCTTGGCTGCGAGGAACTCTCCCGGTGTAACACACGTCGCAGGGTGTCAAGCGCCGTTCTATACCTACAAGGGGCACCGTTTTCTTTCCCAACGGAGCGGCTATACGTAGCACTCTTCGTTACCGCACCGCTTGGTTAGAGAACGCCCGAGCGGAAATGGGCCGACTGCTGGTCCACGTGGAAGGACTCCTTGAGCTGGTCGAGCAAGAGGTCAGTTAGTCACGCCTTCGCGGGTGCTCAGTTGTGCAGGTCTAATGGCGGCGCGCGTCTACCAAGCGATTGCTGCAGTCGCGGAAAGACGTCGAGGGTTCGAGACACTCGCCAGGCATCCTCTCGTAACCAAGGCTCGACGAGCGCCCAGTCGGAGGCACTGAAGCGTTGATTGCGTCGAGAGCGTGAGCGCCGGCCTCGAGTCTTCTGGTCTGCTGTGGCGGGCCGATAAGCCCTGTCGTTCCTCGAGGGCCGCTCGATCTCACGGCATATCGTACTTCGATGCTGCCCCAGGACCCGCGCGGTCGGCCGCCTGGTTCTACGACGTTTCCAGCCGGAGAGTTGCGACCCTGTGTTACAGTGGCCGTGTGCCTCCCTCTGCCTCCCTGCTTCAAGGCGAGCGATCCCGTATTGCGGGGCCAGGCATCGTCAGTGTTACCTTCCGACATAGATCTGACACAAGCGGAGCGGCCCGTGGTTACCCGTGCCGTGGCGGCCTACCGCAACGCCAAGGAGAAACACGTCGGTCAGTTTCGTGGCCTG
>Ga0114999_10009088_pt1 | contig 10956 bp, 9 predicted proteins | sample ArcticOcean_MG_C_3_FD_89820 | JGI IMG/M metagenome (GOLD analysis project Ga0114999, IMG submission 89820) | Marine microbial communities from western Arctic Ocean - ArcticOcean_MG_CB8_126 | ecosystem: Environmental > Aquatic > Marine > Oceanic | place: Arctic Ocean: Canada Basin | collected... | reverse complement strand
AACCGTGTCCATATCATTTCGGCGGGTGCTGGGGTCGTTGTGAATTTCTTCCGTACTTTGCGCCGGTCGCGCCGCCGCCGTTTGGGATTCGGCGGGGGCGTCCATCTTCAGTTCAACGTTTGATAAATAGCTCGTCAAGTTGACCCGTAACGAAGACAGCATCGTCTCGAACATATTGAATGCTTCGCCCTTATATTCGTTCAACGGATCCCGTTGACCATAGGCGCGAAGGCCGATCCCCTGGCGCAGATGATCCAATCCGAGTAAGTGGTCCTTCCAGTGCTGGTCGAGCACTTGCAATATCAGGCTTTTTTCGACCGCGCGCCAAACGTCGGTCCCATAGCGCGTCGCCTTTTCTGCAAAGCGTTTGTTCACGGCGTCAGCTAGTCGATAAAGAATCTCCTCATTGGCAATACCTTCCTCGGCGGCCCATTCTTGGAGCGGGAGGTCGAGCGCAAAAATGCGCTTGGTCTCTAGGGCCAACGTCTCGGTCGTCCACTGCTCGGCGTAGGCTTTTTCAGGGATGTTGGTCGCGACAAGATCCTCGAGAACTTGGTCACGCATGTCCTTGAACGTTTCCGAAACATCGGTACTTTTCATCAGATCGATGCGTTGGTCGTAGATTACCTTGCGCTGATCATTCATCACGTCATCGAACTTCAGCAGGTTCTTACGGATGTCGAAGTTGCGCGCCTCGACTTTTTTCTGGGCTTTCTCGAGTGCTTTGTTGATCCACGGATGGACAATTGCTTCGCCATCCTTCAACCCCAAACGGCGCAGCATGCCGTCCATGCGCTCCGAGCCAAAAATTCGCATGAGGTCATCGTCGAGTGAGAGGAAGAATTTTGACCGTCCCGGATCGCCTTGTCGGGCAGACCGTCCGCGCAATTGGTTGTCGATACGGCGACTTTCGTGGCGCTCGGTGCCGATAACAAAGAGCCCGCCAGCCGCCATAACGGCTTGTCTCTCGGTCTCGACTTCAGGTGTGAACCGAGCGACGGCACTGGCGCGCTCTTCTTCCGAGGCGCTGTCCTCGACTTCGTCGGCGATGCGCATCTCTACGTTGCCACCTAGTTTGATGTCGGTGCCACGGCCCGCCATATTAGTGGCGATCGTAACGGCGCCAAGTCTGCCAGCTTGTGCGATAATGTGCGCCTCTTGTTCGTGATAGCGCGCATTCAGGACCCGGTGCGGAACGCCTCGCTCCTTAAGAGCTGCTGCTAGTACCTCAGATTTTTCGATCGACACCGTGCCGACGAGACATGGTTGGCCAAGGCCCTGGCACTCTTCGACCAAATCAATAAGCGCGTTCATTTTTTCGGCCGAGTTGCGATAAACTTCGTCGTCTTCGTCTTGACGCACCATGGGCTGGTGGGTCGGTACCTCGACAACCTCCAATTTGTAAATATCGTGAAACTCTTCCGCTTCGGTCGCTGCTGTACCGGTCATGCCGGCCAGCTTGGGATACATACGGAAATAGTTTTGGAACGTGATCGACGCGAGCGTCTGGTTTTCTTGTTGGACGGAGACCCGCTCTTTGGCTTCAAGCGCCTGATGTAAGCCTTCCGAATACCTACGGCCTTCAAGAGCGCGGCCGGTGAATTCGTCGATGATTATTACCTTGTCATCTTTGACGATGTAATCTTTGTCTTTTTGGAAGAGGCGGTGCGCACGCAATCCCTGATTTGCGTGATGCACGACCGTAACGTTCTCAATGTCGTAAAGCGTCTCACCCTTAAGTAGGCTGGCCTCCTGCAGAAGTTTCTCCATATGCTCAACGCCCACTTCTGAGAACACCACGGTGCGGGCTTTCTCGTCCAGTTCGTAATCATCTGGGTCGAGTTTGGGGATGATTGTGTCGAGTTGTAGGTAGAGTTCTGAACTGGTTTCTGCCGGGCCCGAGATGATGAGCGGTGTCCGGGCCTCGTCGACCAAGATAGAGTCTACTTCGTCGACAATCGCGAAATTGAAGGTGCGCTGTACCATTGCAGGCAGTTCGAATTTCATGTTGTCGCGGAGGTAGTCGAAGCCGAACTCATTGTTTGTGCCGTAGGTAACGTCGGCGCGGTATTGCTGGCGCCGCTCGTCGTCGCTTAGGCCGTGGACAATTACTCCGACCGATAGGCCGAGGAAATTATAGATTTGCCCCATCCACTCAGCATCGCGTGCCGCGAGGTAGTCGTTCACCGTTACGAGGTGAACGCCTTTGCCAGCAAGTGCATTGAGGTAGACGGGCAAGGTCGAGACAAGCGTTTTGCCTTCGCCGGTTCGCATCTCGGCGATCTTGCCCTGGTGCAGCACCATTCCGCCGATGAGCTGAACGTCGTAGTGCCGCTCACCAAGAGTCCGTTTCGCCGCTTCCCGCACCGTAGCAAATGCTTCGGGCAGAATGCTGCCGAGTGTCTCGCCTTGAGCTAGTCGCTCGCGGAATTCTGGAGTTCGCGCGGCAAGTTGCTCGTCGTTCAGCGAGATGATCGAATCCTCGAGACTGTTGATGTGGTCAACAACGCCCTGAAGCTCGCCAACGATACGATCATTTGCCGTCCCGAATAGGCGTCTGGCAAGTCCGCCGATCATCCAGAAGACCTCATAATTACCGTGATTATTGGATCGCCACAGTCGTTAGGCGCCAAACGAGAAATAAGCACAGCAACTGGCTGTGTCAACGGACTGCCGCGCAACGAAATAGGGTCATTCAATCGGTCGTGAACGGCAAGTTAGGGGAAAATATGCCAAGTTCTGTCAAATTGGCATGCTACAAACCGTCGCTGAACTGAAACTTTCCCCCGCAGAGGACCTGATGAAACTACTTTCCCCTGGCCGGCTTACCGGCGCACTCATTATTTTGGCGCTAATCGGACCGGGGTCGTTGGCTCTTGGCCAAGGATCAGATCAGGATCGCGTAAGGGCTAAGTTCGCGGGTGAAGAGATCCGTCAGTCGGATATCGAATTCTTCGTCAGCCAGCTGCCGGACAAGGTACGGGCCGCACCACGCGAGCAAATCGAACCTTTGGTGGTCGACGAGCTCATCAACACTCGGTTGGTGGCGCGGTTAGCACGATCTGCGGGAACGCAAGATAACGAAGACTACAAGCGGCAAGTCGAAGACGCAGCAGCACGAATTCTTCAGACGGTATACCTCGCTGGTCAAATACAAGAGCGCATGACGGAGGAGCGCCTAGACAAGGCATACGAGGTATTTGTGGCGGAGAACCCTCCGACGGAACAAATTCGTGCGAGCCACATTTTAGTCGAGGCCAAGGAAAGCGCTCAAGCCATTGTGGCAGAGGTGCGTAGTGGCGGTGATTTTGCGGAAGTCGCCCGCCGGGAATCGACTGGCCCGTCAGCGAGTGCAGGGGGCGATCTCGGATTCTTCGAAAAAGGGCAGATGGTTCCGACATTTGCTGAAGCGGCATTTGCACTTGAGGTAAATGAGGTGTCCGATCCGGTGCAAACGCAATTCGGCTGGCATATCATCAAACTGGCCAATCGTCGCCAAACGCCACCACCCTCACTCGACGAGGTGCGCGAAGAACTGACCCAGCGACTGACCGGCGAGATTATGGGCGAAGTTCTTTCGGAGGCACGTGAAGGCGTCACCATCGAAAAATTTGATGCTGAGGGCAATCCGGTCGAGAACTAGTCCTCTATTGCCGGGCGGGTCCCGACACCACTAAGATTCACGCGCTATGGCCCACGGACTCCCACGATCACCGCTCGCGCCCCTCTCGACGCCAACGTTGCCACCCATCGAAGGGGTGCGCTTGTCGACGACTGCCGCTGGCATTTCATACGACCGTGCGGACGTCTTGATGGCGTTGCTATCCGAAGGGACGAGCGTTGCGGGCGTTTTCACTAAGTCGAAAACAGCGTCCGCGCCGGTCCTGTGGTGTCGCGACATTCTGCGCAAGGGCACCGCGCGGGGCTTAGTGGTGAACTCTGGAAACGCCAACGCCTTTACAGGGTATGAGGGTGTTCGTGCGGTAGCAGCCATTACAGCAGCCGTAGCCAAGGCCCTTGGCTGCCGGGCAGACGAGGTATTTGCAAGCTCAACCGGCGTCATCGGCGAAAAACTGCCGACGAGCAAGGTCCTCTCGGTGGTCGACAGGCTTAAGCGGGGACTGAGCGCATCCAAGTGGACTGAAGCAGCCGACGCCATTCGGACCACCGATACATTTTCCAAGTTGGCGACCCGGTCGTATTCTATTGGCGATGTGAAGTTTAACCTGAACGGGATCGCCAAGGGCTCGGGCATGATTGCACCCGATATGGCGACTATGCTGGCCTATGTGTTCACTGACGCTGCAATTCCACACGAAGTTCTTCAGGCGGAACTTGCAATGGCCAACGACGTTTCGTTCAACGCGATTACCGTCGATGGGGACACCTCGACAAGCGATACCGTGCTTTTGTTTGCGACTGGTGCTGGCCCGAACCACCAAGCAGTACAAAATAGTAAAAGCCCGCTGATCCGTGACTTGCGCCGCGCGTTACGCGATCTCTTGCTTGACCTTGCCCACCAGATTGTGCGGGACGGCGAAGGTGCATCGAAATTTGTGCGGATTGATGTTTCCGGCGCGAAATCGAAACGCGCGGCACGGCGGATCGGACTCTCTGTCGCGAATTCTCCGTTGGTGAAAACCGCGATCGCAGGGGCAGACCCAAATTGGGGGCGGATTGTGATGGCGGTGGGCAAAGCGGGAGAGGCCGCCGACCGAGACAAACTGCGAATCGGTTTTGGTGACCAAGTAGTGGCCGAAAACGGAGTCAGGGCAAGCGGTTATGATGAGGCCACCGCGGTGGCTTACATGAAGAATCCAGAAGTCACGATTTCGATTGATGTTGGCGTAGGTCGCTCGCGGTTCACCATCTGGACCTGCGACTTCACAGACGCGTATATCCGAATTAATGCGGATTACCGATCCTGATCGGTGCGGGCCTCACCGGGCAATGAACATTCAAGAAAAATCCACAATCCCATTTGAAACCGCGCGGTTCCGTCTTCGTGCTTTTGACGTCACCGATAGGGAGCCATTGGTTGGCCAGCTAACCGATCCGTTGGTTTCCAAACAGCTCGCGTTCGTACCGCACCCTTATGACGCGAGCCATGCGGAAGCCTGGATAAAGGACTGCGTCCGAAATCCGCCGGGTAAGGTCGGGGGGTGCCGACTTGCCATCGAGCGCCGAGAGGATGGCGAATTCGTTGGCGGTCTCGGATTGATCCCGCACGGGCGGTCGTTTGAACTCGGCTACTGGCTAGATAGAAAATATTGGGGCTACGGCTATGCGACAGAAGCGGTCGGCGCGGCCGTTGATTTTGGTTTATCCGTGCTCCAGATGCGACAAATCGTGGCTTTCGTTTTTATGGGGAACCCGGCCTCAACCCGAGTGTTGTCGAGACTTGGGTTTGCTTATCGTGGCCTCGACGAATCGACACCGGATCATAAGAATCGAAAGGTCTTACGCTATGATCTTGCTGGGCTGGCATGATCAGTCCGCCGTTCGCGAGTGCGCGTCTGATTATTCGACTTCTCAAACAAACCGATACAACTCGACTAACCGAGCTGCTGAGCGACCCTGGGGTTGCGACATTTCTTGCGAACGTGCCGTGCCCATATCGGCAGGAAGATGCAATCGCGTTTATTGATTCGGCGAATGGGGGCGGCAACTTTCCGATCGGAGGCGCGTTTGTCATCGAGAAACCGGGCGATAACACGGTTGTTGGATGCATCGGGGTTCGGCCGGAGGGCCTGCCCGACGGCACCACCTCTAGTGAAATCGAGTATTGGATTAGCCGAGATAGTTGGGGGCATGGCTATGCCACCGAGGCGGTTGAGGCCCTACTCCCTTATTGCTTTGATGGGTTGGCGCTTGACCGCGTTACGGCGAGCGTTGACGCCGGAAACACTACTGCCCGCCGTGTCCTAGAGAAAGTTGGTTTTCGCGCGACCGACATCGTCGATAGCTGGTATCCGGCACGAGCGGCGGCACGCAAATCGGTCTTGATGGTGCTTGAATCCGCGGGATGGAAAGCGGCGCAAAGCAGTTCGCCGATTCTTACTGTGGTTGCTGTCGCGTTACTGGATGGCGATGACCGTGTTCTCGTTGCGCAACGACCGGCGGACAAATCGATGGCAGGGCTGTGGGAATTCCCCGGCGGCAAAATAGCCGACGGTGAGTCACCGGAGGCCGCTCTTATTCGTGAGCTTGACGAAGAACTTGGCATCAATATCGAGCAGAGTTGTCTAGCGCCCTTCTGTTTTGCCTCCCATCGCTATGAAACGTTTCACCTATTGATGCCCCTTTATCTTTGTAGGGTATGGGAGGGGCAGCCCCGCGGCCGCGAAGGGCAAGCGCTAAAGTGGGTGGCGATGGCAAACCTTGCCGATCTTGCGATGCCCGCTGCCGATGTTCCGCTTGTTGCGATGCTACGGGACTATCTTTGACGCCTTTGGCAATGCCTTTTCGCCGGTGGGTTGCTCCTCGGTATCAAGTGCCGTAGCGAGGCGGGACGTCGCACTTCCCGGACGCAACGGTTTTTGCTGCGAATCGTGTGGCGACCAACCGGTTAGATAGATGACATCAAACGTTGCGGGGATGCGATCGCCTTTCGCGTAACGCTGCAAGTACAATTCTGTCGCGCGGGCAAACACGGCTCGCGAGGTAAAATGCCTCCGGCGTCGAGACAAAGCGTTGGTCTCACCCATCGCGCGAAGGTCGTGCATCAGGGCCATGGGTGACGCATAAGTGACATTGATCCGATCTTGATCGGCGACCGGCAGGGCAAAGCCGGCACGCTGCAATAGGCCGCCAGCGTCACGCAGGTCGGCGAACGGAATGACGCGGGGGCTAATCCCACCCGAGATCTCGATTTCCGCCGCGCTGAGGCATTCGCGGAGTTCAGTCAGCGTGTCGCCGCCAAGGAACGCAGCGAGTAGAAGCCCGTCGGGCCGCAAAGCTCGACGCACCTGAACAAGCGTGCCCGGAAGGTCGTTCGCCCAGTGGAGTGACATCACGCTCATGGCGAGATCAATCTGCCCGTCGGCCACAGGGAGTGCTTCACTGTCGGCGATTACTGGCACGCCATGCGTTGCGAGCTTGGGTGCATCGGCAATCACGTAGAGCGTTTCAATACCACGCGCGGCACCGGCACCGGAGTCTGATAGCGCCCAGGAAAGGCCGGGCCGACCGCTGAAGTCGAGCGCCGCACGGAACGTGCGTTGAATGTCCAATAGTCGGTCAGAGAGGCGCGCAGCGACTTCGCTAATTAGAAAATTTGGAACGTGCGACCGCAGTCGATTGCGGACAACGGACGCGTGGTCAAAGAGAGCTATCTCGGCCATTGATCTCGATGCAGCAAAGTGGAGATATCGCGGCGGTGATCCTACTCCATTCACTGGGATTACTGTTAGAGTTCCCCTTTATAAGATTTAGGAGCGGCGAAAAATGAAAGCGGTGGTTATTCACGAGTGCGGTCCGTCGGACGTTCTCACCTACGAGGATATAGACACCCCCAAGGTTGGCCCGGGCGAGGTTCTCATTAACCTGAAGGCCATTGGTCTGAACCGCTTCGATCTGGACGTTCGTGGCGATATTTCTGGTTACCTATCGCTCAAATTGCCGCACATCCTCGGGGTCGAGGGCGCTGGCGTCGTGGCCGAAGTTGGGTCGGGTGTAACTGCATTCAGTGTCGGAGATCGTGTGATGCCGCAACTGACGACCTCTTCAGGTCAGTGCCGCCGAGCGATCTGCAATTGTGCCCTTGGGATGGACAACATCTGCTTGGACTTCGACAAACTTGGAGTGACCAGCTGGGGCACGTACGCCGAGTACGTCAAAGTGACTGAGCCAAATGTTATTCGCATCCCTGATGGGCTTTCCGATCTTGATGCTGCGGCAACGCAGGTTGCGATGGCGACGGCTTGGGAACTTGTGGTGACCAAGGGAAAAGTCAAACAAGGCGAGGACGTCGTGGTCAACGCCGCGGGCTCGGGCGTTGGGTCGGCGGCAGTGCAAATCGCCGCGATGGCTGGCGCGCGGGTGATTGCCACGGCTGGGACGGACGACAAGCTCGATCGGGCGCGCCAGCTCGGCGCCTCCGAAGTGATCAACTACTCCAAACAAAGCATTGTCGATGAAGTCATGAAGATGACGGATGGGCGCGGCGCGGATGTCGTGATCGAGTGCGTCGGCGGTAATATCTTGCAGCAAAGCCTTGAGGCTCTTTGTCTCAACGGTCGACTATCGACCGCAGGTGCCCATGCTGGAGAAAAAGTTGAGATCGATATGATTGAGTTCTTCCGCAAGCAACTCACTATGACATCAACACATTTTGCGCCTGTTTCAACGAACCAGATCGTTCTCAAGCTTGTCAAGGAGGGCAAATTGAGACCGGTAATCGAGGAAATTCTTCCCCTTAAGGATGTGAAGGTCGGCCACGATCTGATCGCCAGCCGCAAGTTCTTCGGCAAGGTCGTTCTGGAGGTGTAAAAAACAAGTCCCCTCCGTTCATAGCGGTGGGGGTGATCGAGGAAATTTGTTGACTTGGATCCGGTGTTGCCGACGCGGCGCTGGATTTCATCGTGCCAAGACAGTGCCCGATTTGTAGCGCATTGGTGCAAAGAACCAGCCTGTGTCCAACGTGTTGGCCGAAGGCACGGCTCGTCGTGCCACCCTTCTGCGCGAGATGCGGCCTGCCTTTCGACTGCGATGCAGGCGCCGACAGTTTGCGTGCGCCTGCCTGTCTCGGTCGCCGCCCTTTGAGCGCGCGCGTGCGGCCATGACCTATGGCGACCTGTCGCAAGACCTCGTCCTTGCCTTCAAACATGGCGACCGACTGGATTTTGCGCCCCTCGTTGTTTCTTGGTCGTCCCCGTGCCGATGCACCCTGGTCGTTTGCTCCGGCGGCGCTAAAATAAATCGACCGTTCTTGCCCATGGCTTGGGTGCTGGGGTCGATATTTAGGTCGTCGCCACCGTCCTTTCGGGGAACGAGGCGCACGCCCACTCAGAGTGGGCTAGGTCGCAAGGCTCGAGAGAGAACCTCCACCGGATGATCGCTCCAACCGAGTCAGCGCCGCAGAAGCTAAGGGGGCAACACATGCTTCTTATCGACGATGTTCTCACAACGGGAGCCGCCGTTATGGCGTCCACCCACGCCCAACTGAGCACAAGAGCACCGCAGGTTGACGTCTTGACGCTCGCGCGCGTGATCTAGGTCACCTGGGTTTGACGCAGACGGAAGATCTATTGCATACAGAATGCCGAGGCATCTATTCTAGGAGCATCCTCACTAAACTCCTGCAGCGGTCCCATGGCAGAAATTGAGATTTACACGGCGATGATGTGCGGGTTCTGCGCGCGTGCGAAGAATCTCCTTAAGAAGAAGGGGGTCGACTACAACGAAGTTGACGTCACATTTAGTAATTCCAAACGCGACGAGATGTCCTTGCGAGCAGAGGGGCGCTATACCGTGCCTCAAATTTTCATCAACGGCGATGGTATCGGCGGGTGCGACGAGCTCTACGCGCTTGAGCGCGACGGTCGCCTCGACGCAATGCTTTCTCAACCCGCTGCATAATTTTTTGAGATGAAAATCGCCTGCGTGCAAGTCTGCGCTGGCGGCGACATGGCTAGCAACCTCGCAGTCGTCGGCGAATACGTAAAAGAGGCTGGCGCCGCAGGTGCCGATCTTATTACGACGCCCGAAAATGTTTCACTCATGGCGGCAGATCGTGCGCAGCTACTGCACCACGCAGTTGAAGAGGCCGAACATCCGGCGGTCGCCCTTTTCTCTGACCTCGCCGCAACAGTGGGCAGATGGGTGCTTGCTGGGTCTATTGGCGTTGCGGCGGGCGACGGCCGCATTTTTAATCGATCTCTTCTGTTCGGCCCTGATGGCGCGATTGCGGCACGGTACGACAAGATTCACATGTTCGACGTCACCCTGCCTAGTGGTGAGGTCTACAACGAGTCTCGCAATTACCGACCTGGGTCGACTGCGGTGACAGCCGATTTGGGTGGGATACGACTTGGCATGACCGTTTGCTACGATATCAGATTTCCATTGCTCTACAGGCTACTCGGTCAAGCTGGGGTACAGATCATCACAGTTCCGTCAGCCTTCACGGCGACCACGGGGCGGGCTCATTGGACGGTCTTGCTCCGGGCCCGTGCTATCGAAACTGGGGCCTACGTTGTGGCGCCGGCTCAGGTCGGTCGTCACCCCGCGAAAAGAGTGACCTACGGGCATTCGATGGTGGTCGCCCCGTGGGGTGAGGTTATTCTCGATGCTGGCGAGGCGGTGGGTGTGTCGTATGCGGATCTCGATCTTGCCCGGATCAAATGCGCCCGAGAGTCGATCTCCGCATGGAGCACGACAACGGACTTCGCGGCTCCGTAAGGGTACATTGCCGGGTAGGCCCATGATGTGTTTGAACCTGTCCTTGAAAACCGAGAGCCTATTCTATATCGAAAAAGAGAAAAACCAGAGACATCGACTATGATTTCGTTCGATCTTCGCTGCCCACACGATCACGTTTTCGAGGCTTGGTTCTCGAACAGTGACGCCTATGAAGAGCAGGCCAAAACCGGTGAGCTGTTGTGTCCGATTTGTGGCAGCGTCGAGCTGGAAAAATCGTTGATGTCGCCGAACGTTTCGGCGGGCGGTGATCGGGCCCCAGCGGCGCCGAAGACCCAACTACCGGCGGCGTCGGGCGGATCGGAAAAGGGTGCGGAGTTAATGCGCCTGGCACGTGCCGTTCGGGATCAGGTTGAACAGAACTTTGAGCATGTCGGCGCGGGGTTCGCCGAAGAGGCCAAAAAGATTCACTTCGGCGAAACCGAGCATCGCGATATCTACGGAGAAATGACCCCGGACGAGGCGGTTGATTTGCGCGACGACGGGGTGGAGTTCGGCGTGCTTCCGTGGCCCACGAAGGAAGATGCCTAAGGCTTT
>Ga0114999_10009083_pt1 | contig 10959 bp, 10 predicted proteins | sample ArcticOcean_MG_C_3_FD_89820 | JGI IMG/M metagenome (GOLD analysis project Ga0114999, IMG submission 89820) | Marine microbial communities from western Arctic Ocean - ArcticOcean_MG_CB8_126 | ecosystem: Environmental > Aquatic > Marine > Oceanic | place: Arctic Ocean: Canada Basin | collected... | reverse complement strand
CCGGAGATCTGGGCCCAGACCGAGGGCAAGATCGATGGCTTTGTCAGCGCTGTGGGAACCGGTGGAACGCTGGCCGGCGTCGGCATGGCGCTGAAGGAACGCAATCAGGACGTGGTCATTGCGTTGGCCGACCCAATGGGCGCTGCGCTGTATAACTACTACGCTCACGGCGAACTTAAAGCCGAAGGGAATTCCATCACCGAAGGCATTGGTCAGGGTCGAATTACCAAGAATTTGGAGGGGGCGCCGATCGACCGTGCCTATCAAATTCCCGACGAGGAGGCCCTGCCCTACATTTTTGATCTGCTAGAATATGAAGGTCTCTGCTTGGGCGGATCGACCGGGATCAACGTGGCCGGCGCCGTGCGCCTAGCCCGCGATATGGGCCCGGGCCACACGATCGTTACGGTGTTGTGTGACTTCGGCACCCGTTACGAAAGCAAGTTATTCAACCCAGCGTTCCTGAGCGGCAAGGACCTACCCGTCCCAAAATGGTTGGAGACGAGCCGGTGACCGAGCTCTTATTCCGGGAAGAGCCCTACACGAGAAGCTGCGAAGCCACTGTAACCGCGGTCAGCGACGCCGGCATCGAACTCGACCGGACCATTTTCTATCCGATGGGCGGCGGTCAACCCGGCGATACCGGCCGCCTGATCAGCGTCGATGGCGAGATTCAAATCGCCGATACGCGCAAAGGCGACGGCCCTGAGGGCGTCGTTCATGTCCCAGCGGCGGGGTCTCCCACCGCGGAACCGGGGATGAAATTCGCCGCGCATATCGATTGGTATCGACGCCACCGCATCATGCGCGTTCACACCTGCTTGCATCTACTCTCTGCGTTGGTCCCCTACCCTGTTACCGGCGGGCAGATAAGCGACACCAAGGGGCGGCTTGATTTTGATATCCCTGAGGCCATTGTCGACAAGGAAACGCTCACGGCCAGCCTCAACGAACTGATCGAAAACAGCGCGTCCGTCGCATCGGAGTGGATCACCGACGCTGAACTCGAGGCCCAGCCTGATTTAGTCAAAACGATGTCGGTCAAGCCGCCGACGGGCGTCGGAACAGTGCGCCTGATCCGAATCGCAGGGCAAGACCTGCAACCTTGCGGAGGGACTCACCTCGCCAACACCGGCGAGATCGGCGCTGTCGTCGTCAGCAAGATTGAGAAAAAGGGCCGCCAGAACCGCCGCGTTGTTGTCACGCTGGCGGACCTGAACCCAACCTACCCATGAACGAAGATCGACCTGACGCGATTGTTTCCACGCAATGGCTGGCGGCCAGGCTTGGCGATCCCGATCTGCGAATTGTTGATTCATCTTGGTATCTCCCGGCCCAAAAGAAGAATCCAAAATGGGAGTTCGATCGGGCTCGTATACCCGGTGCCCGCTTCTTCGACATCGATCAGATTGCCAACACCGAAAGTGGTCTTCCCCACACACTTCCCGCGCCGGAGCTGTTTGCGGAGTGCGTCTCGGCGCTCGGTATCGGCAACCAGCATCAGGTTGTGGCCTATGACGGCCTCGGCATTTTTAGCGCTGCGCGCGCGTGGTGGATGTTCCGGGTGTTTGGTCATGACAAAGTGGCTGTTCTTGACGGCGGCATCGCCAAGTGGCGCGCAGAATCCCACCCCACCGAGGAGGGAAAGCCGCTGACTCCGAAACTCACAGAACCGCCCTTCATCGCAACTTACGACGACGCGTTATATCGATCGCTCGAGGAAATGCGGGCCAACTTAGAAAGCGGTGTCGACCAGGTCGCCGATGCCCGTTCCGCGGGCCGCTTCGATGGCACCGAACCGGAACCGCGTGAAGGGATGCGATCCGGACACATCCCGGGCGCTCACAACTTGCCCTATGGCGAGCTGGTTGATGCCGAAACCGGCACCTTGCTCGATCCGGCGCAACTCCGGAAAGCATTTGATCAAGCGGGCTTGGCACTGGACCGGCCGATTGTCACAAGTTGTGGCTCGGGCGTGACCGCCGCGATCCTATCCCTTGGCCTCCATCTGGTCGGCCATGAGTCGCACGCTCTGTATGATGGTTCCTGGAGCGAATGGGGTGGCCGGGACGATACGCCCATTGAAACCTAATTGGGCGAGGCAATGACCAGGCGTAATCGGACGATACCCGGCGCCGGTAGGTCTGCCGCGGCCACTACCCGCGTCCCTTGCACTATCACCTATCTGGAAATGATGCAGGCGCCGGTGTTGCCTCCGCTGCACCCACCCAACGAGCCGATCGCGTTGCTGCGTGCGGAAAACCCATCTGTTTCTTTTTATCGATATCTCTACGACGCCGTTGGCCGCCCCTGGCTATGGACGAATCGTAAGAGAATGAGCGATCGAGAGCTTCGCGAAACCATCGAGCACGAACTTGTCGAGATCTATGTGCTGTACCGAACCGGTTGCCCGGCCGGTTACGCAGAGCTCGATCGGCGCCAGCAAGGCGTTGTTCATCTCGCCTATTTCGGACTGCTTCCCGAGTACATCGGATTGGGGCTCGGCAGCTATTTTCTTAACTGGGTTGTTCGCTACAGTTGGGAACAAAACCCCACGCGCGTTTGGGTCAATACAAACAACTTCGATCACCCGCGCGCCTTGCCGCTTTATCAGAAAATGGGCTTCGTCCCCTATTCCCGGCGCACGGTCCATATCGATCCCAATCCCGATCCAGCGCCCCGGCCAGACTAGGCGGCCGGGGTTGGCACCGCTGGTGCGACTGGTCATGATGCGCCGCCCGTCGTGATCTCGGCGAAGCGGCCGTGCGCAATGGAGGAGTTTGATAAGCGTTATGAAGCAAGATACCACAATCGTTACCGCGGGGCGCAATCCGGAGGACAATTTTGGCATTGTCAATCCGCCGGTCTATCACGCCTCAACCGTTCTTCATCCGACCGTCGAGCACCTCGAGGAAACCCGCCGCAACGCGCAAGACCCCCATTATCGGGGTGTTTTCTATGGCCGCCATGGAACCCCAACAACGTTCGCACTCGAGGACGCCGTCACCGCCCTCGAAGGCGGCGCTGGATGCGTGATTTACCCTTCGGGCCTAGCGGCCATCACCGGTTCGTTGACGGCGTTTCTGGAAGCCGGAAGCCATCTCCTTATGGTCGACACCGTTTATGGCCCGTCGCGACGTTTCTGCGACACAATTCTCAAGAAATTCGATGTCAGCACCACGTACTACGATCCCCTAATTGGCGCCGGCATTAGTGATTTGATCGAGCCCAACACAAAAGTGGTTTTCGTTGAATCACCGGGATCATTGACCTTCGAAGTGCAAGATGTGCCGGCGATCGCCGAGGTGGCCCACCGCCACGGCGCCATTGTGATGATGGACAACACGTGGGCCACGCCGCTCTACTTCAAACCATTCGAGAAAGGTGTCGACGTGTCGATCCAGGCGGCCACCAAATACATCGTGGGTCATTCTGATGCGATGTTGGGGACGGCGGTTGCGTCAACCCAACATTGGCCGGCCTTGCGAAACTGTGCGAATGAGTTTGGTTTTTGTGCCGGTCCCGACGACGTCTACCTCGCGCAACGGGGTATCCGAACAATGTCCGTCCGCCTTGAGCGGCATGCCCGCACGGCACTGGTGCTGGCCGAATGGTTGACCCAACGTGCAGAGGTATCCCGTGTCCTCTACCCGCCTCTCGCCAGTGATCCCGGACACGATGTTTGGAAACGCGACTTTACCGGCGCCAGCGGATTGTTCGGCGTCGTCCTCAAACCCGCTGAAGCGGATGCTGTTGCCGCCATGTTGGACGGGCTTGAACTGTTCGGTATGGGAGCTTCCTGGGGTGGCTATGAGAGCCTCATCTTGCCGACCAAGCCCGCGCGGACGCGAAGCGCAACGAGTTGGTCTCCCGAAGGGCCAACCCTAAGGATCCACGCCGGACTGGAGGATATCGATGATCTTATCGCCGACCTCTCGAGCGGATTTGCACGACTTGGCGCCGCCGCGTAAACCGTCTGGCTGATGGGACGAGGATCGCTTACGAAATCTGAGGATGCCGAAATGACCGTGGCGGCGACAAGTGAGATGACGATTGAAAATCTCCTAAAAACGATGATTTTCGACGAACACGGTTTGATTCCCGCGATCGCCCAGCAGCACGATTCAGGCGAAGTGCTGATGATGGCCTGGATGAATCGCGACGCCGTGACTGAGACTCTGAAAACCGGGCGGTGCTGTTACTGGTCGCGCTCCGGGCAAGCACTGTGGCGCAAGGGTGATACCTCCGGGCAAATCCAGGAGCTCGTGGAGTTGCGGGTTGATTGCGACGGCGACACCGTATTGCTGCGTGTCGATCAAACCGGCGTCGCCTGCCATACCGGGCGACGCTCCTGTTTTTTCAACGCGGTCCGCGACGATGCGATCACCGTAATAGCGGACGTCGAAATAGATCCCAAAAACCTATATCCGGACTCCGCGGACTAGGTCGCCACCCTCAATTTCTTAGCACTGATGAAGCGATCTTCCATCTACAACTATGGATCGTTCGGTAACCGCGAAAGCCGAGACCGGGCGTTGGCATTGACCAGGAGTACGGATGTTTCAAACGGTCTGCAGTTTTTCCCGGATGCTTTGCGGGCGCAGCAGTTTGCGCTGCGCACCGGCGGGAAAATCAGTCAACAAGACAACGTTTTGATCGATGAGAACAGTTATCAGTTCCTCGACGATACGGAGTAGATCGTCGTCACTATTGGCAAGATAGGATCGCATTGCCTGTTCGGAATCGGCGCCGGAGGCAAACGCGAGAAGTTCGGGATCATCGATTGGAATCGGCTCCGTGCCCGGCTGAGGCTCAGCGTAAATCGCCAATATTTCGTCGTTCTCATCGCGCACCACGTAGCGCAGGATAATCTCCTCGGCCTAAAATGTTACTTACCCGCCGGTGCAACAAGCACGAGTTCACGCCTTCGCGCCCGTCATCCATTAAACATGGGGCATCGTGGGATCGCTAGCAGCCGGTCTACCGAAGTCGGTGGGCATTTGCTATAAGCCAGGCGTTATGATCAGCCATGCATAACGCTCTCACGCCAATGGATCAACAGAAACAACCTCGTTTTTGGGGCGGCAAGGTAGGCGCAATCGCGGCAATTATTTTCGCACTATCTGCAATTAGCCAGAGCCTACGTGCCGAGACCCTTTTGTTTTTCGCAGCCGCAAGCACGGGCCATGCGATCGACCGCATTGTTGAACTCTACGGCGCGCACAGCGACGACGCCGTGCGCGTCTCCCTCGCCGCTAGCTCAACCCTCGCCGTCCAAATCGCCAATGGCGCCCCCGCGGATATCTTCCTGTCAGCCAATATCGACTGGATGGACTACCTGGCCGAGAAAAACGCGATCGTGCATCGGAGTCGCGTCAATCTCCTGGCGAACCAGCTCGCCCTGATTGCAGCATCGAATAATCCCGTATACCTCCGAATTGCGCACGGATTTCCGTTAACCGGAGCGTTGGGCGATGGACGCCTCTCCGTCGCCGATCCCGATCATGTGCCGGCCGGGATGTACGCCAAGACGGCACTTGAGAATCTTGGAATTTGGCAGCGAGTACGAAACAGGCTCGCCCGAACCGCCAACGCACGCGCCGCGATCCTGTTGATCGCGCGCGGCGAGGCACCCTTGGGCGTGGCGTATACATCGGATGTTGTTGGCGATGGTAACCTTCGGATTATCGATGTATTTCCTGCTGCTACCCACCCGCCAATTATCTATCCGATGGCGTTGATCGTCGGAAACAAAGAAACGGCTGCACGAACTTTTGCAAATTTCCTCGTCTCGGGAGAAGCACGGCGTGTGTTTGATCGGCACGGTTTTACGATGCTCCTAGATCGGTGAACGAGATGATGTCTTGGTGGCTAAGTCCTAACGAAGCCGAAGCGCTCCTATTGTCATTGCGGGTCGCGTTTTGGAGCGTTTTGATTGGCCTCCCCTTCGGAATAGCCGCAGCCTGGCTCTTGGCCCGACGTACATTTTTTGGCAAAACCTTGTTCGATAGCTTAGTCCATCTGCCGTTGGTAGTTCCGCCGGTGGTGGTCGGATATGTCCTGCTGATTACGCTGGGTCGCAAGGGCTTCATCGGCGGTTGGCTCTACGACACCTTCGGTCTTTCATTGATATTCACCTGGCGCGGTGCTGCGATCGCTGCCGGCGTCATGTCATTCCCGCTCATGGTGCGCGCAATTCGCTTGTCTTTCGAGGCGATCGATCAGCGTCTTGAAGTTGCCGCTCGCACGCTCGGAGCATCGCGAATCGACGTTTTCTTTACGATAACTCTGCCCCTGGCTTTACCAGGGATTCTCGCAGGAATTGTCCTCGCCTTTGCACGCGCACTTGGTGAGTTCGGTGCAACGATCACGTTCGTTTCCAACATTCCCGGCGAAACCAGGACGCTTCCACTGGCATTGTTCACATTCACCCAAACGCCGGGCGGCGAAGATAGCGCGATCCGATTGGTCGTAATTTCGCTCGCACTGGCGATTGCGGCATTAATCGCGTCGGAGATGATCGCGCGACGCGTGCGGCGGCAGATTGGGTCGTAATATGCTCGACGTCGCGGTCAAACACGCCCTTCCGAACTTTCAGCTCGATGTATCGTTTGCGGCGCAATCGGCCGGTATCACCGTCGTATTTGGTGAATCGGGCGCTGGCAAAACCACGCTCGTGAACATTCTCAGCGGTCTAACCAGACCTACGGAAGGACGTATTGTCGTCGGCGGCCGTGTGCTGCTCGACACGCAATTGGGCACAGACCTAAGTCCCGATCAGCGCCGTATCGGCTACGTCTTCCAGGACGGTCGATTGTTCCCGCACTTTCGCGTCGCCAAAAATTTGACCTACGGCTACGGCCGACGCCGACGACGTACCGAACGACGCATTACATTCGATCAGGTTGTGAACCTATTGGGATTGAGCGAATTGCTCGAGCGGCGGGTTACCGGATTGTCGGGCGGCGAACGTCAGCGCGTAGCGATTGGACGGGCGCTGCTGACATCGCCGACACTTTTGTTGCTCGATGAGCCACTCGCCAACCTTGATCTCCCCCGGCGGCGCGCAATCATCCCGTTTATCGAGCGCCTGCGAGACGAACTAGCGATCCCTATCGTTTACATTACGCACGATCAGGACGAACTCATTCGCCTCGCCGACACGGTCGTTTTGCTCGACCACGGTCGGACCGTGGCCAGCGGCGGTCTCGAGAACACACTCAGCCGGCTTGATCTCGGCGGACTGACAGGCGGCATCGATGCGGGCGCAGTGTTTAGTGTTTCGGTGGCCGGCCACGACGATGCGTTCGGGCTGACGAAGCTCAACTTTGATGGTGGTGAGCTTGTCGTGTCGCGGCTCGCTATACCCCATGGCACTCGTTTGCGTATCCGCGTACGCGCTCGCGATGTTGCGCTTGCCCTGGAGAAACCCCGCGACATCAGTACGCTCAATGTTCTTTCTGGCAAGATCATCGAAATGTCATCGGGAAGCGGACCGCAGGTTGATATTTTGATCGACGTCGGCAAACCGTTGTGGGCGCGTGTGACCCGCAAATCCACGGCCGATCTGGCACTTGCTCCCGGAAAGCTGGTCTACGCGCTGATAAAATCGGTTGCGTTTGACCGATTTGTCGAACAATCCTGAATGGAAGCGGACTGGATGCAAACGTCCTTGTGCGCTATATGCTCTGGTTATCAAAAATGGTGCGACAATCGCACTAACAATTAGGGACAGGCATCGGCCATCGAGGCACAGCCCACGCAGGACTCGCGGAGCATGGAGTTGTGCAGCATGTCGATTCCAAACGCGGTAGTGTTGCGACTTGTCTGCTCGCCATATGCGGACCCGAACGGCTAACGTGAGCCGTTCGATGACGGAGCGAAATACGCGTTGAATATGATTTCCATTTCTAACGATTCGACAGGTCCAGTCGCAGAGGATACGAGCAAGCCATTCCGAACTGCACGCCAGACCCATTGGCTGTTCATCTGGATATATATTTGGGGCTCGTGCGCGGCGGTTGCGGTTACCTTCTTCCTGGCTTTCGTCGGTTTTGAATTCGGCGGCTACCAATGGCTGCTTCTTGTCTTTGCGACACCTGCGGTCATGATTAGCTACATCGTCCCGGACATCTATATGATCGGGCGTCACTATGCGCCGATTAGAAAAGCGCTTCGCACACTTGATACCGGGCAAAAACCATCCAACGAAGATGCCTCGGCGGCGATCGTACGAACCCTCAATCTGCCATTCTACTCGTTTCTCAGGGTTACCTTGTTCCACGGTCCGGCAGCAAGTTTGACTCTCGGCTTTTCGCTGATGCTAAACAATTGGTTTTTCGATGCGGGTTTTCTGGATTGGCAGATCCTCGGCTTTATGCTGACGGTTTTTTTCTTTGCCGCGCCAGCACACGCGATTTTCGAGTTTTTTGCGATTGCAAAATACGTCATTCCTATCGTCGAACGGTTGTGGATTCACTGCGAGAGGATTGAGCCAGAGCATCAGAAGGCACTAATCTCAATCAGGCTCCGTAACAAGTTACTCTATCTTTCGATATTCATAACTGCGCTGCCCCTACTGTTCTTCGCGGCATCAATCCCGTTCAAGGTCGACATTGTTCTCGCCGGACTTGCGTTCGACATTACGCTTGAGCAACTAACCCCGCTGCTAACGTGGGTGGTCGGTGTTGTCGTCGTTTGTATGGGCGGTGCGTTGTCAATGTCGGCGCTAACCGCATCGGAAGTATTACGCTCAGCTTCGCAGCTCGTTGGCGCCATGCAAGCTGTCGAGAACGGCGACCTCGGCAACGATCTTAGCATTACCGGAACCGACGAATATGCGGAACTTTTCCGTGGCTTTAACTTAATGGTCTCCAGCCTGCGCGAAGAAGTGCAGATCCTCGAACTCTCGCATGATCTTGCTGGCGAGTTGAACCTCGACGTACTGCTCGGCCGCATCATGGGTGCGACGACTGAATTGCTCGACGCCGATCGCAGTACACTGTTCCTTCTCGATAAGAAAACCGGGGATTTGTTTTCGCGCATTGCCGGCGGATTAGAGATTCATGAAATCCGCATACCGACGGATACAGGAATCGCTGGCGCCGTGTTCCAAAGTCAACAACTCGAAAACATCGATGAACCCTACGACGACCCTCGCTTTAATCGCGACGTCGACCAATCCACCGGGTATCAAACCAAGAGCATCCTGGCGATGCCGATCATCAACAAATCGGGTGATTGTATTGGCGTCACCCAGGTGCTCAACAAGCACGGCGGCCGCTTCCAACGTAAGGACGAATCCCGCCTCGGCGCGTTCACGGCGCAAATCGCGGTTGCGCTGGAAAATGCCCAATTGTTCGAAGATGTGCTCAACGAAAAGAACTACAACGATGGCATCCTTCGCAGCACCAGCGACGGCATCATCACGCTCGATACCGGCAACAAGATACTCACTGCCAACGATGCAGCGTTGGGCATTATCCGGATGGATCGATCCAGCGTCGTCAATCAGCCCGCCGACGAATTGTTTACCGGGGCCAACCGCTGGGTGCTCAACAACGTGTGGCGTGTCAATCGCACCCAACAGCGCGAAATCGCGGTTGAAATGGAACTCGAGCTTGATGAAGGTGAGCCCGCTTCGGTCAATCTGGCGGTCAACCCGCTGATCGATGTGAATGAGGAAAACATCGGTTCAATGATCGTGCTGGAGGACATCACCAGCGAGAAGCGCGTTAAAAGCACGATGGCACGGTATATGTCGGCAGAGGTTGCCGAGCAGTTGCTGGCCGAGGGTGAATCGGTGCTCGGCGGCAAAAACCAAAACGTCTCGGTTTTGTTCTCCGACGTTCGCGGTTTCACGACGATTTCCGAGGCACTCGGCGCCCGTGAAACGGTCTCGATGCTCAACGAATATTTCGAGGAGATGGTGGATGTCATCTTCCGACACCACGGTGTCCTCGACAAATTCATCGGCGACGCGATCATGGCCCTGTTCGGCGTACCGTTTAACGGCGAACACGATGCCGATGATGCGGTAGTAACGGCCAACGATATGTTTACGGCGTTGTCGGAGCTCAACCGACGCCGCACTATCAAGGGGAAAGACCTGATCCGCATTGGCGTCGGCATCAGCACCGGCGAGGTCATCGTCGGCAACATCGGCTCGACCAAGCGGATGGAGTACACCGTGATCGGTGATGCGGTGAACCTTGGTGCCCGTCTCGAAGGCGCAACCAAATTCTACGGCTGCAACATCCTGATCAGCGAATTCACCAAGAACCAGCTCACCAATGGCCACCTTGTTCGCGAGATCGATCGCCTTCAGGTGAAGGGCAAGAACGAGCCGGTTGCGATCTATGAAGCGCTCGACCACTTCACCGAGGATAGTTTCCCGGGCCTGGAAAAAACAGTCCAGGCCTACGGGGCGGGACTAGGGCTCTATCGCCAGCGAGATTTCCAGGGCGCCTTGGATAGCTTTCGCCAAGGACTCAGTTTTCATCCCGGCGACAAGCCGACGCGCATTTATGCAGAGCGTTGCGAGCATTACATCCAAAACCCGCCCGACGACACCTGGGACGGCGTTTGGGTGATGACCACCAAGTAGGACTACGACGTCGAGTGGATGGTCAGCCGTCGCGGGGTGGGCGCTAGAACGTCCAGGTCGCGCCCATGGTGAACACGTCGACGTCGACCTTAAAAACGCCGCGCGTTACGCTGCCAGTGGGACTTATTCGATTGCTAAATCCGTCTGAAAAGAAAAGATGCTGGTAGCCGGCGTCGATCGTGAGACCCTCGCGTAGCTTGTAGCCGGCACCAACGGCGATGATGATCCGGTCTGAATCGGGAATCCCAGGTCCGCGAAACGCGGTTGAGATTGGGCTTTCGTCGAACGCCAAGCCGCTTCGTAGCATAAGTTGCTCGTTCCACGCATAGGTAGCACCGCCGGCCACACGAAAT
>Ga0114999_10009082_pt1 | contig 10959 bp, 9 predicted proteins | sample ArcticOcean_MG_C_3_FD_89820 | JGI IMG/M metagenome (GOLD analysis project Ga0114999, IMG submission 89820) | Marine microbial communities from western Arctic Ocean - ArcticOcean_MG_CB8_126 | ecosystem: Environmental > Aquatic > Marine > Oceanic | place: Arctic Ocean: Canada Basin | collected... | reverse complement strand
GTAATTTTTGAGAGTTCATACCATTTCACTGCAGCGATTATTGCTTCTTTGATTTGATTAGTAGGTTTTCCAATGCTCATCAACAAACAAGCAATTTCAGCACTTTCACCGCCACTAATTGATGGATGCTCATAAGACCTAGCGCCCCTAGGTATAAAAGTAATTTTATCGTGCTGGGCGCACCAGGCAGTTAATTGATCATTCACTTTGATCTGACATTTAAGGATACATTGAATTCCATTACTAAAAGAATATCTTGTCTGACTTATGATTTTTTTAGGTACAAAATTATACCTTTGATCACTATATATTTCTCGTAAGAAATTCAGGATTCCGACCATAGCCCCATCGTTGAATGTGATGTGCTGAGAGTATCCAGAAGGATCAGGGCTTTGAGGCCATCCTCCGTTCTTGTACTGTGCTTTTAAAATGCACGCGAGTCCTTTCAAAAAAGCATTTTTGTATTTTATATTTTTTGTTGATTTGAATGCATGAGCGAGGAGTCTCAGTTCATTTAGAGTTGCTGAATTGTCGAAAGTGCCTGGAATTTCTTTTTGGATTGCTTTTTCAGTTGTGTTGATGTTCTTGGGCCAGATCCCATTCTTGTCCTGGTGAGAGAGTACGTTACTGATGACCTTTTTGCCTTCCGTCGAGTTGAACCAAGTGTTTGGTTTGTCCAGATAGTCTCGCGCGCTTCCAGCCATTACTGGGCAAGCAAGTAACAGAATAGGAATGAGAATGACCTGCAATTTCATTATGAAATTGGTATCACCATTATATTTAATTCGATTCAATATTTAAAATAAATAGTTGCCGCGATTTACCATTATCTGAAAGCCCAGGTACTATGATCTTGTTGCTGTCTCGGTTCCAGCACGGAGAGGGGTCCTGTCTAAGATCTCCTGAAGTCCATTTTCCTATGTCAAATCCATTACTTTTTACATGGGATCCATTCTTTAGGTTATAAATAACATAATAATTTTTTCTCTTCTTCTTGTTTTTGTAACCATTCACAAACCATTTTCCGTCAGGAGATAATGCAATGTCTCCTTCAGGGTCAGAGAAGATTGAGGGCGTCCCTATCGAGCCAATTACGCGTTGTGAATTTGTATCAAAAATAACTTGGTCCTTTCCGATTCTTCCAATTATTTTGCCGTCATAACCCCATTCTGGATGGCCTCCGATGTGCTTTGAAAGTAACTTAAGTTTTGAGCCATCTGAATTCATTACAAAGGCCTGATTTATTTTCTTTTCGTTTTTTGTGCCATTCCATCCTCCTCTGGCAAAGAAAAAAATTCTGTCGTCTTCTCTGTTCCAAAGGGTATGGTTTATGAAAAGTGATGGTATTTCATTTTTGTATTTTTCTTTTAATATTATTGCGAGATCATTAAATGATATGAGTAAGGATTTGCTACCGTCTTCTGTGTTGACTTTGAAGATGCCGTCATCCTTCGGATGCTTTTGTCCGGTCGTCCAGTCGAGGGTCCCTTTGTAGCCTGTTACAGGTCTTAGTCTGGCCATTCGGGCGTAATTAATACCAAGGAAGTGACCGCCTTTCTGAGCCACGCCGCTGTTTCCTATTGGAGTGTTTTGATAACGGTACTCCTTTAATCTTTTTCCGTTTTCTCCTTTTGTGATATCAAAAAGAACACAAAACACTCTCCCTGTTTTTGCGTCTCGATCATTGAAGAAAAATTGAGTTTTTGGTGATTTGGGATTCCAGTAAAGCATAGTTCCTTGCTGAGGGTTCCATGCGGTAGTCTGATCGATTTTTCTAATTGAGTATTCTTTTTGGGTGTCAATTAGCACAATATCTGCGGGATCATTGGGCCCAGGCATTCGATTCTGAAAGCTGCTTCTTAATGCGATAATGTATCTTCCGTCTCCGTTCCATGGTATGTTTTGAACGTGGCCAATATAGCCAAAGAAATGATTCATCGGGCCAGAGGTGATTTTTTGTGAGCGGATTGTTAGTTGGCGAGGCTCTTCTGATTTTGCTGTTAATGTGATGGAAGTGATTGAGAGCGAGATCACCAATAATTTAATTGTTGGCATAGGCAATATTTATTATTGGTAATTTCACAGAAAGGATTCAATTTCTTTTTTGGTAGGAGTTGCTCCCTGAGCTCCTGCTTTTGTAACTGAGATGGAGCCTGCGATGTTGGCGAAATGGATGGATTCAGAAACTGGTTTTTCTTCCAGTAGAGACGATGCTAGGGCTCCGGTGAATACATCTCCTGCACCTACGGTGTCCGTAGCTTTTACGCTGGGAGGTATTGATTCCATTATTTCACCAGACTGAATCATGAATAGCGTTGGATCCGATCCCTGAGTAATTATTATCACATCAAGTCCGAATTCTCTGAATGATTCGAGGCTCTCTGACATATTTGAGGTTCCGCTGATTTGAGTCGCTTCGATTTCATTTAGAATAAGAACATCACAGGGGAATTTATCAGCATTAAATGCAGAGTTCCAAGGTGATGGGTTAATCAATATGCTGAGATCATTTGATCGAGCAAGAAGGCATGCATGTGTGATTGTTTCCATTGGGACTTCCAACTGAAGGAGCATGATTTTAGATTCTTTAAACAGATTGATATGCTTATCAAGGTGCTTAGGGCGCAGCGCATGGTTTGCTCCAGAATTAACTACGATTGAGTTTTCACCTTTGTCATCGACGCTGATAAATGCTGATCCGGTCGGATCCAGGTCGCTTGTTATAATTGCTGAGGATGAAATTCCATAATTTTCCAAATGATTTTTGTATAGATTTCCTTCAGAATCGTCACCAACGCATCCTATGAAATTGACTTGAGCTCCAGCTAGTCGAGCGGCAATTGCCTGATTTGCACCTTTCCCGCCGAGCGAGGTTAGTGATGATTTAGCGATTATGGTTTCCCCTTTTTTGGGGATTTTTTCAACGTAGAGAGTATTATCAACGATTAATGAGCCAATGACTAGGACTGACATCTAGTGTTGATTTTATGAATCAATTATCAAATTCAGATTCGTCAACGCCGTACTTTTCAAAGAGTTGTTCTAAGTTCTCGCCTGAACTTTCCATTTGTTGTCCTAGGTCTTGCATCTCTCCTCCCCACTCGCGCATGGTCAGTCCAAAGTCTTCAGCGAAGTCAGGGTCTTCAGTTGATTGTTTTAAAAACCATGCACCAATGGCTTCTTCGCCTCCGGAAAGAACATCTGTAGGAATTGGCATTTCTTCCATATGCAAAACCATACTATTGAGGCCGCCTCGCATTGAGTTAACCCCATCCCTGAGATCTTCAGGTAAACTATCAGTATTAACTGTAGTAAGTTTCCCAACCAAGTCCTTCATTGCTTCAATTGCCAGGGCGGGGTTTTCTTGACCAATCTCTTCAAGTCTCTCCAGTTCCAGGAATCCTTTGGTTATGCCTTTGTCCTGAAGCTCTTTTACAAAGGCAGTGACTGGGGCGGGGGTCTCAACTTTCGCAGTTGGCTCCTCTTCGGTGGGTTTGTCGCTCGTTTCATTTTCAGTCTCTTCAGTTTTTTCTGGTTTGATTGGAGGGGCATCATCAGGTGTTAACAAAGGTGCAGGCTCTTCTTTTTTGGGAGTAGAAACCTTTTCCTCTGTACTAGGCTCTTTTGCTTTTTCTTCTGTAGCAGGCTCAGTGGTTAGATCATCAATTGTGGGATCTTCTTTTTTTCCACAAGAAGAAAACAAAAGTAGGCTGAAGAAAAGACTCAGAATTGGAAGAAGCGAAAGTTTCATAATTACAAAAATAAGGTAAATAATATTATAAGTCTAATGGAATATTCAAGTCACATTTAACTGACATATTATTGATCTTAAAGGTTAGGCTAATGTCGAGGGATCAATAGTGCCTTCTTTTCTTTATATCAAGATGCGTTCAAGTTCGGTGATCTCACAGAAAGGTCTGGCAAAACATTTTATGGCGTTATCATTAAAATGATCCCATTCTCTAAGGTAATTATTGTAATTGGAGAACTGGGAATTCCAGTGAGGTCTTGATTGCTTTATCGGTAAGGAATGATCTATACTCTAAAAAAATGCCATTGATCCCAAGAGGGTTCTTTTAAATGTCAGATCCTAAGGATTACGAAGAGCAAGAGTTGCTTCAAAGAATAGCTGAAGGGGACAATCGTGCATTGCAAATTTTGCATGGGAAAACCGCCAGGCCTTTGCACTCAATGGCGATGAAAATTCTTTCTAATTCCGCTGAAGCGGAGGAGGTGATTCAAGACGTCTTCGTTCTTGTCTGGAAAAATGCTCATAAATTTAATTTTCAGAAAGCTAAAGTTTTCACATGGATGGCTGTTATGATGAAGAATCGATGCATTGATAGGATACGCTCGAAGAAGCGTCGATTGCCTCTTTATGAAATTGATGAATATACTGAAAAATCTATCCCCGAACCTGATGATAGAACGGCGGCTGACCATCTGACTCAAAAAGAAAAAGCAAAAATAATTTTTGATGCGGTTAAATTATTGCCGGATCCACAACGCGAAGTGATTGAGTTGGTCTTTAATTCTGGGATGACCCATGTTGAGGTGTCTAAACACTTAGGGATTTCAATAGGTACTGCGAAGTCTCGGATCCGTTATGCATATCAGCGGTTGAGAGAAAATTTAGGATCTAATCCTACACTAATGAATGAATGTTAAGATTAAACGAATTAGAGCTAATAATGTATTATATTTATTATTGTTATAAAACGGAAAAGATCTAAAGAAAAAATAATCACGTATAAAGATTACCAACTAGACTACCCACCTTTGAAAAATGGAAAATATTGAAAAAAATTCTAATCCAGATGAGGAGAAAAATCTTACTAAGATTCGCATCATAGCAATTGGACTAAAAACGTCAGAACTTCTGGAGTCAGTTGGTATTGCCAATTCTAATTCACAAATAGTAATTCATTTTGATGATTTTGAGGTTTGGCAATCCTCATCGAATAATGAACAGGCTGATCTTGTCGTGATGCAATGCCCCAACGTATTTCCTGAAACAGTACAAGCAATAACAGAGGCTACAATGGCCTCTGGAGCTACACGAGCTGTGGTTATTTACCACTACACTCAGGAAGTTGCGAGACAATTAATGGAGGATTCTTCCAGCATCATTACTCCATTGAGGGCTCCGATTTCTTCAGAAGATCTCAAGTCTGTTTGTGAAGCTGATCTTGCAATGGCTACAATTAGAAATTCTTCTCTTGAATTTGTAGAATTGAAAGAGGACGATAATTCCTTGCAAACTTCAGACCCTGAAACCATTCCTCCCAAAAAGTACTCGCAGGAAATTCTTTCCCGTGTTGCCAAAATATCTACAAGTATTGATTGTGAATGCCCACATCATTTATCGGCTCTCTTAACTGCTCTTACCGTTTTTGAAGACTACTGTAAAATATGTGAGAGTCGGAACGAAGAAGATGTAATGCTACATTCTCTGCTTTACCGTAAGACAGCTCAGGCAAGATCCATTATGGAGGATGCGTTGACAGTTCTTGCTGACGTTGAGGATATAGAGCTTAACTGATAAATATGTTAATCGATTACTGTGGTTACGTTGTTTTCAGGTAATTATTGATTGCTCCTTTGATTTAGCCATCTAGTGGCTTTATATTCCCCAACTGTCCTCACACGATTCATATAACTTTCAATGAGGGTGGCGTCCATCGTAATAAAGTCCTTTGGATTTAATATATTCAAATTGCGGATTAAACTTTTTCTCTCTGCTAATGATTCGCGAGCTTCTTTTACAGATAAACTTTCGAAGGGAGAAAGGTCATTATCTTCCATTCCTTTGAGGGACATCATTTGAGCAGATATGCCGACAAGTTCATGAATTATTAAGTTTCCCTCGTTAACAATTTCTGTCCCTATGGATGCGGTAAGTGAGCGGAGTTCATGGGCCCTTTCAGGATTCGATTCTGGCACAAGCGCCATAACTGTTTTTGTAGTTTTATTTATCTTGGAGAGGATAGGCACGGGTACATTCCATAAGCTGTATAAAGTTGATCCAGTTTTACTGCTTCCCGTTCCTCGCAATGCATCCTCCACTTTAAGTGATGTTTGATTATAGAAATCTTCGTATCCTTTTTGATTAAAAGAACCGAGTAATGTGTTAATGGACTCATCAGTATTACCTGATTCGGCTTGAAGTGAAGCAAGAAGGTATGAGCCAATAACATTGTTTGGTTGCTCTTTGAGGAGTTTCTTTGCGAGATCTATTTTAATTGACTCTTCGGTAGAGCCGTTAAGGGCAAGGAGATATAGAGCATGCGCATCAGTGGGATTATTTTCGAGGGCTCTAATATAATAAGAAGAGTCATTTAGGATAATTCCTGCAGCTATTATCGCCTCAACATCGTTATCGTTTTTTGTGATGTAGTTTTCCAATGCATCACGGGAAGGGGCTCGAACTCCTAATTGATCCATGAGTTTTTTCATTTCTGGGTCAAAGTAAGGGTCGAGGCTATCTTGATCTGGAGTTGATTCCTTGTTTTTCTTTTTTTGTCTTTTCTTTGAGGTGAGAGAGGATAAGGACTTTTGCGAGGCGATAGAGTTTCCTTTATTGGTTTCGTTCTTATTAGAGTTAGTGCCTCTCATAACGAACAGGCACAGCATCAAGAAAACAAATACTGACAAGAAAATGAATTTCGGTGAAAATTTCAAAGTGGGTACTTATTATGATAAGCTATTCCACAAACGATTGAATTCGTTCTGAAAGGAATCAACTAGTTTTGCATTATTGCTGACTAATATATTCTCGTTGTTTTCAGTGCTGGCTGATCTTGTCCAATTGTAACTTCCATTAAGCAAGAGGTCATTATCTGATATGGCGAACTTATGATGCATGTGGGCTGAAGTTCTATCGAACCGACATTCGATCCCCGTTTCTTCCAAGCGATCGAGATCAGATCCCCTGTCTTCTGACTTGGTATTATCGGAAATAATTCTTATGTGTATTCCTTTTCTAAGAGCCTCTTCTATTTTTTGCGTAATTCGATCATCAGTGATAGTGAAGACACATATGTCGATCCTTTTTTCAGTTTCACTAATGAATTGGCAGATGCGGTTAAGACAATCCTTGCCAGGGCTAAAGTAACTACTGGCCTTTACTCTCATTTCATTCGAGTAGAGAAGTTTGATAACATCCTCTAGCCATTCCATGGCTTTATGATTGCCAGTTTCCTGAATTTTCTCTGAAGCTAAGGTGAAGGCAAACTGCCGTGCCTTGGCTAAAGCTGTTCGGTCCCCCTGAATGAGTGGCAAAATGCCCTTAAGCTCACGGCGTTCTGATCTTGAAACTGAAGAGTCGTTAAGTGAATCTCTTAGGAGTTCATTTATTTGTCGCATACTCAACTTTCATTAATTCAATAGAATATGGTTTAGAGTATATGCCCCTTTTTAAATCAGGCTATTTTCCATTCGCCACGACCGGGTCGAATCTTTCTCATTTCGTTTGCCTTGTCATCTCCAATAAAAACTTCTTCTTTAGGATCCCATTTTAATTTTACTCCTCGATCAATCGCAATGTTTGCTAAGTGACAAACTGTTGAAACGCGATGTCCGATATCGACTGGGAAGTATGGATCTTTGCGAGATTTAACGCAATCTAGGAAGTTCCGGTGCTCACCCTTAGGGTTGGTGAAGAGTTTTATTTCATTGTCTTCAATTTTGGAATTCAGGATTTCCTTTGAGCTGGCTTGAAGCGCGGCTCTCCATCCTGTATTGCCTACCCAACCATCAGAACCGATAAACTTGATACTGGGGTTGCCAGGTTTGCATGTCATAGTCACGCCGTTCGCATAACGGTAAGTCACGTCGTAATCTTTGACTGTATCGTAAAGGCCTCCTTCCCACCGGTTGCCCGTTCCTTCAATTTCTACTGGCCCACTTCGCTCAGTGTCATTTGCCCACTGGGCAGTATCAAATAGATGAGTTCCCCAATCACAGATGATTCCTCCTGAGTAATCGGAAACCCAGCGAAAATGGAACAGGACACGATCCTTTGTGTAGGGTGCTTCTGGAGCCGGTCCTAACCACATATCATAGTCGAGCGTCTTTGGTACGGGTTGGGGGGTTGGATTTCCTGGGCCGTTCGGCTGCCTAGGGAGTATTACTTCAATTTTTTGTAATTTTCCTATTCTCCCATTGCGTACGAGTTCGGCCATCCGGTGGTACACTGGGACTGCTCGATCTTCAGTGCTAGTCTGGAAGACTTTTTTGTGTTTTCTGACTTCCTTGGTGAGAAGTTTTCCCTCATCTATAGTGAGGGTCGGTTTTTCGCACTGAACATCTTTACCCGCTCTGAGGGCCATTAAACTGATCAGTGTGTGCCAGTGATCAGGAGTTGAAATCATGACGGTATCAATATCGTCACGTGCTAGAATTTCACGAAAGTCTTTCGTGGTTGCGCAATCTTTGTTCCCATAGTTTTGGTCGATGATGTTCTTGGCATGATTCATGCGGTTAGAATCGACATCGCAAGTGACGAGAACTTTAGCGTCGTCATTACTCAAATAGGCGGGCAAATTCCATCCAGTGCCATGTCCTCCAGTTCCAATGAATCCCACATTTATCTTGTTGCTTGGAGCGTTCTTGCCGAGAACGTGAGACGGAATGATGTTGGGGCCCAATGCCGTCGTGAGCGCTGCGGTGCGAACGAATTGTCTACGTGATAAGGATTTCATTTTATTAATAGGATTGATGGATTTATTTTTCGCTTAATCGGTTGGACATGGCCTTAAAAGCGGAATCTTTAATTATTTGTGCCTTTAGAATTCTACTTGTGAGTTCGGCGATTTTTTTAGCCTCTCCAGCCTCTCCTAGGGTTTTCATCTGTTTTTGATAGGATTCTAGTAATTGATCATTATAAACGAATTCACCCCATTCCTGATATTCCTTAAAAGCTATAGGGATTACTCGAGCCTCTCCGAACTTTTCTATATATGCGTTTTCGTTGCTTCCGTTTTGGGTTGTAGGTGCTGGCTCAGGTGCTGGCTCAGGTGCTGGCTCAGGTGCTGGCTCAGGTGCTGGCTCAGGTGCTGGCTCAGGTGCTGGCTCAGGTGCTGGCTCAGGTGCTGGCTCAGTGGGCGGTGTGCTTTCTTTTTGATTCTCTGTAACATCATCTTTGGAGCCGCAACCAATGATTGTTAGAGCGGTCAAGAGAGCCAATAATTGGGTTAACTTAGTGTATTTGAACGGGTACATTTTCTGTAAAGTTAAAGGTTTTATTTATCAGTGTGAAGTAATAACCTCAAATTAAAGTGATTTTCATATTAATGACATATATTTTTCTCATTGGGTATTAATGTTCTGCAGTGTTAGCATTGGACGAAAATGCGTTTCAAAATAATAGTTTGCTGTGCTTTGATTTTCTCTGTATCTGCTCTTTTCGGTGCTGATATAGGTAACCTTAGTTATAAGGTACGTAATGGAGGTGTAATTATCACAAATTGCTTATCTTCTTCGGCTGGTGAATTATCAATACCTCCGACCATTGAAGATAAGCCGGTCACGATGATTGGCGAAAATGCGTTTAGAAGTTGTTCTAAACTGACCAACGTCGTTATTCCTGACACTGTCATTCGTATCGAAGATAAGGCCTTTTATGGCTGCGTAGGGCTTACCAAGTTGACTGTTCCGAACAGTGTTACAAGTATTGGTAAATATGCCTTTTATGCGTGTGTGAAATTGGCCGAAGTGCAACTAGGAAAAGGTTTGAAGAGTATTGGCGATTGGTCCTTTAATACATGTGTTAATATGACGCGTGTTACCATTCCTGATAACGTAACTAGTATTGGGGATCGGGCTTTCTTTGGATGTATCAAATTGGATAATATTACGTTAGGAACGGGTCTTAACACTATAGGAGACTCAGCTTTCCGGGACTGTGCTCGACTCAAAGGGAACCTTATTATTCCAGATAATGTTATCAGGATAGGGGATTATGCGTTCTATCGTTGCGTTAGCCTGACTGGACTCAGTATCTCAAAGAATCTTGCCACTATTGGGGATCAGGTATTTTATCGATGTTCTAAATTAACTAGCGTAGTGATTCCAAAGAGCGTCACGAGTATTGGGAACTATGCTTTTTATCGTTGCGCTAGTCTTGCAAGCGTCACTTTCGAAGGAAACGCGCCGAGCGTTGGATCTGCTCTCTTTTTAAATGTGGCAGAAACGGCTTCAGTTTACAGGAATTTCAGTGCTAATGGCTTTGATGATAAAATAGGAGGGTTGCCCGTGTTTGTAGGGAGAGCTCATTCGGAAAATCTTGTTTATATAATAGATAGCAATTCTGCTACAATAACGATAACGGATTGTGACACTAAGGTTTCTGGTAATCTGGAAATACCTAGTAGCATTGAAAATAAGCCAGTCATTAGTATTGGGGAGAATGCGTTTCGTGATTGCGTGAATCTCAACAATGTAAAAATCCCCGATGGCATCAAGACCATTAAGAGTGGAGCTTTCTATAAATGTACAAACTTATCTAATGTGAACATTCCTGAAACGATTACCACTATAGGAATGTCAGCATTTAAGGGTACTGCTTTAGCTAATATTAAGATTCCAGACACAGTTACGAATATAGGGAGTAGTGTTTTCAGGGATTGTCTTAGGTTAACTAATATTGAAGTCCAGGATTCGCATCCGGTCTATGCGAGAGAGGCGGGGATGCTTCTTAATAAAGCGAAGGATGTTCTTTTAAGTTATCCGTCAGCTAGTGGAGAAATTACAATTCCTGGCACAGTAAAGAAGATTGCTTATGGTGCATTTGCAGGTTCCAATGTGCATAAAGTCAGGATGTCTGAAAGCGTTACAACTATCGAGGGTAATGCATTTACGCAGTGTAAAGAATTGAGAGAGATATTTATTTCAAAAAGTGTGACAGCTATTGGATTGGGTGCTTTCGGTGGTTGTCAGAATTTAACAGTGATGACTTTT
>Ga0114999_10009081_pt1 | contig 10961 bp, 11 predicted proteins | sample ArcticOcean_MG_C_3_FD_89820 | JGI IMG/M metagenome (GOLD analysis project Ga0114999, IMG submission 89820) | Marine microbial communities from western Arctic Ocean - ArcticOcean_MG_CB8_126 | ecosystem: Environmental > Aquatic > Marine > Oceanic | place: Arctic Ocean: Canada Basin | collected... | reverse complement strand
CCGCGTCGTGCCGATGTGCCCGGCACCCGCCAAATCCTCCCGCAACGCATCGAGTTCACGGTGCAGCGGTAGAATTAGAGCCACATTCTCAGCGACATGCAGGTTGTCCGGCGTGATCTCGACGTCCAAACCGCGAACGGTTTCGATCTCGTCGAGCAGCGCCCATGGATCAACCACGACGCCGTTGCCAATAATCGATAGTTTACCAGGCCGAACCACGCCGGATGGCAGCAGGCTTAGCTTGTAGGTGACGCCATCGATGACCAAGGTGTGGCCGGCGTTGTGCCCGCCCTGGAAACGAACCACCACATCAGCGCGCTGTGACAGCCAATCAACGATCTTGCCTTTGCCTTCGTCACCCCACTGCGCACCAACTACCGCGACATTAGGCATCCTGAGGCTCCCAACGCTTAACCGTCATCTTCGACCGTCGCGATAGCGCCATCGCGGTACACATGCGTACAGCCCAGCCGGCGCGCTTCGGTGCGGGGGTCGGCTACTTCGTTCAGTCCCTGCACCGTACGCCATCCCTCGCTGCGCAATCGATTGCCGTCATCGCGCGACGCACCCTCAGGCAGATAGACATGTGGGATCGCCGGGGCCGCGGGCAACGCGCGCAGCAACGAATCCAAATACATCGTAAACCCGGTGGCCGGCTCGCCGTCGTCGAGCAAGTAGCGACCGCCACGTCCGAGTTCACCGCGGATGCCACGACCAAACAACGCGAAGCTCAAACCGGCATGATACTCAAAACCGCGGAACTCGCTCGGATCGACGGTTAGGGTAAGCTCAGGTAGCACGCTTCGGACACTCGCGACCACCGCTTCAAGGTCCTCGCAGATGGCGCGCGCCGCCAGAGGGAGCGGCGCTGCGCGGAGCGCCTCGATAGCGACATCCGCGGTGCCGGTGGCGTTGATGAGATCGCGCAAAATAGGAAGATCGGCGGCCACTTCATCGAGACGCACCGCGTCTTTTCGATCAAGCGCCGTACGCACGGCCTCTGCGCGGGCAGGCGAAAGATTGAGCCCGGCACATATGACCGGAACCAGATTCGGAAGCGAGAGATCGACCGAGAGCCCCTCGACTCCAAGTTCGGCGAGCGCTTCTACAGCCAATGTGATGAGCTCCCTATCACCGGACGGGTCGGCTATCCCGACCAATTCAGCGCCAACCTGACGAATCTCGCGATCCGGGCGAAGCTGGTCACCGCGCACACGCAACACCTGCCCGGCATAGGACAAGCGCAGCGGGCGCGGCAAATCACGAAGCCGCGTGGTGGCAATGCGGGCAATCTGCAAAGTCATGTCCGGCCGCACACCCATCATACGCTGGGAAACCGGATCCATAAGACGGAACATTTGATCAGCAACCGCTTCGCCTGGGCCCGTGAGGAGGGTCTCTTCGAACTCGACCAAGGGCGGCTTAACCCGCTGATAGCCGAATGACGTGAGGCGCCGCATTATGCGCTCAGTGAGGTCGGCTTCGAATCCGGCCAATGGTGGCAAGTCGTCGCGCAACCCTTCCGGCAGCAGCCCCTTATCCCGATAAGCGCTCATCTCTTACATTTCGCTTCGAATTGATATTGGATCGGTCGCGACGACGCGGCCGACGTCCTCCTTATCGTGCCAGTGGCACGGCCTCTCCCACATACGGTAGTTCGCGCACCGCACCGAGAATGTCGGCGGGGATCGGTTCGTCAAGTTCGATCAGCGCCAACGCTTCGCCACCCCGCGTACTCCGGCCCAGGTTGAATGTTGCGATGTTGACACCCGCGTCGCCCAACGTTGTTCCCAAACGACCGATGAACCCGGGTTTGTCCTCGTTGGTCACATATAACATGTTCGGGCCCAACTTAGCTTCGATCGCGATCCCATTGAGTTCGACAACTCTCGGGTGCTGATCCGAGTAGAGCGTACCGGCAATCGATAATTCTTTCCCTTCCAGGCCGACACGCAGCCGTACCATGGTCTGATAATCGCCAGGTGCCGAGCGCGTTACTTCACTAACATCGATGTTACGCTCTTCGGCGATCATCGGCGCGTTAATCATGTTGACGTTCTCTAGCTGCCGTGACAACAAGCCCTCCAACGCCAGGGCCGTAAGGGGCTTGGTGTTGAGGGTCGCCACGGTACCCTCATACTCGATCGCCACGGAAACGATCGCTTCATCGGCGAGCTGCCCCAGCAGGCTACCAAGCTGACGAACGATGCTCATATATGGCTTCAGCCGCGGCGCCTCGTCGGAACTCACAGAGGGCATGTTTATCGCATTAGTAACCGCACCGTTCAGCAGATAGTCCGACATCTGTTCGGCGATCTGCGCCGCGACCTTCTCCTGGGCTTCTGTCGTCGCAGCGCCCAGATGCGGTGTCACCACCACTTGGTCCATGCCGAACAAGACGTTTTCCGTGGCCGGTTCTTCGACAAACACATCCATTGCTGCGCCGGCCACGTAGCCCTCGTCGAGCGCGTCTTTGAGGTCTTGTTCGACAATCAAGCCGCCCCGCGCGCAATTGATGATGAAGACGCCACGCTTCATTTTAGCAATCGCCGCGCCGTCGATGATATCGCGCGTCGAATCGGTCAGGGGCGTATGCAATGTGATCAGATCAGCGCGGGCGAACAAATCATCGAGGTCGAGCTTCTCGATCCCGAGATCAGTGGCCCGTTCACCCGAGAGATAAGGATCGAAAGCAACGACATGCATTTTCAGCCCCTGCGCCCGATCGGCAACGATCGAACCAATGTTGCCGCAGCCGATGATGCCAAGGCATTTACCCGATAGCTCCACCCCCATGAAACGAGATTTCTCCCACTTTCCAGCGTGAGTAGAAGCGTTGGCGGCGCCGATTTGCCGAGCGATGGCGAACATCATCGCCACGGCGTGTTCCGCTGTCGTGATGGCATTACCGAAGGGTGCGTTCATAACCACGATACCGCTTGCGGTAGCGGCGGGAATGTCAATGTTATCGACGCCGATTCCGGCTCGGCCGATAACTTTCAGGGCACCGGGATTGGCCAGCACGTCGGCCGTGACCTTGGTCGCCGAGCGGACCGCGAGCCCATCATAGTCGCCTATCACGGCTGCAAGTTCCTCCGCGGAGAGCCCGATGCGTTCGTCGACCTCGACTCCGCGCCCGTGGAAAACCTCGCGGGCGGGCGGACTCATTGCATCGGAGATCAATACACGTGGCATCAGATTGTCCTTCGTCGGACGGCGTTAGACGGCTTCTGCGAGCTCGGCTTTGGTCTTAGCGAAGGACCAATCGAGCCACGGCATCAGCGCCTCTACATCGGCCGCCTCGACCGTCGCCCCGGTCCAGATGCGAAGGCCGGGGGGCGCCTCTCGATGGCCGTTGATATCAAAGGCAACGCCCTCATCCTCAAGGCGTGAAACCATGCCGTGGACAACGGCCCACCGATTCTCGTCGTCAAGTGCTACGAACCAGGGGTCGGTTATCTTTAGACACACCGACGTGCACGACCGAGTGTGTAGATCGGCAGCAAGAAAATCAATCCACGGTGTCGCCTCGACCCACTTTTCAATTTGCGCAAGGTTGCCTTGTGACCGCGCTTCCATTGCCGCGACGCCGCCGATACTTTCGGCCCATCGCAACGCATCCAGTGCGTCCTCGACGCACATCATTGACGGTGTGTTGATCGTTTCCCCGGCGAACAGACCAGCGTTCAGCTTTCCGCCTTTGGTTAGTCGAAATACCTTCGGCATCGGCCAAGATGGCTGATGCGTTTCTAGCCGCGCAATCGCCCGCGGGCTGAGCACCAAAATCCCGTGCCCTGCTTCGCCGCCTAAAACCTTCTGCCAGGAAAAGGTCACCGCATCGAGCTTGTCCCAAGGCAGCGCCATCGCGAACACGGCCGACGTCGCATCGCAGATCGTCAACCCGGCGCGATCGGCCGCGATCCAGTCGCCATCGGGAACCCGAACACCCGACGTGGTTCCGTTCCACGCAAACACGACGTCACGATCGCTATCGACGGCGCTGAGATCCGAGATTTCTCCGTAAGGCGCTTCGAGGCGCCGGAGATCCTCAATCTTGAGCTGCTTGACGACATCTGTTACCCATCCGAAACCAAAATTCTCCCAAGCCAGCACGTCGACCCCTCGCGCGCCCAGAAGCGACCACATCGCCATCTCGAAAGCACCGGTGTCCGAGCCTGGTACTATCGCAATATGGTAGCCATCTGGCAGCCTAAGCAGAGCGCGTATGCGGTCGAGGATTTCCTGGAGTTTGGCCTTGCCGGGCTTAGATCTGTGCGATCGACCGAGGCAGGCTTGCTCAAGATGTTTCAGCGACCATCCGGGCCGCTTCGAACAGGGGCCCGACGAGAAATGCGGATTCCCCGGGCGTCTTGACGGCTTCATACGGCTCTCCCTTCCAGAAGAGTAGCAACCCGTTGGGGGGTCGTGGCCCGCGGCGGATATTAGGGATCGCCGTTGCAAAGTCAATTGACCGGCAAGGTACCTATGGCGCGGATTTCGCTTAGGGTGCCTGACCGAGCGTCCAACCCTCAACCGTCCGAATCACGGGATCGATCGGATCGTGGGCCGGGCGCTGCCCAAGCACGACGTTGAGAAGGCCGAAGGTGCCAACGACAGCATCGAACGGATCCTCGCCGTCCGCACGTTCGCCGAAACCGGTTTCGAGTTGGCGACGCAGAGTAGAGTCCAGCCGCAATCCGGATTTTCTCGCCCACCTGGTCAGCCTCGCGCCACTCTCAACGCGCGACACCTGACGTCGCTTGGAACTGCCTCGGACCAGAGGCAAGCCGAGATGGCGATAATATTCGGCCGGATAGGCTTCGACGACGGTGATTTGGGCCGCGGCTAGACAATCGGCGAGGGCGCCGTCAAAGGGCCAGAGCGCTATGTCGAGATCAGTGGCGCCCAATGCCGGCACCAACAGATCTCGCCATCCACTGATCGCAGCTTTGCCGACTTGCTTACTACCGAGCGTCCTAAACATGACCGATGCAGCCGGGCGTTCGCCGGTCGCGCGATCAACATCGCGCAGGAGACCGTTGAAGTGATCCAGTTGCAGCCCTTGAGCTAGCTGTGCACGGGCAAACTCACCCTTGCTTCCAGGCCGTTGCGGAAAGAACAGTCGATGCAGCGAAATTTCGTTTGGTGCGCCGGCAACCTCGTAAAACGTGGCCCAGCACCCCCGGCCAAATTTCTTATGCGCAGTTGAAAAATCGCTGATTCCGGTCTGTGCGGCGTACGCCGCTGGCAGGCCGAGCGGAAAATAGAACCCGGCTAGAATAGGGCCGGAACGTAGAGCGCTTCGGCACAGACCGGGAAAAAACCGGTCGAGTTCACCAACCAGCGTCGGCGACGCAACCCGGTATCTCGCATCATTGCCGAGTGTCGCCCAACAGGCCCAACGCTTGCGCGTGTTAACACTCCAGTCTGCGTAAACAACCATCTCGGGCTGCGGGCCGCACCATCGGGTCACCGTCAGATAGCTTGGAGGTCCGCCGGGCCAACCTCGTTGGTGCTCGCCTTACCGCCAAGATCGGGGGTCAGCACATCTCCCGCCGCGACGACTTTCTCGATCGCAGCGATGATGTCATCGCCAGCTTGGGCGTGACCCAGATGTTCAAACATCATCGCACCAGACCAGATCTGTGCGATCGGATTGGCGATCCCCTGACCGGCTATATCCGGTGCCGAACCGTGTACCGGCTCGAACATCGACGGGACGGTTTCGTCGGGGTTGAGGTTGGCCGACGGCGCGATTCCCATGCCGCCGGCGACCGCGGGACCAAGATCGGAAAGTATGTCGCCGAAGAGATTGCTGCCGACCACGACATCGAACCAATGCGGATTGCGCACAAAATGTGCGGTCAAGATGTCAATGTGAAACTTATCCAACTTTACATCTGAAAAATCTGCAGCGTTGGCTTCCATGCGCTCGTCCCAATACGGCATGGTGTGGATAATCCCGTTGGATTTGGTCGCTGATGTCAAATGTTTCTTAGGCCGGCCGCTAGCGAGTTCGAGCGCATAGCGCTGAATACGATCGACACCGCGCCGGGTAAATATTGATTCCTGGATGACGACTTCATTGTCGGTTCCCTCATATAGGCGTCCACCGATCTCGGAATACTCTCCCTCCACGTTCTCCCGCACGATCATCATGTCAATCTCGGCAGGTCCGCGGTTCCTGAGCGGCGATTCGATACCCGCTAGCAGCCGCACGGGGCGCAGGTTGACGTATTGGTTGAACGCCCGGCGTATCGGAATGAGCAGACCCCACAGAGAGATGTGATCGGGCACGCCCGGAAACCCGACTGCGCCCAGATAGATCGCATCGTATTCGCGCAGCTGCTCGAGGCCATCATCAGGCATCATGTGACCGGTTTTGGTGTAGGTCTCGCACGACCAGTCGAACGTCTTCCACGTAACATCGAAATTGTGGGTGGCCGCGGCGGCATCGAGCACGCGAATGCCTTCGGGAACGACTTCGAGACCAATTCCATCCCCCGGGATGACCGCAATCTGATAACTCATGAGCTACGACCTCCGATCTGGGCGGACCTGGAAAAACCCCCGAGTTGGCGTTCGTAATAAATCACGCCGTCGAGTGGGTTGTTGTAATAAGGCTCGATTTCTACAAAACCAAGCGATTCATATATCGCGCGCGCCCGTCATTGATTCGATCGTGTCGAGCCGCATCCAATCGTAGCCGCGTGTTGCCGCCTCGTGCAGAACCGTAAGTGCCAAGCCCCGGCCAAGCCCGAGCCCCCGATACGCTGGCTTGAGGTGGAGCCGCTTCATCTCGCAGGTGCCGGGTTCCGCGGTGAACGGTCTGAGTCCAACCGCGCCACCTGGCTGGAGGTCGATCCGCGCCAGCAACAACGCCCGGCGGGTGCGCCATACTCGCCCGGAAACGTCTCCATCTCCTCGTCGAAGTTCTGGAAGCAGAGTTCGAAGTCGAGCGATTCCACGTATTCCTGAAACAACGCCTTTACGGCGACGACGTCGTGCGGCGCCTTCGCCTCGACAATCTGTGACGCAAACATAATCAAACGACTATATCGGATGCTTCCGCGACGGGGGAATGCCGCAGGTCAATACGTCGCGGTTTTGACGGGATTGGCCCCACCGCCAGCTTCAGCGTGTTCCCGCTCGCGATCATGCAAACGCGGCAATGTTCTAGATCTCGATTTCGCCTTTAAGGTAAAGCGTACACGCGCCACGCAAAAAAAACGCGATCTCCGTCGAGCCGGCAATGAATATCGCCGCCGCGGGCAGAGATTTGACGCGCGTGCAGGTCGCCACGTCCGACACGACCGGCCCAGTAGGGCGCCAGGGTGCAATGCGCCGATCCGGTCACTGGATCTTCCGAGACACCGAATTTAGGCGCAAAAAACCGCGAAACAAAGTCAACCTCGGCACCCGGGGCCGTGACGATCACCGCATCTCGATCGAGCTTCGCCAGGTTGGCAAAATCCGGCGTCAGCTCCGCGATTTCTCGTTCGGAGCCAAACACCGCAACATAGTCGCGCGGCGCGGCGAGTACGGATTGCGGGGACCGGCCCAGGGCTGCGGTGAGTGCGGCCGGTGCCGCTACGGCCGCAGCCGGCACCGCCGGAAAGTTCATCTCCAATTGGCCGTTCTCGCGAGCCACCGTGAGTTCGCCGCTACGGCGCGTCTTAAAAAACGGCGCGTCCGCAACCTGGTTCGAGATGCTCGAAAATAGTATAGGCCGACGCCAGCGTCGCATGCTCGCACAGGTCCACCTCAACCGCCGGGGTGAACCAGCGCAGTTCATAGACCCCGTCGCCGCCTACGAGAAACGCCGTTTCCGACAGATTGTTTTCCTCGGCGATAGCCTGCAACGCGGCGTCGTCAAGCCAGGCGTCCAACAGGCAGACACCCGCCGGGTTGCCGGCAAAACTACACTCCGCAAATGCATCAATTTGATAGTAAGGCAACCGCATCGCGCCCTCTCTTGGATCATCTTGTGTTGGTGTACCCCGACCTATGCTGGCATCGTCGGGTTATCTCTGCCAAAACGATTTCGCGGCTTCACGAGCCACATCTGCGCGCGTCAAACCGATATCACGCAGCAGGCGTTCATCCATCGCGGTCAATTGAAAGCGCTGACGCGCCCGATCGTACCAGCGCACCATCAAATTAGACCGCTGTACCGATAGCCGTTTGAGGTCGGCCTGACGAATAGTGTTATGCCGGGAACGCGCAACAGCGTCGCAAACCTACTCTGCCTACCAATTATATTGTACCCATAACAATAACCCTAATAAATCATCGTTATACGGATACTCTAGCCGAGAACACCATGGATTCAGCAGAAAAATAAATCAATTGATATATTGTATTGGTATAAATTCAATCGTATTGAATCGATACAATGTGGATTTCAGAGATAGAGATTGGGCGATCGCCCAAGTATCGCGCAATCGCGGATGCGATCGCCGAAGCGGTCAACACCGGCGAACTGACGCCAGGAAGCCGGTTGCCACCGCAGCGCCAGCTCGCCTGGAATCTGGGTGTCACCGTTGGAACCGTGGGCCGAGCCTATGACCTGGCCCAACAGCGCGGCCTCGTGGCCGGTGAAGTTGGGCGCGGTACGTTTATTCAAATACCGGTTGCTGAGCGCCAGCCGGTACTGTCGCCCGAGCGCGTCGGCAACCTTATCGACCTGTCGCTCAATCAACCGGTCGGCGGACCCAAACGCGAAGTGTTCGCACAAACCCTGCGCGATATCAGTAGCGCGCCGGATCTTGAAGATCTGATGTGCTACGCGTCCCCGGCCGGGCTACCGCGCCATCGCGCAGTCGCGGCCGCCTGGGTAGGCCGCGTCGGCATCGAGGCCTCAGCGGAACAAGTTACTTGCTTCAACGGCACCCAGGAGGCCATCGCAGCGTCGATTCTCGGACTTACGCGCGCCGGTGATCCCGTTCTCGTCGAAGAACTCACCTATGTTGGATTCATCGGCCTAATTGAACACTTCAATCGTCGTCCGGTTCCGGTCGCGATGGACAATGACGGCATTCGCCCTGAAGCGCTGGCCGAAGCCGCGCGCAAAAGTGGCGCCAAACTGGCCTTGCTGGTACCGACACTACACAACCCGACCACGTCGATCATGAGCGAAGAACGCCGTCGAGAGGTCGTCGCCACGGCGCACCGTCATGATCTAATCCTGATAGAAGACGATGTATATGGGTTCCTGCTCGAGGATCAGCCAACGCGGCTCGCCACGCTTGCCGACAATCGCGTGATTTATGTTAGTAGTGCGTCGAAGTGCCTGGTTCCGGGATTACGGGTGGGATGGGCCATCTGCCGCAATGAAACGATCGTCGAGCGCCTAAAAGCGCTTGCTTTCTCACTCCATATCGCGTCGCCGGCGCTAACCGGCGAAATTGTCTGTCGATGGATCGAAGAAAAACTCGCTGACGAACTCGTTTTGTGGCAACGCCGCGAGATATCTGAGCGTTATCGTCTCGCCACCGACATTTTCTCAGGCATGCGAACCACCGGCCACCCCAATTGTCTGCACCTTTTGTTGCATCTCCCGGAACCGTGGCGGGCGCTGCCGTTCGCGTCCGAAATGAGGAATCGAGGGGTCTCTTTAGTTCCTGCCTCGGCGTTCGCGGTTGGACAGGTTGCAGTGCCGCAGGCAGTCCGATTGACATTGGGATCGCTTAAAGATCGCGAGACACTTAGACGGGCACTCGAACTAGTGCGTGATGTGGCCTTGCAACAAAGTGCGGCGCGGCAACAGCTTATCTAACGCGGCGATTCCAGTCGCTGCTAGTCGTCCCAGGCGAACGGCGGCACGGCAAAAACGTGGTTGAGCGGGCCATAACCACTGCCGATGCCGGGGGCTTGTTTGATTGCTTGGTGCACGTAGGCACGTGCTCGGGCCACGGCGTCGCGCAGTGAGAGCCCCTCGGCGAGACCGATGGCAATCGCCGAAGCGAGTGTGCAGCCGGTGCCGTGGGTCTCGGTCGTTGCAAGCCTCGGTGAGCTGAAAACTTCTCGCTCACCCTTCCGATCTGCAAGCGCGTCGTAGACGATATCCCCGGTCAGGTGGCCGCCCTTCACCAACGCGGCTTGGGCACCAAGCTCTAGCAACCGCTCCGCGGCAGCGATGAGATCGTCTTTCGTCGTAAGGTTACCGCCGACCAGAGCAACCGCTTCCGGGGCATTCGGCGTAACGATGCGCGCACGCGGAATCATGAGATCGATGACGGCGCCGAGGGCATCGCTATCAAGCAACGCGGCGCCACCTTTCGCGACCATTACTGGATCGACCACTATTGGGATTCCGGTTGCTTTTTCGTCGATCGCGGCAACGATCGCGTGGATCGCCGCGGCCGAATGCAGCATCCCGGTTTTGAGGCAGTCGGCCCCGATATCGTCGAGCACAACATTGATCTGTTGGGCAATAAATTCCGGCGCAACGTTGTAAACCGCCTGCACACCGAGTGTGTTCTGGGCCGTGAGAGCTGTGATAGCGGACGCGGCATAGCCGCCCAGCGCAGTCACCGTTTTGATATCGGCTTGAATTCCGGCGCCACCGCCGGAATCAGATCCCGCAATGATCAATACGCGCGCCAATCGCGCGTCGGTCGACGGCATCAACCGGCGACGGCAGCGGGCGCTACGGTTTGTTCGATGGCCGCAACGATGTCATCGAGAACATCGTTCATGAGATCCTCGTCGTCGCTTTCCGCCATGACCCTGATTACCGGTTCGGTGCCCGACGGGCGGAGCAGCAAGCGGCCCTCTCCACCCAATCTCGTCTCGCTTCTCGCAACCGCGTCACGAACGACCGGCGCGTTGAGAATTTTGCTGCGCGACCCGTCGCGGTCGGGGAGGCGAACATTGCGCAAGGTCTGCGGCACCGCTTCGAAAACACGACCGATTTCACTGACGGGCTTTTGCAACTCAACGATCAACGCGAGTGCCTG
>Ga0114999_10009079_pt1 | contig 10963 bp, 8 predicted proteins | sample ArcticOcean_MG_C_3_FD_89820 | JGI IMG/M metagenome (GOLD analysis project Ga0114999, IMG submission 89820) | Marine microbial communities from western Arctic Ocean - ArcticOcean_MG_CB8_126 | ecosystem: Environmental > Aquatic > Marine > Oceanic | place: Arctic Ocean: Canada Basin | collected... | reverse complement strand
GCCGCATAAAACCGATACACAGCCTCGTCCAAATCTAAAAATTGCGTGTGCCGTTGCCGCATTTGCCACGTTTCAACCCGTTCACGCAATTCGCTATTGTGCACTAAAAAATCGTGCGGCAATGCCACCAGATCATTCACCATCGCTTCACGAATAAAAACCTCCGTCGCTGCTACCGGATCAATTTTTCCATACCCCACCCGTTTTTTTTGCACCTGTAACCCGTGAAGTGTCAACGTTTCAGTCGCCATCACCCGTCCCGCTCGCACATTATAAAACGGCTCTTTATACGTGGCCTTACACAAATGTGCGCCCAATTCTATCAACCATTGGGGTTGCACCTGGGCTACCGTGCGTGCAAACAAGCGAGACGTTTCAACCATTTCACCGGCAATGATCCAACTCGGCGTACGTGATTCTTTGCCCTGCGCATTTTCCAGCTTGTCTTTTTCTTCTTCTTTGCGCCGCAAAAACAACCCAGACCCGGGAAACAACATCACATCACGCCCGCGTGCTGCCCGATAGAGATTGCCCTCTTTTTTTTGAGCCACGTTGCTCAACAACCCGCTCACGATTGACCGATGGATCGAATCAAAATCCGCGTCGTCCTGATTAAACCGAAACCCGCCAATCTCGCGCAGCGTGTGACGAATTTGCGTATAAATATCGCGCCACTCACGCATGCGACTAAACGACAAAAAATGCTGCGCACAGAATTTGCGCATTTGGCTCTGCGTTTTCAGTCGCTCCATAGTACCGTGATAGGCATTCCAGATATTCATCAACGACAAAAAGTCCGACTTCTTATCCACAAACCGTTTGTGTTCCTGATCGGCAGCCTGCTCTTGGCCCAGTGGACGCACACGCGGGTCTTGAATCGAAATGGCCGACGCAATCACCAACACCTCTTTCAACGCCTGCTCTTTTTGCGCTTGCAACACCATTCTCGCTACCGTAGGCGCAATAGGCAACCGTGCCATAGATCGACCCAATGGGGTCAGCCGCTTGTCTTCATCCAGCGCACCCAATTCTGTCAACAACGTAAACCCACCCTGAATCGCCTGCGGGCGCGGAGGGTCAATAAACGGAAACGTCTCTATCTCACCCAAATTGAGCGAAATCATCCGCAAAATCACATCGGCCAAATCAGACCGCTGAATCTCGGGCTGTGTATATTCGGGCCGCGATAAAAAATCCTTCTCGTCATACAACCGAATACACACCCCATTGGCCACACGACCACACCGCCCAGCCCTTTGTTGGGCACTGCTTTGCGAAATTGGCTCCACCGGCAACCGATGGGTTTGATTCCGCGGATTATACCGGCTCACCCGCGCCATACCCGTATCAATCACATATCGAATCCCCGGAATCGTGATCGATGTCTCCGCAATATTCGTCGCCACCACAATGCGCCGATAATTCTGCGTATGAAAAACCTTCTGCTGATCACCCGCCGTCAAACGCCCAAACATCGGCACCACTTCCACGCCCCGAAACTGCCGCCCGTCCAAACGTCTGCGCGTTTCATGAATGTCTTTCTCGGTGGGCATAAACACCAAAATATCACCCCCGTGCCGAGGCGCTTCAGCCACCACCGCGTCAACCGCGGTCACCGCCGCATCGATATACGTCGACACATCGTCTTCACCCAACAAGTCGTCCATCGACCAATATTGTATATCCACCGGAAACACACGGCCCGATACCTCAATAATGGGCGCGTTCTCAAACGCCGCTGAAAACGCCTTTGTATCAATGGTCGCCGAAGTAATAATCATCTTCAATTCGGGCCGCTTCTCGCGTAACTGGCGCAAATACCCCAACAGAAAATCAATATTCAAACTGCGCTCGTGTGCTTCATCAATAATAATCGTATCATATTCATACAGATTGGGGTCACCTTGCACCTCGGCCAGCAACATCCCATCGGTCATCATCTTAATGCGCGTATCCGGTTTTGTATCATCCTTAAACCGAATCTTACACCCCACCTCACGGCCCCAGTCCACACCCAATTCTTCAGCAATCCGTCGCGACACCGACAACGCCGCCACACGGCGCGGCTGCGTACACGCAATCTTCGCATCAACCCCTTGCCCAGCGTCCAAACACATCTTGGGCAACTGCGTCGTTTTACCCGACCCCGTCTCACCCGCCACAATCACCACCGGATGATCTTTAATCGCCTGAACAATCTCATCTTTCCGCGCACTAATAGGCAAATCTTCAGGATAAGTCACCTTCAACGGGTTCTCGCGCCGTGTTTTCAACAACGCAGCCGACCGCTCCGCCCGATCCTTCAATTTCTTCAACTGTGCAGGGTCGCGCTGACGCCGCTGTTGAAGTTTGCGCAACTCCTGCGAAATCACCACACGATCTTCCAACATACAGTTGGGCATAAGCGACCACACCGCCGACATCAAACTGGGTCGGTTAGGCCGTGGTCGGCGCTTTTGTTCTTGAGGGTGTGTATCTTTTTGATCAACAGCCATTCTAAAATCCAAATCGTTAGATGAATAAAATTGTTCCACAGCATTTAAAAATACATGATTTGCCCCAATTGAGCAAAATATGACCCTAAATTCGAGTAGACAGGGCCATTTTCAAAGTTTTACTTTGTTTTTAATATTTATTTGTTATACTTTTCAATACAAAAGTATAACATCATTATTCGAAAGGAATATTAATATGGCAGCCGTCACAATCTCCCAGAAAGGTTGGGTCGTTATCCCAGCTGAATTAAGGCGAAAGTACCAACTCACATCTGGCACACAGGTTCAAATTGTAGACTACGGTGGTATTCTTTCGTTAATACCTTCCCTCAATGATCCCATAAACGAAGCAAAAGGACTGCTCAAAGGGGATACGTCACTAACACAGGCATTGCTCGAAGAACATCGCAAGGAACAAAAGGATGCCTAAAACCTATGTTCTGGACAGTTATGCTATTTTAATGCTTTTGGACAATGAAGTAGGTGCAGATCAAGTACAAGAACTTCTAACTAAGGCTGCCCAAAAGAGAACACGTGTATATATGTCTCAAATTAACCTGGGAGAAGTGCTTTATATTATTGAACGGGAACGTGGTTTATTAGATGCCCAAAAAGCACTTGTTGCCATAGAACAATTACCAATTGAATTGCTAACCGCCAGCCGAGAACGCATTCTCAAAGCAGCGCACATCAAAGCCACGGTAAGAATATCTTATGCTGACGCATTCGCAGCAGCGGCAGCTTCGGAGTATAATGCCTCTTTACTCACTGGAGATCCAGAATTTTCTGAAATCGAAGATGAAATTTCAATCATTTGGCTACCGCATAAATAAAAAAAAGGCCGAGATGTCCTATCCCCGGCCTCCTACGTTCGTCTCCCATGGTCAACCGTAAGCTCACGAGCGTAGCGAGTAATTATTCATTTCAATTATCCATTATCCATTGCCTCCTACAACCCTTCCCAATACGTCCACATATCCTCCGGATACTCAAACCGAATCTCGTTAAGATCCTTCCGCGCATACCGGCTCACAAACGCCATCCGAATATCTCTCCCGCAATTGACCCCTGGGCTGTGTAACATCATATTGTGCCAAAATGTGACCGTGCCAGGGGGACCCGTCACATCCACAGGCTCCGGTAAATCTTCATACTCACCATCTGCTCCACGAAACGCATCCAGCCCTTTTATCAAACTGTGCGTTCTAAAATATTCATGCGCCCGTTTGTGTGACCCTGGCCAAATCGTAAATCCACCCGACCGCGGTTTGATATGATTAATGTTCACCGTCACGGCAATCGTAAACGCATCGTGAACACCCTCACTCGTATATCCATCCAAATGCATTTGCTGGGCCGTTGTCCAATTGTCATGCCCTTCGGGATAGATCATTTTGACAAACGTGTGATTTGCGACCCGCAGTGTATCTTTGCCCACCAATTCCTCACACATAGCCTGAATCGGCGTATCTGACAAAGTCGCCCGAATATCGGGGTGTCCACCACATTTCAAATTACCTCGTGGCCCAGCATGAATCCACGTTTGAGGATCATCCCGATCGGCCTCAATCTCCTCCCACAAAACATCTACTGCCTTATCAATCAAATCCAGAGACACCACATCGTGCTTGACCACATACCCTTGTTCTTTAAAATGTATTTTTTCTTCATCTGTAAAATAAGCCATCTAAAACCCCACAGTGATCAATCAAATAGAAGAAACGGGTTGTTCTACCCAATATACGACCTTCATCTTTATCCATCAACTGAGGTTTTCCGTTTACTTAAACAGATCGGTGCTCAAATAGCGCTCCCCAGTATCGGGCAGAATAACAAGCACGTGTTTGTCTGCACCTTGATCTTTCGCCACCTGTAAATCCGCCCATGCAGCTGCCCCACTTGACTTACCTACCAAAATCCCTTCTTTTGCTGCCAACGCTTGGGTCGTCTCTACGGCATCTTCATCATTCACTTGGATAATCTCATCGTAGATCTCCGTATCCAAAATGTCCGGAATAAATCCCGCCCCAATACCCTGAATGGTATGCTTCCCAGGTTGTCCCCCCGAAAGTACTGGAGAGCCACTGGATTCAACCGCATAAATTTTAATGTCGGGAAAGTGCTTTCTCAACACGCGTCCCGCTCCAGTAATCGTACCACCTGTGCCAATGCCAGAGACAAAATAATCCAGACCCGTATCCTGAAAAGCCTCAACAATTTCAGGGCCTGTGGTGTTTTCATGCGCAGTCGGGTTTGCGAGATTATTAAACTGCTGCGGCATAAAATATCCATTCTCTTTCGCCAGTTCTTCCGCCTTCTTTATTGCCCCGGTCATACCCGGTCCTTCTTCAGGTTGTACCAGAACCAGTTCTGCTCCGTAAGCCGAAAGCAGATCCCGTCGCTCCTGAGACATCGCTGCCGGCATCGTAAAGATCACCTTATAACCCCTGACCGCGGCCACCATAGCAAGCCCAATACCCGTATTACCCGACGTGGGTTCGATAATGGTATCCCCAGGTTTCAATCCGCCTCGTTCCTCTGCCTCTCGAATCATACTCAGCCCGATCCGATCCTTAACACTGCCTCCAGGGTTGAAAAACTCTAACTTTGCCCACAGAGTGGCATCTCCTTCGCCACCCACACCGTTCAAACGAACCACCGGCGTATCGCCAATCAATTGTGTCACATCGTTCACTTTTTTTGCCATCTAAACACCCGCCCTTTCATCATCTATGCAATTTTAAACCACCGCTCCCACACCCAAATTTTCTTCCATCCAAGTTCTCAAAGGCACATCTTCATCCAATGGTGAAGAAAAACCTTTACCCCCTGTCGGTGCCGCCCCTAACAACTGTTGGCGAATGGGATCACTGCGATCCATATAATGTGCCACCGTCATATTATCACGCGGGCGCAACCAACGGTAACTGTATCCATAAAACAACCCTTTTCGCGTCATTTCTGACGCATTAGGAGTCGCCGTATGCCACAACTGCCGATCAAAAATCACGGCACTACCTCGCGGTGCCAAAACTGGTGTGGCACCTGCAGGATCAATTTTTCGCTGATTGTTACCCAGAAAGTTGTCCTCCAAATGCGTACCCGGCACCACATAAAAATTGGCCCGCCCATCTATCGAACAATCCGTCAAAAAATACACCACCTTCAATGACAAACGCGGGCGTGGTGAAAATTCCATCTCGGCATTTACACGCCCACTATCCTGATGCCACCCACGAACCTCATCAGGCACATTGCCCGGTTCTTCGGGCGGTGTCACCACCAAATGCGAATGATAAATATTGATGTTCCATCCCAATATGCCAAACACCTTCGGAAACACTTTTGGGTAATCAACCAAATCCATAAACACATCATCACGCCCAATAAAATCCATCACACTCAAACGCTCATAGGGCGTCATCTCACGTGCCTTGCGCTCCTCATCGCCCACCCGATCCGCTGCCACTTCCAATTGATTTATCAAATCGTCTGGCAACACATCTTCCAACATGAGATAACCATCTGTCTCAAATGTCAAGCGTTCTGCATCCGTCAATGTATGATCGCACCAAGCATCCATAACAGACTCCTTAAAGAGGTAGAGGTTGGATTGGTTTCACACCAAAATAACGACAATTCAATATCCAAACAAATAGTAACCCACACTGGCAGGCAAAATTAAAGGTCTTTAAATACGCCAATACTACACCGCACACAACCTTTCATACAATTCACGATCCATCAATTCTACCCCAGCGGCGGCATTGCTCTCCACTTGCGACACCTTCGTCGCTCCCGGAATCACCACAGGATTGGATTTGTGCGCAATCACATACCGAAGCGACGTCTCCACCAATTTCGAATCATCTCCCACAGTCGCCTTAATCACTTCCAACCGATCCAACATCTGCTCATAACCGACACGTCCAGATTCTCCCACATTCCAATCATTACGCACCGTATCGGTAAACACACTGTCTCGATCAAACTTACCCGACAGCACACCTTTGGCCAAAGGGCCTCGCACCAAAATGCCCAAATCCTTTTCCAAACAATAATCTAAAAACCCATCTTCAGGTTTGCGATTCAAAAGCGAATAATCCACTTCCACAACCGCACACGCACCTTTCGAGATATCGTAAAAAGTACTTAAAACATCCAAACTATTCGTCGAAATCCCATACGCACGCACACACCCTTCAGCCACCAATTCCTCAAAGCCCTCTACATAAACCGTCGGGTCTTTGATATTGCCTTCATGGCATAACAACACATCAATGCGGTCCGTCCGCATGCGCCCCAAACACGCATGACCACACACCCGAATAGAATCGGCACTCGTTTTGGGCACGCTGCCATTCGTGCGTTTGCCCCAGTTACCCACCTTACTCACCACATACAACTTATCACGCATTGAAGACGTAATCGTCTTGCCAATGCGCATCTCACTCATCCCATTTGGAATGCCATACGACTCCGCCGTATCCAACAAATTCATACCCTGATCTATCGACGCCAACAAAATATCTGACGCCTGAGCCTCACTCATATCCCCCCACTGATTGCCCAAATTCCACGTCCCCAACCCCACCACAGACACATCCCACCCCGTTTTCCCAAATCGCCGATGAATCATAATGCGCTCCTTCGTTTTTAAATAGATTTATCTTTACCAATGTTCATCCGTGTCGGTATTCACAAAGGACTTGCTTCGCTACATTGTGGGCTGCGCCTCTGCTATCGTTGCATCTGAATCCTCTTTTTCCACTCCGGATATCCCTTCTCAATCAACTGCCTCGGCCACCCGCCATACCACCCATAACCCGTACGCCGTTCCAATGCCACCTCGGCCAACGAATACACAACAATCCCATCTCTGTTACACATAAACGGCCTAAACGTATCCACCTCATGAAACCGTGCCCACAACAGTGGCGCATTGGGATCTTCAACCACCACCCGATCGGTTGTTGCCGTATGATTTTTAAACCGCGTGGCATCCACTTTCACCGTTTCAACCCGAATCCCCTCAATCTTTGATGCCTCAAACCAAACCATTGCATGATCAATCGCATCGATAACCTCAGCACTTGGTTTTTCAATTTCCATCAAAAACTGCACAATGCCCGTGCTCTCTCCAGGACAAATCGACGGCAATTCATAGCTTCTCGCCTTTGTGGGCAACAAAGTCTCATGATCATGTTGTTGGCACCACGCTGTCTTTTTACCCTTCACCACAATCTGGCATTTCAACGTCACATCAATTGCTCGCCCCAAGGCCGCTTTTGCTTTCTGCCGATAGACATCATCAACCCAAGCAAAATGCGATTCGCCATTCACAATGCCACGCATCGTACGCATCGTACCCAACATCACATCATCATTATACGTAATCGCATCTACATCCCACCCACGCCACCCACCACTGGCGTTTTGTGCGTCAAAAATAAAGTCCAGTCCCCGCTCAGCACTTTTGCGATACCGATCCAATCCCGTTACAACATACACCTTGGCCAAATAAGCCACGTGTGTATACGTACTGCGATTGTCCAACGTGCTGCGCAACGAACGCACACCCTTAATCGCCCGCACCGTATCGGGGTGAATATCAATCTGCCAATCGACATCCTTTGGCCACCCCCCATCCTCATTTTGCAAACCCACCAAATTCTCAGCAATCAGCACAATCTGAGTCGGGGCATATTGTCGGTCGTTGCGATCTCGCCCATACCGTTTCCGCCAATGGCTCATACTGTCCATTAAAGGCTGCAAATCAATCGCCTCATACGTTCTCGACTTTGCCACACCCAATTCATCATCTTGCGCAAAAACAAAACCAACACCCATCCATGTAATCATCATCACACACAAAAATCGACCCATAAAATCCTCACCTTAAAATTCACTCAAAAATGACCTTTTACCTTTTATTTTCTCCGGCCTCCCAACCCATTGCTGTTGTCTTTGACTCTCATTATCAATTGCTTCCCCCTACCAATTATGCAAATTGTGCCCATCATCGGGAAACCAAACATAATCAACCACCGATGACATACCCAATGACACCACATAACCAATCACAAGCCCAAAGAAAAACGGGCGGGCACGTTCATACAACGTAATGCCGCCCACACGTAAAATAATCGACTTTGCCGCCCACACCAAGAAAATGCTAAACGCATACACCCGCGATCCGCCCATCGTTTGAAACGCAAACCCCAGCGGATGGAGCGGCCACCACGCCAAACGATTTCGCAACATCATCATCCCCCAAGCAACACCCCCACCCAAAAGCCATACCATACCTTTCCCAGGATCAAAAATGGTCTTATCTGCATCTACAATGGCCGACACCATCTTATCATAAGTTGAGATATTCGCCGTGCGAAAACCCGTCAGTCCTAAATTTTGCCCTGCATAGTGATACCCCAAATGAATAATGAACAAACACGACCCTAAAAATCCAGCCGCAAATGCCAAGACCACAGTCCAAAAAACCCAACTCCGACGCGTTGTCAAACCCGAAAACAGGCGCAAATGATGTGGCAGAGCCGGCCAGGCAGGGATGCGTGTATTGCCAAAAAATGCACTTGAATTGATTAATCCCAAGGCCACTATATTTGACCGAGACAAAGTGGCTGTGCCACCCAAGCTTTCTATGATGCCCCCGCCCTTTGCACCCACAGGAAACAAATATGAACACCCCGTCATCGCCGTATATTTGGCCACCACAAAATAACCCACATACATCAAACCCAACTGCATCACCGCCAAATACCACGACAACCCCATGCCCACAAAACAACCCAAAACGTAAACCGTTGTACAAACCAACCCAATCAAAGCCAACCGATATGAAATGGCCCCATCATCATCGGGCACCCGAATGCCTTGCCACGCAACACGACAGACCCGCACCAAATGGTATCGAGCCACCCACGCCGAATAAACAGCCAAAAACACCATCGCCCCATGAGAAGACAGCGTCATAATCTCACCCGCTTCGGCTTGTTGCCCTGCATGTCCCACGGTAAAACCAATACGTGCCATCAAACCTTCTTGTAAGATGGCAACCAAACGCAAGACCCAAAAGCTGAACAAAATATCCAAATTGCACAAATACATCAGCCCAATCACAGGCGGTAAAACGCGCAAATAGATAGGCGGAAAAGATCGAGCAAATGAAATCTCTTTGGTCAAATAATCATCAAACAAACCAATGCGCGGTAAATTGGGTGCAAAATACCCCATCATATTCCACGCATACACACAAAACACAACACCAAATCCGGCCAAAAAGAAGGGATCCCGAAAAATCTTAGGCAACCGATGCCCCTCATCAAATCCTTCTGTCAACGCCACCGGAAATACAGCCAAAGGAAAAGTCAATCGCTCAGACTCTTCCCATTGCTTTTGGAACAATATCGAAATACAAAAACCCGCCAATACAAGTGCCAACGAAATTGAGAACCACCAATACAACGTGGGCAACCAGCCAAAAAGAGGCATACTTGCCCCATCGGGCAAGCCTTCATAAAACGGGCGAATGATGCCCTCACCATGCGGCAACATCCACCAGGGCAACACATCAAACAACACCCCTTCCCACCGGTTCTCAGGCGACGCAAAAAACGTCGGAGAACTCAACACACCCCCCCAATAAGCCGTCCATCCACTGGCCGACACCGTGCCCACAATCCACGACATACTGTAAATCACCAACAGCTCTGCCGAAGACAGCGCAATGCGCGGCCACACCAACTTCAAAATCAGATTCACACCAATCCACGCCACAAACGGCATCAACATCGCAATGGGCAACTGCGATTTCACCAGCGATGCCGACCCCAAAATCATACCCGCATAATCACTGTAAATATTCAAACCCGCAGCGGTCAACGTACCCAACACCACAGCACGCAACGTAATTTGCCGCTTCTGCTCAGGCAAGGATTTGGTTTGGGTCTCTGTTTGTGCCATTATTTATCTGCCACCGAACCGTCAATGCGAATGGGCGTAGCCGATGCTTTGGGTTTGAATGGCATTTTTTTCATGGCCTCCACATTCAACGTCACACCAATGCCAGGTGCATCGGGTACCATCAAATATCCATCCACCAAATCCAACGGTTTTTCCAACACCTCACTTTTGGGTCCTTGATCTTCCCCTGTATATTCTTGCAATGCAAAATTGGGAATACACGCATCCAACTGCACACACGCAGCAGTGCTCACCGGGCTAAGCGGATTGTGAGGAACCACATCGACATGATACGCTTCTGCCAAAGCTGCAATCTTCTTGCTGTGCGTCAAACCACCCGCCAAACACACATCCGTACGCACATATTGCGCGCCACCACATTCCAACAGTTCGCGAAATTCATAAATCGTATGCAAACGTTCACCCGTAGCAATCGGAATGCGACACTTCTTCGCCACCTCACCCATCACCGCCGGGCTATCGGG
>Ga0114999_10009078_pt1 | contig 10963 bp, 16 predicted proteins | sample ArcticOcean_MG_C_3_FD_89820 | JGI IMG/M metagenome (GOLD analysis project Ga0114999, IMG submission 89820) | Marine microbial communities from western Arctic Ocean - ArcticOcean_MG_CB8_126 | ecosystem: Environmental > Aquatic > Marine > Oceanic | place: Arctic Ocean: Canada Basin | collected... | reverse complement strand
TCAGGTTACTTTCAATCTGAAGAAATTACTGATATTTTATATAAACATTTACTATCAGTTGAACAAAAATCTAATATAATAAAACACAATCCATTTAAAAACAGATATAATAATAATAATGATTTATTCATTCATATTCGTTTGGGTGATGTATCTCATTTTAACCCAGGCATTGAATACTATATAGAATGTATTAAAGCTACAGAAGGTAATCAAATATATATAGCTTCAGATAGTCCAAATCATACAATAATAAAAGAATTACAATTAATTTATCCTACTATTAATATTATTAATTATGATGAAATAAAAACAATCCAGTTTGGTAGCACATGTAAAAATATTATTTTATCACATGGAAGTTTTTCAGCAATTATAGGGTATTTATCATATTTTACAAAAAATATATATTATCCCAATGAAAATAGAAGAAATGGATGGTGTCCAATGGGTTTATTTACAAATAAAGGATGGACACCCATTTCAATACAAAAATTAGGAGATTGATATGAAGTTTATAATGCTAATAGCAATATGTTGTGTATTAGGATGCTGTTGTATAAAACCACAACGTATATGTACTGATGGAGTTATGGATGGAGATTATCTAATTTGTTTTCCTGTAGAAGAAGAAAAAACCATTCTATAAAAAGCTAACATGACTATAAATGATTTTAAATATCATTATGCCATAATTACAGGTCGTTGTAAATCTACGCGCAACACAACAGATAACCATAGAAAAGTACATGACTTAGGATTCCATATTGAATATTTAAAAGAGATTTGGGATAGTCAGCAAGGAAAATGTCCAATTACCGGCCAAAAGCTAATACTAAAGACATACAAAACAATTAAGGAAACCCTAACTCCTAAACACGCATCAATAGATAGAATAGATAACGGAAAAGGATATGTGCGTGGAAATATACGTTTTGTATCCATAATGGCTAATTATGCTTTAAACAAGGAATTTAATGATGAACAACTTATACAATTTTGTTTTAATGTTGTCAATAGTCAGGAGTAAACGATATGAGTAAAAAGGTTTGTTTGATTACTGGTGTTACTGGGCAGGATGGTTCTTACTTAGCTGAGTTATTATTAGAAAAGGACTATGAGGTTCATGGAATAGTCAGACGACAATCTGTTGAATCTAATCATTTAGAACGAATAGAACATATCAAAGACGACATCACATTGCATACCGGCGATCTATTAGATGAGTCCGGTATTTTTTCTATAGTTAAAGAAATACAGCCAAATGAGATATATAATCTCGCCGCGCAGTCTGATGTTGGAATAAGCAGCAACACGCCCATATATACAACAAGAGTAAATGCTGTTAGTGTAGTTTGTATGTTGGAAGCAATACGGCAAAACGCCCCCAAATGTAAATTCTATCAAGCATCTAGCTCAGAAATGTTCGGTAATAATATTGATGATGATGGATTCCAAAGAGAAACTACTCAAATGGGACCAGTAAGCCCGTATTCTTGCGCTAAACTGTTTGCATACAACATAGTCAAGCACTATCGTAGTGCCTATGGTTTATTTGCTTGCAACGGAATATTAATGAACCATGAGTCGCCTCGTCGTGGAGATAATTTTGTTACACAAAAAATAGTTAAGGCGGCAAAAGCTATTAAAGATGGTACTCAAGAAAAGCTATATCTTGGAAACCTAGATGCTTGCAGAGATTGGAGTCATGCTAAGGACATGGTTCGCGGAATGTATTTGATAATGCAACATCACAATCCAAATGATTTCTTGTTAGCTTCTGGCGAATCTCACTCGGTACGAGAATTTTGTGAGATTGTCTTTGCTAAACTAGGCTTAGATTACAAAGACTATGTGGAAATTGATCCAAAATTTTTCCGTCCACAAGAACTAAAGTTTTTAAGGGGAGATTCTTCAAGAGCTAGAACAGAACTGGGATGGGAACCGGAATATTCCTTTGATGACTTGGTAGAGGATATGTTGAAATAATGAATAAAGTTACTATCATAACATCATTATATAAAGCTAATAAATATTTAAGTGGATTTTTAGAAAACATAGTAGAGCAAACTATATTTGATCAATGTGAATTGTATTTATTGAATGGAAATAGTCCAGAAAAAGAAGAGGATATTATACAACCATACTTGGATAGGTATGATAACATAAAATATAGGAGACTAGAAAAAGATCCAGGGATATATGAATGTTGGAATATAATGATTAAAGATTCAGATAGTCAATTCATTACCAACGCCAACGTTGATGATAAGTTAATGCCAGAATGTATTCAGAAACATGTTGAGTTACTAGAGTCCAAACCAAATATTGATGTCGCCTATTGTTTGAATATATCTTCTGATAATATAGATATACAACCGTGGATGATAGTGGGAAATGAACCAGTATTTACAACTGCAAATTTCTCAAAAGGATTAATGATACAAGCGAATTTACCGCACAATCATCCAGTATGGAGAAGATCATTACACGACAAATTTGGTTACTTTAGTACGGAATTTACTTCTGGAAGCGATTGGGAATTTTGGCTTAGATGTACTAAAGGAAATTGTGAAATGGAATTGATACCTGAGAAATTAGGAATATATTATCGTAATCCAGAAGGAATGTCTACTAAACCAGAAAATATGGATAGAAATTTACAAGAAGTAAGAGATATTCAAAGATCATATATGGGATTAAGAAGCAATGAACGATAATTGTATTGTAGTATTATTAAATAATCAACAAGAACACATATTGAACTTTAGAAAAAATTTAGAACTTCTATTTTTAAATTATCTACAAAATAATCCTTGTAATTTAGTTTGTTTTCACGAAAGCAATTTTCCTATAGATGAAATTGAATATTTAAAGAACAATTATTCAATTAATTTTATTTTCCAGGATATTAATTTTAAGATACCAGAATATCCTTCAGAAATAATGTCACAGATTCCAAAATTTGTACCGCATCCATATTTCCCAAATGCTCAAGGGTTTGGATTAGGCTATAGACATATGTGTAGGTTCTTTTCTGGAGAGATATTTAAACATCCTATATTACAAAACTATCAGTATGTTTGGAGACTCGATACTGATTCTTTTATATTACAGAAAATTGATTATAATGTTTTTGATCGTATGAAATCAAATGATTCATTATACGGATATATTAACATTCAACATGACCATATCAAAATGTTAATTAATTTATGGGAAACATGTGAAGAATATTTTAATAGCATTGATAAAAATCATATATTTCAAAAAGATCAAATGAATTTACATTTTTGTAGGGTTTTTTATACTAACTTTGAAATTTTTAACTTAGAATGGTTTAAGTCTAAAGACTATCAAGACTATTATGAATATATTGACAAGACTGGAGGTATTTACATATATAGATGGGGAGATCACGCTATTAGATACTTGGGATTAAATTCATTAGTTGACAAAAAAAGGTTATTATTTTTCAATGACATAGTATATCAACATCAAAAGATTTATCATAATAATGAAATCTTAGATAACTTTGAGAATTAGTATGCAGACAACAGTTGTCTTGATACATTCTGGAACATCTTTCCCTTTTTATATCAATGATTGTATCAAAATATTACAAAAGAACAATATAGACATTCGCTTACTATTAAGTAAAGATTTACATAAATATATAAATAGTGATAGTGATATTGATTTAGAAGTTTTAGAAGATTATGAAGATAACCATTATAAAGAATATCATATTCAAGGATTTTCTACGCTTTTTAAAGATAAATTTTATGAAAGAACGTCTTCCAGATTTTTTATACTTGCTAACTATGCCAAGAAACGAAAACTTAAATCATTCTTCCATATAGAAAATGATGTTGCTATTTTTTCTGACTTAACTACAGAAAAGAAAATATTAGACGGTATCAACAAAGAGATGGCCGTAGTCATAGACAGTAATAAAAGATGTGTCCCTTCAATAGTTTGGTTTAAAGATTATAATATAATTAATTCTTTATCAGACTTTATATTTATTAATAACACTTTTACAGACATGGAAAATTTATTTAGATTTTTTTATTCTAATAAGAACAATATAATTAATCTACCAATTATAGATTCTAATGAATTTGATATTGACGAAATTAAATATTGTAATTTTTTTAATGAATTTAATAGTATTTTTGATGGTGCGGCAATAGGACAATATCTATTTGGTATTGATGATCAGACACAAAACACAATAGGATTTATTAATGAAACAAATGTTTTTAATGTTTCTAATTACTCCTATATATGGGAAAACAATAAACCATATATGATAAGCAAGAATAAACCTAAAATCAAAATTAACAACTTACATATGCATTGTAAAAATTTAAAGCAACTAATACATGATTGAATTTATTTCTGGTTCATATTTTAAACATAAATGTAGATACAGAATAGGCCAATATTCTAAAATAAAAGACACAGAACGGAGTGTTCAAAGAAAAACGGATTGGAACTTTATTTGTCTAAATCGTATTGAGCAAAATTTGATAGTTGTAAATTGAATCCAGACGTATATAATGAAGCATGAAACGATTTCAACCTGGAAATTTTAAATTATTTTTATAGGAGAACGAATGTCCAAAACCATTTTAATTACCGGAGGAAGCGGTTTTATAGGACATCACTTAGTAGAACATCTTTTAATACATTCAGATTGGATTTGTCTAGTACCTTATCTAGATTACATGAAGTCTGAACTGAAGAAAAGGGGTTCCAAATGAATCATTACACAATTTTAATGATGGGATATAATTCTAGACAGTGGATCGAAAATTCGGTATTGTCTGCGACCAACCAAGACCACGATAATTTTGATGTTATTGCAATTGATGCTCAAACCACAGATGGTACTTATGAATATCTGTTAGAACAAGAAAAAGAATACGATAATCTAACGGTAGTTCAAAACGAAACTAGAAAATACCAAACACAAAATGTTTATGAAGGTTGCAGAATGGCAAAAGAAGGTTCAATCATTGTAACATTAGACTTTGATGATTGGTTGCCACATAGACTTGTTTTAAATAGACTAGATGAATATTATTCTAGTAATGTGTGGATGACATACGGTTCTTATATAAAATCATCAACTGGTATTGTAAAGCCACTTGGAAAATATGAAGATGACATTATCAAGGAAAATAAATTTCGTAAAGATGAATGGAGAGCAACACATTTAAGGACATTTAGGAAGGAATTGTCGTTGAGGATAAAAGAGCAGGATTTTAAAGACGATAATGGAAATTGGATTACAGTCGCAGGAGACCTGGTGTTTATGTGGCCAATGTTAGAAATGTCAGGTGAAAGGTTTGTGCATATCAAAGAACCACTCTATGTTTATAATGAAGGAAATGAAATGTCAGAATATAGAACTGTGCCTTATCTGGTTTTAGAAACTGACGAAATGATAAGAAAACGAAAACCATATGAAAGGTTAGAGAGTATATGAAATGTGTTATAGAACAACCAAATAGAATCCATACGGATAGATTCATAGAGATGTCTGATTTCAGGTATGAGTTAGGAAGTCCAATTCCTAATGATGAAGGAAATACCTATGTTATATTTTGCAAGACGGATATAATTGTTAACCTCTTACACCAGATACAACAGAATCAACAGTCTCAATATATCATAATTACATCGGAAAGTGATTGTGGTATAGGTGAAGAATTGTGTAATATTATACCACCAAATGTAAAAAAATGGTTTGCACAAAATGTTCTATGTAAGCACGAAAAAATAGAATCTATTCCTATTGGTTCATTAGATGTTACTTGGATTGGTGAAAAGGAATTTGCATATGGTACAGAGTGGATTGATTGGTTGGAATCCATACACCAGTATAGGAAAATAGAAGAAACAGGAGAACCTAAAAATTTTACTAATTTAGCGTATATGAATTTCTGTGTTGGTTCAAACCCAAAAGAAAGAATGCCAGTATATGATTACTTCAAAGATAAAGATTGGGTTACTGTTAGGCAGTGTTTGGTTAATGTAAGAGATTACGAAGGATCGCCAAATTCAACAATAAAGGAACAATATTACCAAGAAATTTATGATCATAATTTTGTTGTTTCACCTTTAGGAAATGGGGTAGATTGTGGTAGAGTTTGGCAAGCAATATGTTTAGGAACGATACCCATTGTACCATATCACATTAACTTAGATTTTTACAAAGAACTTCCAATTTTAGTATACGAAGATATAGAAGAAATAACCAAGCCGTATTTGGAAGAAAAATGGGAAGAAATGTCAAATAAAGAATATGATCTAAGCAAAGCAACATTTGATTATTGGAAGGGTGTTATAGAAAATGCTAGAACTTAAAAACTTAGAGGACTTTGAATTAAATCATAGTTGCACTGATGCCGGACCAGGATTTCATGGTGATTTGAGATTCATAGAATTAATGGATTCTCTTCTTAAGGAATCTGATGCCTTTATAGAAACAGGAACAAATATGGGGAACACTCTATATTTTGTTTCTAGGAATTATAATATTCCATGCTATTCATGTGAGATTGTTTCCGATAGGACACCAACCCATGTGTTAGAAAATCATAATATCACATGGAAAAATACAAGTTCTCCTTCCTTTTTGCATGATATTGTGAAGGAAGAAAGTGACATTGTTGATAAAAAATGTGTGTTTTATTTAGATGCCCATTTCGGTTATCAGATAGATGTTTTGTTTTCTGAATTAGAATTCATTATTGATAATTTTTCTGACTACTATATCGTCATTGACGATTGTGATATCAATAATAAATTGTTTCTTCATAATGGATACAGTTTAGACGAAATCATAGAAAAGGCTTCTATAAAAGATAGAGTTCTTGTTCCAAATTACACTGAACAGACATCAGATTTTCATGATTTGACAGGTTGGACCCTAATAACAAACGATACAAAAATGGAATTTGTAAACGCAAAGTTATATTAATATGTTAAGAAACACAGATAGAAGTTTAACACAGTTAGTTTCATATCCAAGAACCGGAAGCCATTGGCTGAGAGTTATAGTGGAACAATACTTGTCCAAACCATGTTTACCAGAATCTTTCTTTGATACCGATTTAAATAATCCGTGGGCATATCATTTGCATGATAGAATCATAGGCGATGGTGATGAAGGATTCACAGACAATTTTGATAAGGTGATTTACTTATATAGAAATCCTATAGATACAATTTATTCTCTAGTTAGATATGAACAGACTCAGGATTGGGAATCTATCGCCACAGAATATCATAACCATTTAACAAGATGGTTATATAATCATGATGATTGTAAGAGATTAATTTCTATAAAATATGAGGATATTAAAAATAATTATCAAGAGACATTTAAACAAATTTTTGATTTCTTAGATGTAGAATATAATGAAGAATTATTAAAGAATTGCTACGAAAAAACTACACACCATAAAGTAAAAACTTTAACACAACATAATGAACAAATAGTAAATAATGATATCTTTAATGGAAAGTATTTGACGGATAAATCTCAATTCAAAGAATATTTTGGGGAGAATATTAATGAGATGTTTGAAGGAATTTATAAATGAAAAAAGTTATGAATATTTTTGATGTGGATATTTCTCATTCCGCCAGTTGGAAAGAGGCAGGTTTGGAATGTGGAATCCGCGATGAAAGTAAACAACACTTGATTGAACCACCATCAAATGTTAGGTGGGTTCGACAACAAGAATCTTTCAAAGAGGAAGGAGATAATACTGGCATAACAGTTATTACAGACTATTTCCTACATCCAAAGTTTAGAGATTTTGTTTCTTCTCTGGATTGTCCTTATAAAATCGGTCTTACAATAGAATCTCCCATAGTACGTCCAGATGTATATCGAGACCTTCCTTTATGGGAAGATCATCTTGATTTTATATTTACTTTTGATAAAAAATTATTAGAGAAAAATCCATCCAAATACAAATTTATGCTTGCTGATCAAATTTGTATCGAAACAGAGTCTCATAAAGTTCATGATAAAAGCAAAATGGTCTCTATGATGTATTCTCATTCAAATGTTACAGGTGGTGATAGGCCAATGAGACATCAGGTTTCTTCAATATTTTCTGACAAGATAGATGTATTTGGATATGATTCTCCTAAAGGAGAAGAGCCAATGAAATCAAAAACTTTAAATGATTATATGTTTTCTGTTGTTATGGAGAATTGTATAAGAGATTATTACCACACGGAAAAAATATTAGACTGTTTTATTACAGGAACCATTCCTATCTTCAGAGGCACAGATGCAATTTCAGAGTTCTTTGATGTTAGAGGGATTATTCAATGGAACACATTACAGGAGTTGGAAAATATTCTTGATAATTTATCAGAAGAACTTTACGAAGAAATGCTCCCATTCGCAAAAAAGAATTTTGAAATAGCACATAAATATATAAGTCCAGATGATGTTTTGTATGAATTAATTCAAGATTGTTTGTCAGATAGTAACTATGATACAAAAAGGAAATTTATATTATGAGAACACTTTCAGAAACAGAAACTTATGATTTTTGGTTTAATAATTCGGAGTTTGATGAACACGATCAATTTGGTTCTGGATACTATGTAAATGATTTTTACGAGAATATTGTTTATAATTTAGATATTCCGGAGGATGGATATATTGTAGTAGCAGGAACACACAAGGCAGTTTCTTTTGATATGCTTTGTGAAAAGTATGGAAGAGATCGTTGTATTGGCCTTGACCTTTATAATCCATCTGAACATCCCTGTATTAAAATAAAAGACTGTTTAGAACTTTCTGAAGAAGACAATATACCAATTGCTTTTGCACACAATGATGTTGGGAGTCTATTTCACACCCCAGAGGTTAAAATACACACTCATAAGTGGTTGACATCAAATATTGTTGATGGTGGTTATATGATGGGAAACAACAACCTAAACAGAGCAAAGTTTAAATTTGAAGAATATATGCAAGAGAACGGTTTTAACAACACACATTTTGAAGATTTAGGCTCAGATAAATTTGATATTAAATCTTTCCCTAAAGAAAGAATAGAAGGTTATATGCTTTCTAGGAAAAAATAATGATGGCTTTATATGATGACTTCCCCATAGAAAGACAATTTCTAGACGACATTGCCGACAAGTGGATTTCAGAAGGAAATGATTATTCTCTTCTAATGAATCATGATTTAAACGAAGACTCGATTGTTTTTGAGTTGGGTGGTTATAAGGGGGATTGGTGTTTGGAGATAAGCAAAAGATATAATTGTAATGTTTTTGTTTATGAACCAACAAAAAGAAATTACGATATGTTAAATCTAATGTTTAATGATAATGATAAAATAAAAGTATTTCACTTTGGATTATCAAACTCCAATAGAGAGTGTGAAATTTACATCAATGGAGACACAAGTTCTATTTACGATAAGATAGGATATGATCCTAACAATAGTGGAATAGAAAATATCTCTTTAAAGGATATAAGTGAAGTAATCGAAGAACAGGATATAGAAAATATTAATTTAATTGATATGAACATAGAAGGTTCAGAATATGATGTGATGGAAAGATTAATCGAATCTGGTTGTGTAAAAAAAGTAGACAAACTACAAATACAATTTCATTCTGAAATAGGACCAGAAGCATTTTATAGGAGGCTGGATATTCAAAAACGACTTGCAGAAACTCATAGAATGGTTTTTAATTATGATTTCTGTTGGGAGTTATGGAAAAGGATAGATTGACATGAAAATTATTAATTATGATAAAGAGAGATATTATTTTTCTAAATTGATTGGGAGTTTATATGATATTGATTTGTCAGATTTAGACAATGAAGATCAAAAAATTAACCTAACAGTGGGGAAGGATACCCATACAGAATTTCACAAAGTGTTCTATAATAGAATAGACGCTGAAGGTGGATGGCCTGAATTTGAAAATTTATATAAGGCATTTTTAAGGGAAGTTGTGTTTCCCGTGTTTGAGGATGATACTTTAATTTATCAAGCAACGCCTGGAATTAGATTTTGCAGACCAGGAGCAAAAGCAGTATATAGGTGGCATTGTGATGGTGATGAATACCACACGCATCCTCTAGGAGAAGTTAATATAATTCTTCCTTTAACAAAGGCATTTGGAAATAACAGTGTTTGGGTAGAAAGTCTCCCAGGCCTTGGTGATTTCAAACCAATCGAAATGGAAGATGGCCAGTTTCTTCTTGGTTATCTGAATCAATGTCGCCACGGTAATAAGGAAAATGACACAGGAAAGACCAGAGTGAGTTTTGATTTTAGAGTTGTTCCTGGCTTTGCTTATGATGATACTTGTAATTTAAAAACTTGTACCACAAAACAACTCTTTACAGTCGGTAATTATTATGATAAAATGGAAAGAGAAGAAACACCCGATACTTATGATCCGATTGAAAATGCAAAGTTAGGATCAGCGTGTTAGTAGAAAAATATATGGCAGAATATAATCTATCAGATCCTTGGGATGTGGTAGATCTGTTTGAACGGAAACTGGCAGAGTATGGTGGTAGTAAGTATGCTGTTGCGGTTGACAATTGCACAGATGCAATGTTCCTTTGTTTGAAGTATCTCAATGCAGATGGAGAGATTACTTTACCGAAAAGGACATATGTGTCAGTCCCATGCACAGCGATACACGCAGGGTGTCGGGTTAAGTTTGAAGACATTGATTGGAGTGGAGCATATCCATTAGATCCATATCCAGTGTGGGATAGTGCTACGAGAATGCGTAGGGGAATGTATGTGCAAGACTCTTACTATTGTTTGTCTTTTCATCGCAAAAAACATATCCCGATAGGTAAGGGTGGTATGATTCTTACTAACGACAAAGACGCATATGAATGGTTTAAACTTGCTCGTTATGAAGGAAGACATATGGATAG
>Ga0114999_10009077_pt1 | contig 10966 bp, 10 predicted proteins | sample ArcticOcean_MG_C_3_FD_89820 | JGI IMG/M metagenome (GOLD analysis project Ga0114999, IMG submission 89820) | Marine microbial communities from western Arctic Ocean - ArcticOcean_MG_CB8_126 | ecosystem: Environmental > Aquatic > Marine > Oceanic | place: Arctic Ocean: Canada Basin | collected... | reverse complement strand
ATTTCAGCGGCGATCGCGAGGGCGAACGGGACTACGCGCGCCAGGTCGCTGACTTGTGCGGCAGCCAGCATGAGGAGGTGGAGATCAGCTCCGACCGGGCGACCGCGCTGCCCCAGGTGCTCAGTGCGTTCTCTGAACCCTATGCCGACGACTCGGCGCTGCCATCCTACTATGTCTACGAGGCGCTCAAACGCCACGCCACGGTAGCCATTACCGGCGACGGTGGCGACGAGATCTTCGCCGGCTACCTGCACGCACGCGGTTTCTATTGGCGTGACAAGTGGGGTCGCTGGCCGCTGCTGGCCTGGGGGGCCGGCGGCATCGCGCGCTGTGTGCCCGGCTACAGACGTTACAAGACGCTGCGCCACGCGGTGAGTCTGGGGAACTACCTGGGCCTGCCCGGTGAGCGTGCCTTCGCCCTGACACGTTCGACCGCCTGGAACGAAGACGCCCGCGGGCTGTTGCGCCACGCCGCCGAATCGGATTCCTATCTGGAGCGAGCCTTCGGTGGGGCCGTAGCTGATTCGGACCTGCACCGCATGCTCGCCGCAGACCGGATCACGACGCTGCCCGACGCCTATCTGCTGAAGGTCGATCGTACCTCGATGGCGCACGGTGTGGAGGCGCGGTGCCCGCTGCTCGACCAAGACCTGCTGCAGACGGCCCAGCAGATCCCGGGCAAGGTGCTGATGGCCGCGGGGGCAACCAAGGCATTGCAGCGCAAAGTCGCCGAGGCCTACCTGCCGCACGAGATCATCTACCGGCCCAAGCGGGGGTTCTCCATGCCGCTGGCCTCGTTTCTGCGTGGGGGGACCGATCAGATGATCGCCAGAATTACCGCGTCCGAGCACTCCTTCACGCAGCGCTATTTCGACGGCGATTTCTGGCGACGGCGCCTGGCTGCCTTTGCCGCCGGCCGCGATGAACTGGCCTATCAGCTGTGGTCGGTGCTCTGTCTCGAGATCTGGTATCGCCTGCACTATCAGGGCGACATCAGCAGCGATACGCCGTTGGGGGAGGTGGCTTGAGAGCCCTGCTGCTGACCTATGACTATCCACCCACGGTGGGTGGGATCGCCAATATCCTCGCCACGTTCTTCCGACTCGGCGACAGCGGAGGATCGGTCATCGTCGCCCCGCAGTCTCCGGGTGCGCGCGAATTTGACCACGACCACCCGGTGCCCACCGTGCGCTTTCCGAGTCCATCGGGGCCCGGTCTGGCGAACAAGGGGTTGAGCTTTGTCTGGGCGGCGCTATGGACGCTGATCCAGCTGCTGCAACACCGCCCGCAGGTGGTGATCGCCGGCCAGTTGGCGCGCGCCGGCCCCATCCTCTACGCCTGGAGCGTGCTGACCCGAACCCCCCTCTATGTGTGGGTTTACGGTGGTGAAACCAAGGCCGACTTCACCGGACTATCGATCTTCACCCGGATGCTGCATGGCATCCTGCGCCGGGCACGCGTCGTCTTCACCAACAGTCCCTACACCAGCCAGGAGATGCTGGACTTCGGTTTGGCCGCCGAGCGCGTCGTGGAGTTGCCACGCGGAGTCGATCGCTCGGTGCTCTTCCCCACCCCGAAAGACGCGACGCTGGTAGAAGAGTTGGGCCTGGCCGACAAGCTGGTGTTCATGACGCTGGGCCGTCTGGTGGAACGCAAGGGGGTGGATACCATGCTCAGGGCGCTGGCCGAGCTGGACGATGAGCTGCCGCCCTGGCGTTATGTGGTGGTCAGCGACGGGCCCTATCGCGCCACGCTGGAGGAGATGATACACGAGCTGGGCTTGCGCGAGAAGGTGATCTTCACCGGCTATATCGAGCGTGATGAGCTGCCGGTTTACTACAATCTCTGCGATGTTTTTGCCATGCCCAATCGCGCCGTGATCAGTGCAGGGGGCAATACATACTCGGTCGAAGGTTTCGGCACCGTCTTCATCGAGGCGGCCGCCTGCGGCAAGCCGGTGATTGCCGGTCGCTCGGGCGGCGCCGTCTACGCGGTGGACGACGAAACCAACGGCTATGTCGTGGATCCGGATGGCGTGGAAGATCTCAAGCGCGTCCTGCGCCTGTTGACACAGCCACAGCGCCGGGAGCAGATGGGACGGGCAGGACTGGAGTTCGTCCAGCGTTTCTCCTGGGAGCGCTCGGCGGCGATTCTGTCTTCCTTTCTGGAAAACTGCCCCCCGAACATCCGCATCACGACACGCGGTGAGGCTCAGCGCTCCTGATCGTACAGAAAGGTCAACAGCGCAAAGCGTTTTCCGGCGGTCACGGCACTCACTTCATGCAGGTGGGCGCAGGAGAAGACCACTCCCATGCCCGCCGCCAGCTTGTAGTGGCTCGGTCCGAACTCCGGGAAGCGGAGGAAACCGCCCTCATAGCTGTCGTTCAATGCCAGCGTCAGGGCGAACTGTCGATGGGCCGTCGAAGGACTCAGGTTGTCTCTGTGGGCAGCAAAAAAGCCACTCGACTCGGCGTTGTAGCAGGCGATCTTGAAGCCCTCGAAACGGGTCGCCGCATAAGCGAAGGCGCGCTTCACCTCGGGTACTACGCGTCGACCGATCGTCGACGTCAGCAGCTGTATGAGCTTGGGATCGGTAACCGTGTGGTCCTGCCGGCTCTTGTGCTGTTCAGAGATCACCTGGGCGCGAGTAGACCCCGTCGACGCCTCGACGCCGGTCTCGGCGTGACCGCCCTGCGCCCACAGGTCCATCAGAAAGCGACACTTTTCTTCATCCAAGAGCCGTGGAATCATCAGCACCGGCGCCTGTGAGCTGACCTCAACGGCAGCGCCATCTCCCAGCTGTGTGAGCGTGGCGGCGATCTGGCTTTGGGGCAATTGGCCGCAGGAATCGTCGAGGATCGTCACCTCAAGCACCCGCAGGTTTAGATCGAGGGTGTAGGCCACGCCCAGTTCCTGGTTGGCACCCAGGGACTCGCTGACCACCCCCTCGGGATCGTGAAACCAGGTGTTCTCACTGTCACTGGCAGCGGTAGCGCAGACGACGACGATGTCGAAGTCTTCGGGGAATCCATCCGCGGCCGTTGTCGCCTTCTCCACATCTCGATGGACGATGAGGGCCAGCGGTCGGCCCCCGGCACGAGCATAGAAACGCGCCAGAGTGCCGCCGGCATCCGCCAGAACAAAATCCGCAACGCGATCGCCACGTTCGAGCACTCGACCCACGGTCATTCCTCCGATAGCGTTCACTTGCCGTCACTTCTCGTCTCCGGTACAATTGCCCACTATGCCTTCAACTGAGCTCAGACTCTGCGCCACCGTATGGTCCGTGCGCGGCTACCCCTCGCAGGAAAATGAGTGGTCGTGGCCGCAGAAACTCCAGGCCATTAAAGACGCCGGTTTCGACGGTCTCATGTCGCCACCATTGCCGCAGTTAAAGGATCGCGGCGATCTCACCTACTGGGCCATCTCCAGTTTCGGTGTCGGCGATGATCCGCGACCATTCTTCGAACAGGCCACTGAGTTGGGGGCGGCCGCGGCCACGATACAACCCTGTGATGTCGATACGCCGCTGGCAGACTGCGTCGAGGTGGTTCGGAATATCCAAGCGCTGGCGCGCGAGTTCGAACTACCAACCGGCATTGAAAACCATCGCGACACCTTCACGGAAACACCCGAACGCATGTACGATATGTGCGAGGGCTATGAGAAGGCAGAGCAGCAACCCCTGCCGCTGTGCTTTGACCATTCGCACTTTGCCGTCGTCCGCCATCTACGCCATCCGTACTGGCCGGACCTGAAAGGCCGCGAGGATCTGCTGGCGCGCACGCGTCAGTTTCACCTGCGCCCGTTTCACGGCCACCACTGCCAGATTCCGGCGACCTTCGATGGTCAGCGGCGCACGCCCGAGTACCTCGAATGGCTGCAGTTTGCACGCGAGCTCTTCGGCTTCATCAAGGCGCATGGCAACGGTGAGATCTTCGTCGTGCCCGAACTCGGCCACGCCAACCCCGCCTACGGTCTGTCCTGCTTCCCTGATGTCTGGAACGACGCCCAGGTTACGGCAAACGACCTGAGAAAAGCCTGGAACGAAGTCTGATCAACCTCACTGGATGTTCTTCACCGCCGCCGCACCAAGCCTCTGCTCCAGCTGCGTCAGGTACAGACTCCGCGGCTCGACGTGATCATCCCAGCACTCGATATGGCCGTTGCCGTAGTCGTGAACCTGCAGGCTGGTGTTGAAGACGAGGGCATGAAGGCCGACCTGTCCGAAGGCGTAGTTCTGACCCACAGGTGGCTTTTGGCAGAGGAAGTCACCCTCGCAGTTCCACAGAAAATTGTAAAACCCCATCCAGCGGCCCGGGCTCGACTTGGCGTAGCGCAGGGCGATCGGCGCCTCGACGTTGTCGTAGAGGCTGCCGACGACGAGACTGGAATGCGGCTCGCTGGAAGAGAACGGCCGCGTTACCGAACAGTCATGAAAGACGTTCGGACCGCAGGTGTTGTGCCCGCCCAGGACGCAGGAGTGCCGGCCCCTGTCCGCCTTGCAGCGCTGCACCAGGCAGAGTTGGCCCGAGATCAGGAAGGTGAAGCGGCGTCCACCGCCACAGCGGCCAACAGGCTCCCGCGATTCGCAGTCCTGGACCGTACACCACTTGGCGCCCTCGTCAATGTTGGTGACGCTGTTGGCGAAGTGTCGGGCCGATATGTCCCTGATCCAGCAGTTGCGGGCGTTGTCGATCTTGATGAACTCGTGGAAGTGATCTTCGTCGCAATAGTATTCCGCGCCGAAGAAGGGTGCCCTATCGAGGTTTCCGTACTCCGTCGTGCGTTGTGATCGATCGAAATCGGAAACGCCGCGCATATTCTCGACACCGACCTGTTCGATGCGGCCGGTGTCTGTGTAGGCGGCGATCTCGCCCCCTCCCCATTCGGCCTCGATGGAGCAGGTCAGCGGCACATCGATGGTGATGGTGTTGCCGTCGATGGCGGTGACGGTGCGCTCGGCCTCATGCGGCCGCGGGGTCGCGGGTGGGTCGAGGTCCATCTTGACATACCATTCAACCGTGTTCAGCCGGCGGACGATGATGGGGTCGCCGACTGACAGGGCTGAAGCATTGGCGACGGCGAAACTGGCTGCTCCAAGCGGGACGAACTCATCCGTGATCGCCTGCGCCGTCCCGGGAGTCTCCTGCCGGCCGCTGCTGCCACCGACAAGGACGAGCTGGACGTTTACCGAATCCCCGCAAAAGCTCTTGTCCTTTACGGTGCCGCGCCCGAACAGGATGGTGCCATCTTCATCATGACCCTCGCCGCGCAGGACGACACCACTGGCGCTGATCCGGATCGGTTCGTCGAGGTTGTAGAGGCCGCGCTCGAGTAGCACAGCGCCACGGAAACCGTCAGCGTCCACCGGCAGCTGCGAGACCTCATCGATCGCCTGCTGAATAATGGGGGCGCTGTTGTCTGCTGCAGGCTTGACCTTCGTCTTGACGGGGACATCGGGCAAACGAACGCCGCCGCCCATGTAGCCGGCATGCGAGAAATCGGGGACGTAGTTGCCAAACTCGTCAGGTTTGTAGGCGAGTTTGCCGTCGGGACCGGGGTATACCAGCGACGTGTGGTCTCTTCTTAAGCTCTCAGTTGCAGCCATCTTCTTGTACTCCTGCTTTTCAAATCGACGGGTGACTGTGCCTCGATATCCGAACGGTAATCGGGGGTGCAAGTATCGTGAACGGCTGGAGCGATGTCGAGCCGGCTGTCGTGAACAGGGGGATCAAGGCTTCACCCGCGCCCGTGTAGCTGTACTGCTCTCGGATGAGCGATACACTATATTAGGCCGACTAAACCAAGGAGCATCGATCATGGAGAGCTACGAGCACCACAAGAGCGCCTACGACAGCGACGGATTCGTCCAGGTCAACAGCTTTCTGCCGCCGAGTGAGTTCGAGATGCTGGCGGACAACGTCGCCCGTTACATCCGAGACGTGGTTCCGACGCTGCCCGAAAATGCCGCCTTCTACCAGGAGAAGGCCAAGCCAGAAACGCTGAAGCAGCTACAGAGCATGGGCGAGCACGATTCTTTTTTCAAGGAGTACTGTGAGGATAAGCGCTGGAACACGCTGGCCGAAACGCTGATCGGTGAACCCGCCAGAACATCACAACCGGAGTGGTTCAACAAGCCTCCCAATACAGCGCATCCCACACCACCGCACCAGGACAACTACTATTTCAAGCTGATACCATGCAACGTAGCCTCCATCTGGGTGGCCATCGATCCGATCGATGAAGAGAATGGGTGTCTGCGCTACAGTCCCGGTTCGCACCTGCGGGGTACTCGACCTCACCGGCGCACGGATGTTCTCGGTTTTTCACAGGGCATCACTGACTACGGTCCGGCAGATGAAGCAAGGGAGGCTCCGTTGCGCCTGAATCCGGGGGATGCCCTCATCCATCACGGCTGGACCATCCATCGGGCTGATCCCAACACTTCGACAACCCGCCACCGACAGGCGTTTGCCATGGTTTTCGAGGGGGAAAGCTGCGAGCCCGACCTGGAGGCGAAGAAGGCATACGCCGAGACGCTCAAGGAACAGCACAAGGAATTCGGCCTCGAAACGGATTCATGATGAAGACGAAAGGTTTGCGATGACAACCGACGTTGCGTGGGCTCCAGTAGAAGCCGACCTCGACGACATTCTGGCCAATTACCGGCGCCCGCTCGAAGAGTTAACCGCGGGCAACGTGCCCGCCTTCATCATGCGCCGGGCTTTCAATCCCGACCATGCCGCCGCCCTGGTGGAGCGGTTCTACGAGCGCGGTTTGATGTTCGATCCGCGTAAGACTGGCGCGGGTCGTGTCGACATCGGCACCAGCATGGGCAGCCGCTGCGGCGACCGGGAGCAGTTCTTCGCCGATGCCAGACAAACCCACGAGCTCTTCGAGACCCTGTTCGAGGGCTACGATGACCCCGTGAAGTTCATGTACGACCGACTGACCGCCCTTTCCGTCGACAAGCGGGCTGTGTGCGGACACGAACCGGATGGCCAGCAGTACGGGCCGGCCATTTTTCGCGGCTACTATGAAGAACGCGGTCATGGCCCACACCTCGACATTCTGGAGCGCGACCGGCTCGACGGCAACCCCCGCAGTACCTACGAGGTGGCCCGCTTCGCGCGCCAGCTATCAGGCATCTTGTGCTTGCAGGATGCCGAAGCCGACGAAGAACGCGGCCAGACCTTCATCTACCGGCACAAATGGCGTCCAGACATGCCCAAAGGTTGGAACAAGACCTTTCGTGAGGACGCGGCGGCCCAGGGGATCGAGCGTGTCCGCGTGCAGCTGCAGCCGGGTGACTTCTACGTGTTCTGCCCGGAGTTCGTGCACGAGGTCCCCAACATCAGTGGCGAGACCGCGCGTATTGTACTGGCGGCGTTTTTCGCCATGTCACAGGACGACGACGAGATGTTCGTCTGGGGATAGGGAGTTCGCAACGCTGTAGGGGCAACGGTTACAACGATTCGATAACGCTGATGGTGTCGATGAGACACAGCCCCGTGTGGTAACCGGGATCCGCATCGGCTGTAGCCGGAATCAGATCAGCCGGCAGACCGGCGGCATCGCGTGTCTGGTACGCCATCAAGTGCAGGTCGGGCCGCACGTAGTGTCGTAAGGCGTTGTGCGCATCGCGGAAGACCCGCAGGCACATCGCTTTTTTTGTTTCGTCTTCCGTTTGTCCAAGACAGTAGGCGGCGGCCCGGATGGTTTCGGGCAGGTTCCACCACGGCATGTCGGTGTTGAGCTGGGTCCGCGACACCAGGTCGAAGCCCTTCGAAATACCTCGTGGCCCAGGGAAGTAACCGTTGTCGAAGTTGCGCTCGAGGACGGTGGGCAAGTGTTGTCTGGCTGCTGCCAGGCGCCGTGTCTGATCAGCTGATATAGAGGCTTCTTCCGCCGTCGCGATAAACTTCGCGGCCAACCCGACAAACTCCAACGAGTGTCCCGGATCCGAGAAGATGGTGCCGTCTTCCTCCAGGTACGGCTGCCCGGCATCATCAACATTCTCCCACAAGTCACCCTCTTGCAGTGTCGCGATCCGTCCGTCCAGGTTGACGTAGGTGCCAAGTTCGTGTTCGATGATTTTCAGGCCGCGCTCGATGGCGCCTTCGACGCCGCCTTCGACCAAAAGACAGTCAGCACCGATCTGGATCATCAGATGGGCGTGAGCGTGGGCGCCTTCCTTGTACTGCACGCGATTGATCGGGTCGAGTGCTATCTGGTCGGTGGTGAAGGTACCCTCCCACATCGAGGCCTCGACGAGATCGACGTAATCGAGCGCTGCCGTGCGCGCGTCGTCGTCTTCCAGGTAATCGGCTGCCGCCAACAGGCCTTTCGATGCGAACAGGTCGCCGAAGCCGTAGGGGTGCACGGTTTCCAGCTCGAAGGGGACGGGAAGACTCTGAGAGTCAAGAGTGAATGGCACACCCTCCGGCGTCATGAAGAAGCAGATGTGACCGTCGTTGCGTTCGCGTAGCCGCGCCAGGTTGTCGTGGATCTCGCGCAGCATCGTCTCCATGCGCGTGACCAGACCTGCGTGTTCGTCCCTGCCGCGCAACCACCGTGCATGACCCGCGATCGCCTCGAGCCCGCGACCCTGAATCCATCCGTAGATCGCTCCCTTGCCGCGAACGGGATCGTCGTCGTCAAAGTTCTCACCCGTGATGAGATTCAGTTTGGTGTCAATGAACGGGTAGCCGGCCGTCGACTCATAGCGTTCGACGATCACCCGCATGGTGGACAAGCAGATCGCCTCGTAGTCACTGGCTACGGTCCTTAAATCGCCCATAGTCGTCGACTCGGGCAGCTCGAAGTTGCGGTAGGTCATACGAAGCGAATCCCGCGCTGACCTGCCAGATCCCGGTGACGAGGGGGAGCGGCTTGGCGATCGGGCTCGCCCACCCACTCGGCCTCGACGTTTGATGGAATCGCCCCGCCGGCCATATCCAACAGCGTCGGCGTCATGACCTCGCGGTGCCCGGCCGGCCGGGTCAGCATTCCCGGCCAATGGTCGGTACAGATCAGCAAAACATTGGGGCGTTCGTCGTTCACCGGGTTCCTCCAGATGTCATGGGCATACGGCTGCCCTGAATGTCGCCGAAGGAATCCTGTCCGTCCATCGCAAACGTGACCTGTACGACCTACCTTCTCTGGGCGGGCCCTCGGTCAAGGGTGCCCATGATCGCTGGCGAATCCCGTTTTCACTCCAACCTGGAGACCTGCTTGTGACAAGGGCAATCGGATTTCTCGTTGCGTTGCAGTTCACATCAACCTTGTTCACTGTCGAAGAGTCAGCGGCCCAAAGCGGCGGGGACATGCTGAATGAAGTTCCCATCTGGCCGGTCCCCACCGAAATGACCTTCGAGGAATACACCGATGCCAATCGCCGGCTGGGTGTTGGCCGAATTCTGATGTCCGTGCCCCTTCCCGGCACGTTGCACTTCTACGCCGGTGAAAGCAGAGCGGGTTGGAAGCATGTTGGCGCAGCCGCTGTGGGAACCGCTTCCATCGTACTGGGCGCAGTCCTGATGGATGAGAAGGACAATGCCTGGGAGAAAACCGACCTCGAGATCGTCGACGTGACCGGAGCGAATGGGACGGTAGAGCGGTACGAGAAGGTTCCTGTCGAGGAGGAAGCAGGCGTTTTCACCTATCGGCTAAAGAAGCTCAATCGAAAAAACAAGGGTGGCGGCATTCCATTCGTCATGCTGGGCGCCGGTTTGATAGTGGGTCAAGTGTTGCACGACTGGGTCGAAGGCACAAAAACCATCGAGAGAAAGAGGAACGCAGTGAGGTACAAGTACGGCAAAACAGCAGGTTACAAGTTCAGCATGATTCCCAGCGCCGACCTTGAGAATCGCAGTTTTGGAGCGCAGCTTTCGTTGCAATTCTGATTCGCCATTACTCCCTTACAAGATCATTCCAAGCCGTTGAACCCTGTCATTTGCGCGACGATAGCGATCCGGAAAATCGACCACTGAAGTCAGAAAATAGAGAGGAACAGCCATGTTGAAGATCAGTATGCAGGCACGCGAGCGTCCCGACTCATCGCTGCAGTGGCAGATCGAGTTTGCCAAGCGAATAGGGCTCGACATGATCGACTTTCACCTGGGCGGCTATCCGCGCGATTCCGCTGGCCTGATGAGGATCAAACAGCTGACGCTACGGGCCGGGTTGCCCATCGGCTATCTCGGTTCCGGTGGCGGCTACAACGGCACCGATGAGGAGATCGCCACCCGAGTCGAAAGCGACAAGAGGGACGTCGATACGGCGGTGTTTCTGGGAGCGCCGCTGATTCGCTTAATGAGCGGCCGTCCCAAACTCGATGACCCCGACCCGGAGTCAACCTGGACGAGGGGTGCCGCCGGTTTTCAACAGACCGCCGACTACGCGGCTGAACACGGCATCTTCATCGGTCTACAGAATCATCCGCCGCCGGCAGCGCCCCGTGGCGAAGACATCCTGCGCATGCTGGAGATGGTGAATCGCGACAACGTTACCCACATCATGGACACGGGGCAGTGGTGGGGTTCGATCGGCTGTGATCCGCGCGGCCAGTTTGATCCCGATGTCGACATCTACGAGTACATGACGCAGACCGCTCCCCACGCCAGTTCCGTGCGCTCGAAGATCTACAAGATCGACACCGGCAAAGAGATATGGCTCGATCACGAGCGCATCCTGCGCATTCTCCACAACGTTGGCTACAACGGTGCTTTGTGCATCTGCTTTGAGGGCCAGGGTAACAAATCCAGCTACGAGGACTGCATGAAGATGTCCGTAGCTCACCTGCGTGACGTGACGGCAAGGGTATACGGGTAGGTTTGACAATGAAAAACGGAGTAGTGGCCTGTGTGAATCCGCACGCGGCTGAAGAAGGCGCAAAGGTCCTGGAGGCCGGCGGCAACGCCTTCGACGCGGCCCTGGCGGCCGCCTTCACGCAAATGATCGT
>Ga0114999_10009076_pt1 | contig 10967 bp, 11 predicted proteins | sample ArcticOcean_MG_C_3_FD_89820 | JGI IMG/M metagenome (GOLD analysis project Ga0114999, IMG submission 89820) | Marine microbial communities from western Arctic Ocean - ArcticOcean_MG_CB8_126 | ecosystem: Environmental > Aquatic > Marine > Oceanic | place: Arctic Ocean: Canada Basin | collected... | reverse complement strand
CGCCCGAAAAGACGTCCCTTGGGCTTTCCGGGGTCCGATGGTGCTCCCTCGCACGCGCAGCAGCAGCGTCCTCAGCCGCTTCCGCCCCGTACGCAGGTGGCGAACCATCATTAGGCCCCGGCAGGGCTTAGAGGCGGCCCTTAGCGCCCCTCGCGAAGAAGCGCCCGGAAAATATCCGCATAGGGACGCGACGCAGCGAGCACCAGCGTCGCCGGGGGGGAGGGAGGACTCGGATGATGCGCGAGGCAGAGGCGCCGCTCCTCACACCGGGCGCCCACGTCATCCATATCGAGTGTCGCTCCGAGGGTGGAGCCAGTGAGCCGTGGAAGGCCGTTCGCGAGATTGTTGGACAGTTGGCTACGCTGCCGGGCGCCGATGACGCTGTGGTCGGGTCGGTCCACCAACTGGCCGCGCTCACCGATCGGTCCGGCCTAGAGGAACTAGTGGATCCGTTCTTGGACCTCTTCACGAGCGTGGGTCGCGCTACTCCGGTCCTGCTCACGTTGGACGATGTGGAACGGATCGATACGGACAGCTGGGGCCTGCTCAAGCGAGTCATTCGACTGCGGCCGGCCAGCGCGATCCTGATCGTCGCCTCCCTCACCTCCACATCTGGGGGCGCGCGTGAGGGTGGTCCAGCTGATGACATAGCGGCCTGGTGCGACAAGGGCTGGTTAACCATGCGGAGCTTGCGCCCCTTGTCAGCCGCCGAGGTCGAAGCCGCAGTGCGCCTGCGCGGCTGGCGTGACGACGGCTTCGTGAGGTCTCTTCGAGACGTTCTCCACACACGAGCCGAGGGTAGCCCGGCTGCGGTCCTCGGACTGCTCGACAGCCTGGCCCTCGCAGGCGTGCGTCCTCCTCCTCCGGGATCTTAAGCATCCCCTGTGCCCGAACTCCCGCACCTGTCCGAGCTGCCATTCTCGGACCGTCTGCTTCGTTTCCATCGGGGGCGTCCCGCCGAACTCGGATCCGCCGCCCACGAGATGCTCTCTCTACTGGGCCCGATGGACGCGGTTCGACTGGAGACGCTCGTCGGTGCCGCCAACTCTGAGTCCGAGACTGTCCATCGCGTACTCACCGAGCTCGTAGGTGCAGATTTTGTCGTTTCGAGCAGCGACGGGTACCGACTTGCCCATCCAGACTACGCCAAGCTCGGCGCAGAGCGGAGCCCGTCGCCAACTCCGCCCGAGCCTTCGAGCGGCGGAGATGACGGGCCGATGCACGCGACGTCTCCGACGCCTTCGGAGCTGCCATCGCCCCCGGAGCCATCATCGCCGTGGGCTCCGGAAGAACCACTGACGTCGCCACCGGTTTCGGAGCCGTCATCGCCGTGGGCTCCGGAAGAACCACTGACGTCGCCGCCGGCTTCGGAGCCATCGTCGCCGTGGGGTCCGAAGAGCCACTGACGTCGCGACCGGCTTCGGAGCCATCATCGCCGTGGGGTCCGGAAGAGCCACTGACGTCGCGACCGGCTTCGGAGCCACCATCGCCGTGGGGTCCGGCGGTCGTGCCGCCCTCATCAACACCGATGCCACCCCGACCCCCGCTACCGGAACGTCCTTTGACATCTGCCACATCAGGAGGGTCTCCGCCGCCTACGACGGACGGCCTCGGCGATTCACTGCATCCGCCAGACGACCCCGACGGATCAACTAGCGACGGCGGACCTAGCGCCGCAACGATCGAATCACGTGCTGCGTTCGTACAATCGCCAGTAATGGACAGCCTCGAGTTCGACGACCATCTCCCCCCGCCTTCGCGCTCGATTTTCCCGCATGGCTGGCGCCCGCGGCCGCCTGCCTACATTGCGGCCGCCTTGCTGATCACCTTCGTCTGGATCCTCTGGAGAGTGTTTACCAGACCCTGAGTTGCGGTCGCCCTATGCGGTACGTGACGTTAGCTCCTTCCTTCGCTCTTCCACCGTTCGCGCGGGTGACTGAGATGGCCTCGACCCCTAGTACCTGTGTCTTCCGAAACTCCCTGATGACCGTGCTCGTCGTAGCAGCGACGGCCCTACCGGCTTGGGCGGTCGCCCAGACCGTTCCGGTGTTCGTCGATGGCCAGGCTCAGGTCGTACCGGCTTTCTCCGACCCGTCGCAGTGGATCCGCCACGACCTATGGGTAGAGACCTCGTTCGACTCGGACGGGGACGATCAGCTGGATCGTGTGCATGTCGACATCACGCGTCCGATTCAGACCGAGACGGAGGGGCTCCGGGTCCCGGTCGTGTATGAGTCGAGCCCGTACTACTCCGGTGTGGGTGGTGCGAACCCCCAGTACTTCTGGGACGTCAGGCAGGAGGTGGGCGAAGACCCACCGCCGCGCACGCCTCTTCCGAGCATCCAGCACCTTGCCGAGCAGCCGGTCATCTCGCTTTCACATGTCGCTACTTGGGTGCCTCGTGGCTTTGCGGTGGTTCACTCTCAGTCGCCAGGGACGGGGCAGTCCCAAGGGTGTCCCACAGTCGGCGGGGAGAACGAGTCTCTTGCACCCAAGGCGGTGATCGACTGGCTCAATGGGCGTGCTCGCGGATTCACTTCGGTGGTCGGTGGTGACGAGGTGACCGCCGAGTGGTCGAGTGGCAAAGTGGGCATGACCGGTACGTCCTACAACGGCACGCTCCCGCTCGCAGCGGCCACCACCGGGGTCGATGGCTTGGAAGCGATTATCCCGATTTCGCCGAACACTTCGTACTACCACTACTACCGATCGTACGGACTCGTTCGCTCTCCCGGAGGATATCTCGGCGAGGACGTCGACGTGCTCTTTGACTTCATTGATAGTGGCAGTCCAACCCGGCGCGACTACTGCATTAGCACCGTCCGTGAGGCGGATATGAAGGCGAACCAAGACCGGAAGACTGGTGACTACAACGACTTCTGGGCAGGACGGGACTATCTCAACCACATCGACGGTGTGAAGGCCGCTCTGCTCATGGCGCATGGATTCAACGATTGGAACGTCATGCCAGAGCACAGCTACCGGATCTCACAGGCGCTCAAGGAGCGCGGTGTGCCGGTGCAGATGTTCTACCACCAGGGTGGCCACGGAGGCCCTCCTCCGCTCGAGCAGATGAATCGATGGTTTAGCCGGTACTTGTACGGTGTGGAGAACGGCGTGGAGCAGGACCCCAAGGCGTGGATCGTGCGAGAAGGGGACGATGCCGCCGACCCGACGCCATACCCTGACTATCCTCACCCCGACGCGGCTGGCGTCCGCCTCAATTTGGCCGGCGACGGGACAGGAATAGGCTCACTGTCGACTGAGACGGGCGCGAGTCAGGGGCAGGCCGAGCTGGTCGATGATGTCGCTTTTGACGGCGCCGCCCTGGCGCGCGCGGAACGGTCCACCCACCGACTCTTGTATGCGACGCCCGAGCTCACCGAAGCAGTCCACTTATCGGGGCTCGCGTCGGTGCGTATCCGCTTGGCTGCGAATCGGCCGGCGGCTAATCTCTCTGTTTGGCTCGTGGCCCTGCCTTGGGTGGACGACGGCGCGATCACGGACAACATCATCACGCGCGGCTGGGCCGATCCGCAGAATTCGGAGTCTCTGCGAGTGAGCGAGCCGCTCGTTCCCGGTGAATTCGTCGAGCTGGAGTTCAACCTGCAGCCGGATGACCAGGTGATTCCGGCCGGTCAGCGTATCGGACTGATGATCTTTTCGAGCGATCGCGAGTTCACACTCTGGCCGCAACCCGGTACGGAACTCACGATCGATTTGGAGAGCACGACGATCGAGTTGCCTGTCGTCGGTGGGCTGGCAGCGTTCGAACGTGCGGCACCTAGGCCGATCAGCTGAGAGGGGTGCTGCAGTGGAGCACATGAGCGTGGCGCGAGACTACATACGTTTCGCCACATGAACAGTGGAACCAGGTATTCGTTGACGCCCGAGCGAGCGGCGCTAACCCTTGGTGCGGTTGCTGCTGCGCTCGTGCACGTGGCAGCGATGCAGGCGTACTTCAACCCGGCGCTCGGCTTGGACGAGCGGTTCGACCTGTCCTACTGGCAGCTCGCCGTCTTCGATCTCGACGAAGAAGAGAGCTTCGGGACTTGGTTCAGTTCCGGGATCCTATTCGTGGCCGGAGTTCTGCTACTGAACCAGGCGAGGGCGTTGTGCCCGGACCGCTCGAGTGAGCTGAGGTCCGCCGAGTCTAGTGAGCACCGGTGGTGGTTCGTTCTGGGCCTCGCGTTCGTGTTCCTGTCCGTGGACGAGGTCGTGGGTATGCACGAGCTCATGAACACGCTCATGGAAGAGAATCCATGGACCGTGGTGGGCTTCCCCGTTCTCGTGTTGGTCGGCCTGTCGTATCTGCCCTTTCTTTGGCGTTACCGGGGGCGAACCGCGGTGCTCTTCGTCGTGGCCGGTGTGATCTACGGTGGTGGGGCGGTCGGGGTCGAGCACTACACGGACGCTGACGTGAACTCGCTTCACTACAACATGTGGACGGCCCTCGAAGAGGGCATGGAGATGTACGGAGTGATCGTGCTGATCTACGCCATTCTCGACTTCATGCGTCAGAACCCCGTCCCGAGGGTCACGCTCGCTGTGCTGCCAGACGGTGGCGCTGCTGGCTGATGGTGGAACGCTGCTAGACGGTCTCTGATAGCTGTCGGGCTAGTTCACCGTAGCAGGATCTACTCTCGTGGGCGTAGCGTCCCCGCCGACGATTCGCTCTGCTCCCATGGCAATCGCACGGATCGTGTTTGTCATATGGGACATGTCTAACGTCTCGACGTGGTCACTCACCTGATGGTAGTCCGGGTCGACATCGATCGGTGTCGTCGAGATCGAGTGCGCCGGCACGCCGAGCCTCGCTAGCGTGGCGTTGTCGGACCGGTAGAAGAGGTTCTGGCTCGGGTACGGATCTGGGTAGAAGGAGTACTCGGTACCTGCTACGGCCTCCTGAAGGAGTCCCCCGAAGCTCGAACGCTCGAACCCCGTGATCCACGCGGTGTTCGGCCCCTCGACGGCGGGCTTGCCGATCATCTCGATATTGAACATTGCGACGATCTGGTCCGGGTCCAGCTGCGTGGAGAAGTGCCTCGACCCATACCCGCCGCCTTCTTCCGCCGTAAACGCCGCGAAGAGCAGGGTCCTCTCGGGCGTCCCGCGTTCGGCGAAGTAGCGCGCCAGGGTTACGACCGCTGTCGTGCCGGAGGCGTCATCGTTCGCGCCGTTGGCAATCGAGTCGCCCTCCACCGGCGTGCGGATGCCGATGTGGTCGTAATGGGCTGAGAAGAGAACGAACTCGTCGCTACGTCGGCCGGGGATCATGCCGACGACGTTCATCAGGGGCTCTTCACTGATGGTGGCAGAGGCCTCGACCTCGTAGCTGGCGTCCGTGGACGCGTCCACCAACACGAGCACGAGCGCACCTCCTGCGCCCGCCTCCATGCTGCGACTGGTTCCGCGGAAAAAGCGAGCAAGGTTCGTGAAAGTGGCGCGATGCTGAGGGTGTATGAAGACCAGTGCACTCCCGCCGCCCTGAAGTAGGGGGACTACCTTCTCCTGGGGATCGTCACCGGGGCCCACGACAACGAGTGGGGCATCACCCGTGGACCAGCTCAACGTCGGTTCGGCCAAGCGAAGCAAGATTTGGCTGGCTGCAAGCGTTACGCCGTCGACGATGACCCGAGAAGACTCCGTCTCGATCGCGTAGACCGGGAAGTGCTGGCGGTAGCCCTGTGTGCCCTCGAGAGGTTCGAGTCCTGCCGCCTCGAATTCACCTGCCAGAAACGCTGCCGCCCGTGCCGCATCTTCGGTGAAGGCTCTTCGGCCCCGCATGTCATCGTCAGCGAGCACGGAGATGATGCGGCGTACCTCTCCGGCATCGATGCTCGAAGGGTCTGGCGGACTGAACCCCGGCGTCTGGAGGCAGCAGGTCAACGCCACTGCACACGTGAGGGCACCTACCGCGGGCATCGAAGAGCGTCGGGACTGAATCGTCATCGTATTGGCTGGAGGTGGAGAGGTGTTCAGCGTCAGGAAGCGTCAGGAAGTTTAGGGAGTACGGCGGCTTTGGTACACTCTTTTTTGTCCGGCCGAGCTTGCGTCGCAAAGCGGCCTCCCCTTGTCGTGCCGGTGGACGGCGTGCACGATGTGGTAAGGGCGCCGATGGATGACTAGTCATGTTTTATTTCTGAACTGAGCTATTTGGGAGCGAGCCCTTGTCTGAGGTCCCGGACCAATTCCGTACCGACCGGTTTGTGGCCAGCCGGATTCGAGTCGTCGATCTATCAGATTACCAGGGTTTCTATGCGGACCCCAAGGTGATGTCGACGATGTCCGCGGACGTTAGGGTCTGGTCTGCGGACGAGTCCTCCCTGTGGGGTGAGGGAGTTGCCACTGAGATCGCTCGAGGTGCACTGCGGCGGAGAGGTCTCGCGAGCGACTGTTCTCATCGAGACCGACGACGATCTTCGCTTGGAAGCGAGCGGCTCAGGCGATGGCCCTATCATGGCCGCCTTCGCGGCTATGGAATCCGTGCTGGACTTCCGTGTCGTATTGGACGATCTGACGGTCCGGTCCGCTACGCCGGGCCGGGACGCCGTGGGTGAGGTCTCTATTCACGCACGTATCGACGCGCACACGTTCACCGGGCGCGGAGCTCACACAGACGTTGTGCATGCGGCTGCCCAAGCATACCTGCACGCAGTGAACAAGGCCGCCGCGGCGCGCGTGTTGGAGGAAGAGTATCTCGAGAGTCCCGCGAACCAATGGGGAGTTTGACCATGAGACGTACCATCGTTCTGCTGTTAGCGGCCGCGTCCGCCTCCGTAGGATGCTTGTCCCCTAGATCCCTGGCCGCGCAACAGGACGCGCATATGGCGAGGGCTCTTCGGGTGCTCTCGTCGACACCGCTCATCGACGGTCACAACGACCTGCCTTGGGCGATTCGGGGCAGTGAGGTCGCGCCGCACGACGTCGAGGCGGACGCGCATGATTTACGCTCGAGTACCCCGTTCCACACCGACATCGAACGCTTGCGCGCTGGCATGGTCGGTGGACAGTTCTGGTCGGTCTACACGCCCTTCGAATCGACGCAGGAAGGTGCCGCGAAAGTCCAACTCGAGCAGATCGACATCGCGCTCCAGCTGATCGCCAAGTACCCCGATGTTCTGGAACTCGCTCTGGACGTTTCCGATGTGCAGCGCATCTTCGCGTCGGGCAAGATCGCTTCGATGCTGGGCATGGAAGGCGGCCACGCGATCGAGAATTCACTCGGCGCGCTCCGTGCTTTCTACACCATGGGCGTGCGCTACATGACGCTCACCCACAATGGCACACTCGATTGGGCGGATGCTGCGAATGGAGAGCAGGTACACGATGGTCTCACGGACTTCGGTCGGGAAGTCGTACGTGAGATGAACCGAATGGGTATGCTCGTCGACCTTTCGCACACGGCACCCACCACGATGAATGACGCGCTCGATGTGGCGACGGCCCCGGTCATCTGGTCGCATGCGTCCGCCCGCGGCGTTTGGGATCACCCGCGCAACGTTCCAGACCAGGTTCTGCGGCGGCTGCCCGACAACGGGGGAGTGGTCATGGTGACCTTCGTGCCCTCGTTCGTATCGGAGGGCGATGGCGCGACGATCGCCGAAGTCGCGGACCACATCGACCACATCGCCACCATCGCGGGCGTGGACCACGTGGGCATCGGATCCGACTTCGACGGCATCACCTCCACCCCGGTAGGCCTGGAGGACGTCTCCAAGTTTCCTGCACTCTTCGCTGAGTTGTCGCGTCGAGGTTGGAGCGAAGGGGGCCTCGCCAAGTTGGCGGGTGACAACCTCCTGCGCGTGATGAACGAGGCTGAGACAGTCGCACGGCGTTTGCAGCGGGAGCGCGCTCCGTCGGTGGCAACGATCGAGCAGCTGGACGGGGGTGGGGGTGAGAGTGGCGGCTCCGGTGCTCGCCATGAGTAGCCTTTTGCGCCCCGAGGCTGATGAGTACAACGAATACTACTCGCAGTATACGAGCCTCGTCCCTGACGGAGACATCGTCCAGACTCTCCGCGTCCAGATGGAGACCGCACTCGAGCTGCTGGAGAGCATTCCCACGGAGAAGCAGACGTTCCGCTACGCCGAAGGGAAGTGGTCGATACGCGAGGTGATCGCACATCTTATCGATACCGAGCGGCTGTTCGCGTTTCGAGCTCTCAGCTTCGCGCGCGGGGACGGTGCCGAACTACCAGGCATGGACCAGGATGAGTGGAGCCGCTGCAGCAACGCTCACCAGCGCCCCATCGAGGATCTTGCAGACGAGTGGAGTGCTGTGCGACTGGCCACGGTGCACTTGTTTGCTAGTCTCGATACGGACGCGGGAACACGCACCGGGATCGCGAGCGGGAACGTGTTCTCGGTGCGGAGCTTTCCGTGGATCATCGCCGGTCACGAACTGTGGCACCTAGGACTGATCGTACGCGACTACCTCCATCGGGCTGACGACATGGAAGACACGGTGTGAGCGAGAAGGTCGGAGAGCATAACGCGGGAGGAGGTGATGCTCGCAGCACGCTGCGTAGGCGCGACCGGGGAAAGGAGGAGCCATGGGTCCGCGAATTCATGAAGCGATCGTCTATGGGCTTCCTCGCCGAGGCGTTGGTGCATGGCTCCTGATCTAGCTTCGTGGAGACGCGAAGCCCCAGGCCGGGAGGTCAGCACCGATGAAGTATCCGAAGCGCAGCCAGTACAAATATGCGAAGTCTCGATATCGGGTGCGGAATTGGGCTGAATACGAGGCGGGACTAAAGAAACGTGGCAATCTGACCGTCTGGCTCTCCGACGCCGCGCTCGATGCCTGGAAAGCACCGGCGAGCGGCAAACCCGGTGGCCAACGCACCTATGCGGACATCGCGATCGAGGCCGCGCTAACGATCGGCATGGTCTTCCATCTTCCGCTTCGCCAGACCGAGGGCTTCCTCCGGTCGCTGGTCCAGCTGCTCGAGTTGGATCTCCCGATTCCTGATCACACCACGCTTTCCCGGCGGCTTCAGAAGCTCGGCCCGATCAAGTTCCGCGGGCTCGCCACGGATCGTCCGATCCACCTACTCATCGACAGTACGGGGCTCAGAATCCACGTCGGGCAGCTGACTGTGCCCGGGTACCGGCCCTGATCGAACAGATCGACGAGCCGGTGGCCTCCCTCTCGGCCGATGGGGCCTACGATACGGTGGCCGTCTACGAGGCGGCCCAAGTGAAGGGTGAAGGACACGTTGTGAGAGTTCTCATTCCACCTGGACGCGATGCCCAGCTGAATCCGAAGTCCTCGGCCGCACAGACGGAGAGAAACCGCAACATCCGCTCGATCCGAGAGCTCGGGCATCGCGCGTGGCATACGCGGTCAGGTTACAGCACGCGAAGCCTGGTGGAGAATACCGTCTTCCGATACAAGACGATCGTCGGCGCACGAATGTGGAGTCGCACCCTGACGGGCCAACGCGTCGAGGTGCAGCTGGCGTGCGGAATCCTCAATACGATGACCCGGCTTGGGATGCCGGACAGCTACCGCGTGGAGTGATTCCCGCTCAGGGGAGGGGGATCTGTCCTCACTTCCGAGCCATGCAACCCAGCCACTCGGTGGCGTCAGTCCTGAGGCCTTTGAGCAGGCTTCACGCAGCGGCTCCTAAGTGTCCACGATACCGTGGGAATTCCACTACCCTGGTGCGTCACTCTGAAAAACCAGCTCGCCATCGATGAAGACCATCTGCGGGAGAACGCGATAGTCGAACGGATGTCCTTCCAGAATCATGAAGTCTGCGTCCTTCCCAACATCGAGGCTGCCGATCCGATCCTCCACGCCGGCCATCTCGGCGGCGTAGAGGGTGAGCATTTTGAGCGCCTCCTGCTCAGGAGTGCCATTGCGGAAGGCCCAGGCCCCGTTGAGGGCGGGCTCCCCCCCGAGGGCTCCAGTGGGCATGATTCGGCGACTTCCGCTGGCTCCGAGAAAGGACACCTTTACGCCAGCTCGGCTCAACAATGCCGGACTTTCGTCGGTGTAGCCCAGGCCGCCGCCGCGGATGGTTTCGTGCTGCGGGCCTGTTCCCAGAATCACTCCGACATCGGCTCGAGCGAGCTCGCTTGCCAATTGGTAGGCCTGCACTCCGCCGGAGATGATGAGACGCAGGTCGAAGTCTTCAGACAGCTTCATCGCGGCCCGAATCTCCGCGACCGTGTTGGCTTGAAAAATGGCCGGAACCTCTCGCTCCAGCAGCGGACGGAGCGCCTCGAATCGTTGATTATACTCACCGGACTCCTCCCCATATCTCTGCGCCCCGTCCAGGGTGTTCCGGATCATGTTTGCTGCAGTCTCGAGGGTCACCTCGATCTCCGAGTCGTTCGCCCAGTAGCGGATGGAGCTCGGGTCGAGAGAGAACACCACTGAGCTGGGCGACCGTCGGACCATCTTCTCCACGTCCATCCCTGCCGTCTTGATCAACGCCCCCCTCCCACCGATCAGATTGAGATGCCCGGGGGTGATGTTCTGGGCGGTAATGCCGAGTTCGCGAATGACCTCGAAGGACGGGAACCACGGATCGAAGGCGAAGCGGGCATCCATCTCCGGCACGATGGGCTCTATGTTCTCATCGTTTTGGGACTGCCATTTCGGATCTCTCATCCAGTCGTTGGGATAGGCACGGGCTTGCACCCATCCCGGCATCACGACCCGCCCCCCCACGTCCAACACCGGCATTCCCCGGGGCGCCTCACCGCCAGCGCTCACGTCTGTGATCTTGCCGTCCTCGACGACCAGGGTACCATTTGGAATGTTTCCGTGACTCACGGTAAAGATATGGGCGTTGGTAATCGCGAAGCTCCGGTCACCCGCCGTGAAGTTCCCCTCCACCGGCTGGAACGGTCCCACCTCCGTGGGGACCGCCGTCTGCCTCCACTGCTTGCGCTCGAACTCCACGACCCCGTCTACCAGCACCATTTCGATTCGCTCGGCGTGGAGGTCGAAGG
>Ga0114999_10009075_pt1 | contig 10968 bp, 6 predicted proteins | sample ArcticOcean_MG_C_3_FD_89820 | JGI IMG/M metagenome (GOLD analysis project Ga0114999, IMG submission 89820) | Marine microbial communities from western Arctic Ocean - ArcticOcean_MG_CB8_126 | ecosystem: Environmental > Aquatic > Marine > Oceanic | place: Arctic Ocean: Canada Basin | collected... | reverse complement strand
GTTCCGGAATACCTGCTGCCACCTTCAGCGGTTCCAGATCCACAATCCGACCGATGGCCTGTCCCGGTGCCACAACCGAACCAACCTCGACCATGCGTGTGTCCAGGATGCCGGCAAAGGGCGCGCGGATCGTCAGTCGCCGCAGACGTTCTTCGATCAGTTCCAACCGTGCGGCGGCACTTTTTGTTGTGTATCGTGCCTCCAGATAACCTGTCTTGGTGCCGATGCCGTCTTTCTCATACAGGTCCCGAACTCGCTTCCACATCTCATGTGCGAGCTTTGACTGTGCGTTCGCATCATTCCGCTCAGCTCGCAGTAAACGATTATCAAGGCGCAGCAGGATCTGATCGAGCGTGACCATCGTGCCTTTATCGACCAGGACCGCAGAGACCGTTCCCCCCTCTTCTGCGGCTACATCCACCATCCGGTCCGCCATCACCGTTCCCGTCAGTCGAATGGCGTCGTGGAAATCCTGCGACTGCAATTCGGCAACTTCGACGTTGATGATTCGACGTGTGTCTACTTCGGCGGCTGTGGTGGTCTCGGGTTTGGAGTCCTCGCCACATGCCGTGAACAGCAGAGCACTGAGCAACAGAGGGGTCCAGAGGCTGTACGTGCGATGACTTGTGTGCATAGCAGAATCCTTCATAGCCAGGTTGTCACTCATCTTGAGGGCCTACCTGGCCCAGGGCGAAGTCGAGGCGAACGCGAGTGCTGAGCAGATCATGCGCTGCCTGGGCGTGGTTGAATTCACTTTGTCGTAGAGCAACTTCGGCGTCTGTCATCTCCAACCGACTGCCAACACCCCGTCGATAGCGGGCCAGTGTAATCTGGTAGCCCTGGTTTGCATGGGAGATGGCCAGACGTTGTCCACGCTCACGGGCAGCCGCTTCATTGAGCGCTTCCACCAGATCGTGGACCTCAGCGGCGGCGCGATCCTGTGCCACCTGCAGTTGGGTCTGCGCCTGCCGCTGTACTGCCTTGCGTTGGGCAATACGACTTGGTCGCTGCAATCCGGTAAACAAGGGTAGCTCCATGCGAACCCCGGCAATCTTGCTGGTTGCTCGCGAGTTCCTGTCACCGAAAAACTGCGGCCCACCGTTCTGCTGTGCCTGTACATCCCAACTGCCAAACAGAGATACTGTGGGCAGATAGTCGGCCTGTTCATTGCGCACCTGGATCTTGCGCAGAGAGGCTGTGTCCTTCAGCTGACGAATCTCGGAGCGATCCGCCAGGGACTGTCGAACAAGCACATCCACGGAATCGATGGAGATCACAGCCGCCGCTAACTGCATCGTATCCGTCAGGACCTCATCGGATCGCAACTTCAGTCGCGATGACACTTCGAGATCGAGTTCAACGGCCAGCTGCCGACGCGCCGCTTTCATGCCATTGACTGCGCGCAGGATGATCGGCTCGATGTTGGCCAGTTCCACCTGCAGACGCAGCACGTCGTAGGACGTAGCCATACCGGCAGCACATTGCGCCTGCGTTTCCTTCAATGCCTGCTGAACGCGCTCTGTGGAACTTTGCGCCAGGCGCGCCTCTTCCGTTCGCAGCAGCAGGTCATAGCACAGAATTCGTACGCGGGTTGCAACCTCGTGGCTTCTGCCGCGAACTGTTTCGACGGCAAGCTGTTCGAATTTCTCTGCGGCGCGGAGTGCGACCAAGACCGACGCATTGAACAGCGTTTGCTCCATGGTCAACGCGCTCTGCCAACTGTTGTCAGCACCGAACTGAAGGGAGATGAACTCGCCTTCCGGTGCGGTGGCGTCAAAAACACGGGCTGGCACGAAGGACACGGCAGGCGAGATATTGCGCGCATAACTGGCCGAGGCAGTGATGGAGGGCATCACGGAACCCCATTCCTCCGAAACCCGCTTCTGCGCTTCCACCAACCCGTGCTGTGCGGCGCGCAGATCGAGGGATCGTTCCATTGCCAGGCGCACCGCATCATCAATGCTGAGCAGCAACTCGTCGGCAAGCTGGGTTTGGTCAACGGCGTAGACCGCACTCGTGCCCATGGAGGAGCCGATACCCAAACTCAATCCCAGAGCAGCCATTGTGAACCACTGTCGGCGGCGGTTCATGCCGACACCTGGGCCATGTGTTGAGGTATCGCCATCCCGTGGATGACGCGCCATCCGGATTCATGATACACCTGTCGAAACATCGCTTCGTCCATTTGCAGGCAACCCCGCAGGTAGATGGAAATCAGACCATGGGCGTGGGCCCACAGCGTCAGGGAGACGTCCTGCGCATCAAGAGGCTGTAACAGTCCCACCCCGATACACTCGCGCACCCGGTCATTAAAGGACTGTCCCACACCGGCCATACGCGCCGTCAGTTCTTCGGGATAGGACGCCACGCCAAACGTGTGTGTTGGCGCATACATCACCTCGTAAAACTTCGGGTGGGCCAGGGCAAAATTGAGATACCCCTCGCCAGCCAGACGAAAACGTTCCTCCGGCGTGCTTCCCAACAGCCCGCCAGTGAGCTGCTCGCCGCAAAGCCGATAGGCCTCACTGACCACATCGAGCAGAATTTCCTCCCGACTGGCATAGTGCTTGTACAACGCCGGCGCCGTAACACCAAGGTCCCGCGCCAGCCGCCTCATGGAGACAGCTTCAATGCCTTCGCCCACGTACAACTCGCAAGCTTGATTGAAAATATCGTTTCGGTCCATGGTGAACGATGTTAACCGATCAACGTGAACCTTGTAAAATCAAAGGGGATTTTTGGTGAACAGAGGGTGGGATGGATGGAAAGACGCTGAGCCGGGAGCACGCAGGGAGCATCTCGAGGGAATCCCAGGATGATTACCCTTAGAGACGGCAGAATCCCTCCTCAGGACAGATCATCACTCAGCCGCTGACAGTCTCCTCAGCAGACCAAGAATGTTGCGCAAGGAAATGAGCCGGCGCGGGTGCCGCAGGCGCCCATCAGCGAAGGGCAGGCATGTCGAGCAGTTCAGGCCCCGCAGGGGTCGGACCAACTGACATAGATCAACTACACCAATCCAGCAACATCCAACCCAAACTCAGCACCAAACTCCCGCCAGACATCCGCCGAAACCACCGCCATCCCCGCCTCATGGGACGTCCGCACTTCATCCGCACTGGCCTGTCCCGGCAAGACAAAACCATCCACGGGTGCCGCCAGGCAAAACTGGATCGCGAGATGACGAATATCGATCTCGCGATCCTGACACCACTGCCACATGCGCAAGGCCTTTGGCTCTTTCATGTCGCGAATTTTGCTCTGCTCATCCTCTGAATCAGGCTTTGCCCCTGTGAGCAACCCCATTGCCAGAGGACTCGCCAGAATTACACCCACATCCTGCTCCCTGCACATCGGAAACAGTTCCGTCACTGCCGCCTGCGTCAACAGGTTGTATTCCAGATATGTGAGGATCAGTTCAATGTGGCCCGTTTGAATGGCGCGCTTGTGCACATCCGCATTGCGCGCACCAATGCCGATGTGTCGGACCTTACCCTCCGCCTTCATCTTGAGCAGTTCGTCCAAGGCGTTGCCTGGCGCCAGGGGATCAACGATGCTGCCATCCGTCAGTTGCTCCGGCTGGTCATAGCCGTGAATCAGCACACTGTCGAGATAGTCGGTGCGCAGATCCCGCAGGCTCGCCTCGACGCTGGACCGAGTCTTTGCCGCTGAATGATCCGAAGTTCGTTCGTTGCGAACATGGCTCGAGACCTTCGCCTGCAGGTAGATCTGCTGGCGGCAGTCGGCGGCGGCCAGCACATCGCCCCAGGTCTGTTCGTCCTGTCCCGGATACGTATCGAGAAAGTTCATACCCAGTTCCAGCGCTGCCTCAATACCCGCAGTCGTGCCTTCTCTGCCCGCTTTATGCCACCAAGCACCACCCAGTCCAATCGCTGCGGGTTGCAGTTCTGAACGACCGAGTCGACGAACCGGTAACTCCACCATAGTCTTCATCCTCCTAACAGGGACATGCAACATTTTTTGTACTTCTTGCCACTGCCACAGGGACATGGGTCGTTGCGACCCGTCTCCGTGCCCACCTTACGCACTGTGGCGCCACGTACCGTACCGTCGTCGCGAAAGCTTGCTTCGTACTCCGCCTCCATATCGGCGACTCTCTCCGCCCATTCGTCTCCGCGTGGAAAGCGTCCGGTGGAAGGCAGAAACTCAAGAAACGCGAGTAACAGGTCTGGAAAACTTTGTCGGCTCCGCAGGGGCACATCCAAGCGTGAGATGCTGCGCAGCGCCCGAGCCATGCTCTCTTCCGAAACGACGGCACCCACTTCATTGCACCAATGAGCAAGCAGCGATTCGGCGTGGCTCTTCAGATCGGAGTCCAGCAGCAAATAGTGCTGGGACTCGGTGAAGCTTGAAACTTCATCGGTCAACTTGGCCATGGATCACCTGCGTATGGAAACGCCCTCGTGAACGTATGCTCACAAGGGCGCGTCGTTGGGAAGTTGGCTACCAGATCAGGGCAGGGACGTGGATCCCATCAGATAGCGGTCACACTCACGGGCTGCTTCGCGGCCTTCCTTGAAGGCCCACACGACCAGGCTCATTCCACGGCGAACATCACCTGCAGCAAAGACACCAGGAATGCTGGTGACGTATTTGCCCGGCTCAGCCTTGACGTTGGATCGCTGGTCCCGCTCTAATCCCAACGCCTCCGGGACCGTATCCTGAGGACCCAACCAACCCATGGACAGCAGCACCAGTTCTGCAGGCCACTCCTTTTCGGTGCCCGGCACTTCGCGGAAAGGTGGGCCGCTGTCGGTCTTCACCCATTCCACTTCCTGCGTAACCAGTCCTTTAACGTTGCCGTTGCCGTCATCGATAAAGTTGACTGTGCTCAGCAGGTACTTGCGCGGATCGTCACCGTTCAAGGCCTTCCCCTCTTCCTGACCGTAATCGAGCTTGTAGACCTTGGGCCACTCCGGCCACGGGTTGTCAGCCGTGCGCTCCATCGGGGGCTCGGGAATAATGTCGAACTGGAACAGACTCTTGCAGCCATGGCGCAGAGACGTACCAACACAGTCCGTGCCCGTGTCGCCGCCGCCCAGGACGATCACATTCTTGCCCTTCGCCGAGATGTAGTTGCCATCTTCCAGGTTTGAATCCAGCAGCGATTTGGTATTGGCGTGCAGAAAGTCCAGGGCCTGATGGATGCCCTTGAGTTCGCGACCGGGCTTGGGCAGATCGCGCGGCTTCAAAGCGCCAATACACAACACCACAGCATCGTGTTCATCGATCAACTGTTGCGCCGGTAGGTTGCTGCCAATCTCGGTGTTGGTGACAAACGTGACACCTTCTGCTTCCATTTGATCGACACGTCGCTGTATATACTTCTTGTCGAGTTTCATGTTCGGAATGCCGTACATCAACAGTCCGCCAATACGATCGGAACGCTCGTAGACCGTGACCCTGTGACCGGCACGATTCAGCTGCATGGCGGCAGACAATCCCGCTGGCCCCGAACCGACAACAGCAACGGTTTTGCCCGTGCGTTTCTCTGGTGGCTGTGGCACAACCCAGCCCTCTTCCCAGCCTTTGTCGATGATCGAAACTTCGATGTTCTTGATCGTCACTGCGGGGTCATTGATGCCGAGCACACAGGAACCTTCACAAGGTGCGGGGCAGACGCGGCCGGTAAACTCCGGAAAGCAGTTCGTCTTGTGCAGGCGTTCCAACGCCTCCTGCCAACGACCGCGATATACCAGATCGTTCCATTCCGGGATCAGATTGTTGATCGGACACCCGGAGGCAAAGGGCGAGTTCACGGGCAGCGTCGTTCCTGTATGACAGAAGGGAACGCCACAGTCCATACAACGACCGCCCTGATCCTGCAGTGTTTCGTCGCTCAGGTGCAGGTGGATCTCATCAAAGTCCTTGAGCCGTTCTACGGGATCCCGATCCTGGGGCAGTTCCCGCTCCGTCTCCATAAATCCAGTTGGCTTACCCATTATTAACTGACCCCCGCTTTTTCCGTCCCGTCTCGGTTCTCAAAGAAGGCTTGCAACACAGCGTCCTCTCCTTCTACTCCTGAGGCGTGAACTCGATCAAGAGACGCCTGCATACGACGGAAGTCGCTTGGGAAGACCTTGACAAATTTCCCAGCCCATTCTGTCCAGTGATCGAGAATCTCCTGGCCCAGGTCCGACTTCGTGAAACGCACATGCCGTTCGATCATCTCGCGCACCTCGGCAAGATCCTCTGTGGCTTCCAGCGGCAGCAGGTCGACCATGTCCTGGTTGCAGTGCCCGGCGAAGTCTCCCGCTTCATCCAGGACGTAGGCAATTCCACCCGACATGCCGGCGGCAAAATTGCGCCCTGTCGAGCCCAGAATCACGACGCGTCCTCCCGTCATGTATTCACAGCCATGATCACCGACAGACTCGACCACAGCGCGGACACCGGAGTTACGCACGCAGAATCGTTCGCCAGCCATACCGCAGATATAGGCCTGGCCATTGGTTGCGCCATAGAAAGCCACGTTGCCGATGATGATCTCGTCCCGTGGCACAAAGCTGGAATCGGCTGGTGGATAGATAACCAGCTTGCCTCCAGAAAGGCCCTTGCCGACATAGTCGTTGGCATCGCCCTCCAGTTCGAGTGTCATCCCCGGCGGAACAAAAGCTCCGAAGCTCTGGCCCGCTGAACCGTTGAACTTGAGCTGCACTGTATCCTCCGGCAGCCCGTCCGGACCATAACGCTTGGTGATCTCACCTCCCGTTATCGTTCCCGTTACCCGATTGGTGTTGACGATGGGAAACTCAGCGCGAACCGACTCACCCCGTTCGATCGCTGGCTCACAGGCTGCGAGCAGATGGGTCATGTCGAGGGACCGCTCAAGGCCGTGATCCTGCGTCTTGGTGCAATGCAGACCAACGTCGGGACCAACGTCCGGGCGATGCAACAGCGGCGACAGGTCGAGACCCTTCGCCTTCCAATGATCTGTGGAGCGTTGCTCTAGTCTGTCTGTTTGTCCAACCATCTCCGCAATGGTGCGGAAGCCGAGACGCGCCATGACGTGCCGCAGATCCTCGGCGATAAAGCGCAGGAAGTTGACGACATTGTCAGGCGTTCCGGCGAAACGTTTGCGCAACTCCGGGTTCTGTGTCGCCACCCCAACCGGGCATGTATCGAGATGACAGACGCGCATCATGATACAGCCCATGGCTACCAGTGCGGAGGTAGCGAAGCCGAATTCTTCGGCGCCCAGCAGACAGGCGATGGCTACATCGCGACCGGTCTTCAACTGGCCATCGGTTTCGACGACGATGCGATCACGCAGATCGTTGAGAACCAGTGTCTGATGGGTATCGGCCAAACCCAGTTCCCAGGGCAGTCCGGCATGTTTGATGCTGGTCTGTGGAGAGGCACCCGTGCCACCATCGTGACCGCTGATCAGCACCACATCCGCCTTGCCCTTGGCCACGCCTGCAGCGACCGTGCCGACACCAACCTCTGATACAAGCTTGACGTTGATGCGTGCATCCTTGTTCGAATTCTTCAGATCGTGAACCAGTTCCGCCAGATCTTCGATTGAGTAGATATCGTGATGTGGTGGTGGAGAGATCAGTCCCACACCGGGTGTTGATTGACGCACTTTTGCGATCCAGGGATAGACCTTGGCTCCGGGCAACTCGCCACCCTCACCTGGCTTAGCGCCCTGCGCCATCTTGATCTGTAGTTCTTTGGCATGAACCAGGTAGTTGCTTGTGACTCCGAAGCGGCCGGAAGCGACTTGCTTGGTGGCGGAATTCTTCGAGTCGCCATTCGGCTCCTTGGTATAGCGCGCCGGATCCTCACCGCCTTCACCGGTATTGGAACGACCGCCGATTCGGTTCATCGCGATCGCCAGAGCTTCGTGAGCCTCCTTGCTGATGGACCCGTACGACATGGCGCCACTCTTGAACCGAGCGGTAATGGCGCCAACAGATTCGACCTCTTCTAGGGGCACACCACCACCTTCGGGATCGACAAAGTCCAGCAAGCCACGCAACGTCGCCATGCGATCGTTTTCCGTCTGATCGTTGATCAACTCCGCGTACTGCTCGTAGGTGGCATAGTCGTCCGTACGGGCCGCCTTCTGCAGCAGATGCACCGTCTTCGGATTGAACAGATGGTACTCGCCGTTGGTCCGCCATTGGTATTCGCCGCCCGTATCGAGGGCCGAATCGTTGCTGCCGAAAGCAGGAAAGGCTGCGTCATGACGACGACGCGCCTCTTCAGTGATCACGTCGAGACCGATACCCTGGACACGAGAATCGGTCCACGTGAAGAACTCGTCGATTACGCTCTTCTTAATGCCAACCGCTTCGAATATCTGCGCCCCTCGATAAGACTTGAAGGTGGAGATGCCCATCTTCGACATCACCTTCACGACACCCTTGAGCACAGCTTTGTTGTAGTTCGCAATCGCCTGCTCAATGTTGATGTCGGTCAACATACCCTCGTCGATCATATCGGCGAGCGATTCGTAGACCATGTACGGGTTGATGGCGTTGACACCATAGCCAAGCAGTAAACAAAAGTGGTGCACCTCTCGGGGTTCACCGGTCTCGAGCACCAGTCCTGTGCGGGCGCGCTTGTCCTTGCGGATCAGGTAGTGGTGCAATCCCGCAGAGGCGAGCAGTGCAGGGATCGCCGCCTGCTCGGTATCGACACCACGATCCGACAGAATCAGGATGTTGGCGCCGCCGTCGATGGCGCTTTCCGCATCGGCAAACAACTGGTCCAGAGCGGCGCGCAGAGCGCTCTCACCACCGGCTGCACGGAACAGCATGGGCAGTAGCTGCACTTTGAAGCCGGGCAGGTTCAGTGTCTTCAGCTTCTCGAGTTCGCCATCGGTGAGGCTTGGTGTGTCCAGCCGAATCTGTCGACAGCTAGCCGGTTCCGGATGCAACAGATTGCGCTCTGCGCCCAGCGTCGTCTCCGTAGCCGTCACCAGCTCTTCACGAATCGGATCGATGGGCGGATTGGTAACCTGAGCGAAAAGTTGCTTGAAGTAGTTGTACAGCACGTGGGGACGATCCGACAGCACCGCCAAGGGTGCATCGTTGCCCATGGAACCGGTAGGCCACATGGCGTCGCGCGCCATTGGTCCCAGCTGCACACGCAGATCCTCAAAGGTGTAACCGAAGGCCTGCTGGTGTTGCAGGACCGTCTCATGATCACGGACGACGGCCTCGTGCGGCACATCGGGCACCTGATGTAGATCCACCAGGTTCTCGTCCAGCCACTGGCGATAGGGATGTTCATTGGCGACGGCGTGCTTGAGCTCTTCGTCGTCGATGATGCGACCCGCTTTGGTATCGACGAGAAACATACGTCCCGGTTGCAGTCGGCCCTTGTGCAGCACGTTGTCAGCATCGACAGGCAGCACGCCAACTTCGGAGCCCATAATAACGCGGTCATCCTTGGTCACGTAGTAGCGCGAGGGCCGCAAGCCGTTGCGGTCCAACGTTGCCCCGACGACAGAACCATCGGTGAAGCCAACAGAGGCGGGGCCATCCCAGGGCTCCATCATGCAAGCATGGAACTCGTAGAAGGCACGCTTTTCATCCGACATGTTTTCGTGACGTTCCCACGGCTCGGGAATCATCATCATGAGTGCGTGGGGCAGCGAGCGGCCACCGAGATGGAGAAACTCCAGACAGTTGTCGAAACCTGCCGAGTCAGAGCCGCCCTCCTCGATGATCGGGAAGAGCTTGGCTACATCTTCGCCAAAGACACCCGAATCGATCATCGATTCACGTGTCCGCATCCAGTTGATGTTGCCGCGAAGCGTATTGATCTCACCGTTGTGGATCAGATAGCGATAGGGGTGTGCCAGCTCCCAACTCGGAAACGTGTTGGTCGAGAAACGGGAATGTACGAGAGCAATCGACGCGTCGACACGTTCATCACTGAGTTCGGGGTAGTAGGCCTGTACCTGCTCGGGTGCCAGCATGCCCTTGTAGACAATAGTGCGACAGGACAGGCTCGAGAGATAGAAAGCATCACCCTCTTCCTCGTCGCTGTGCCTGATTTCGTGGGCAGCACGCTTACCGAGAGCGTAGAGCTTGCGTTCGAAAGCCATTTCATCTGTAAGGCCGTCGCTGTGGCCAATAAAGACCTGGCGCATGAAAGGCTCGTGGGACTGCGCCCCTTGGCCCAGCGAACTGTGATCGGTGGGCACATCGCGCCAACCGAGAATGTGCAATCCCTCATCTTCGGCGATTTCACCAAAAGCCTGTTCACAGAAATGACGGTGCGCTTCGTGAATGCGCGGCAGAAAAGCCATGCCTACTCCGTAGTCACCGGCGGCGGGCAATTCGACGCCGGCAGCAGCCATTTCGGCTCGCAGAAAGCGGTCGGGAATTTGTAGAAGGATTCCGGCGCCATCGCCGGTATTGGTTTCAGCGCCGCGTGCGCCGCGGTGGTCCAGACAGACCAGCACGTCGAGGGCTTGCTGAACGATATCGTGCGAGCGCTGACCCTTGATGTGGGCGACGAAGCCGATGCCGCAGGCATCGTGTTCATGGGCCGGGTCGTACATCCCCTGCTTAGGGGGAAACGCAGCTGGATACTTCATGAGGTGGGACCTCTCTCCGAGAAGAGCTGGATGGCGTCCCGACCGGCCATGTAGGTCGAAATCGGAGGGAGACCGATATCGAGTCCGGGACCAGGACGAACCATCAGGGGAGACCCCCACAAGTCGCACTACAGTTGCAACGGGTGCCGGCAACGACGGGGATCGAACTACGATGAATTCAAAGTGAACCGGGTAATATAGTGGCGACCCATACTGTGTCAAACCATTCTTGCCACAGACCGTGGCATGGATGCCATATAAAGGCTATTTATATGGCCATAAGTAGCCTATATTGTACTTATACTCTTATCAAATGGTACAAACACGGCCATGACAGACTTTGACGACCAAGAACGAGCCATCCTGCGGGCCCTGATCCGCAATCCACG
>Ga0114999_10009070_pt1 | contig 10971 bp, 7 predicted proteins | sample ArcticOcean_MG_C_3_FD_89820 | JGI IMG/M metagenome (GOLD analysis project Ga0114999, IMG submission 89820) | Marine microbial communities from western Arctic Ocean - ArcticOcean_MG_CB8_126 | ecosystem: Environmental > Aquatic > Marine > Oceanic | place: Arctic Ocean: Canada Basin | collected... | reverse complement strand
CATTTCTTCTTTGGAACCCAGGGCTTCTTGAACCCAACTTTAGCAGCACTAGCGATGGCTTTTTCAAGTGTTAGTGTAGTCATGAACTCATTAAGGTTAACAAGATTCAAGCCAAGAAGTTAGGATTCGTGTAAACTAAATATAGAAATAGATGTAAGGAGCCAGTATATGACTAGTAAATTTCTTGGTTTTTTAAGCCGTGCAAAAGAGGAAGAAGATCCTGTATGCCACATGAAAGTAGACCCTAAAAACCCGTCAGGTGGAACCCACATACATGATGAGAAAACTTACTACTTTTGTGGCCCAGGTTGTAGAGTCGCATTCAGCAAGGATCCTCAATCATACCTGTCTGGTGAAAAAAGCTTAGACATGTAAATGGAATATCATTAGGAGATTCTTTTTATTAATTATCCTATTTATCGCTAGGCTGGCCGAAAAGCCTACCGGTTGCGTTAGTATATTTCCTAAACGACTCTCTAACACGAACTGTTGCATGAAAATAATCCCTAGATCCTAGATTATCTGAATCTAGGTCTATCGCATCAAGCAAAGCATTAAATTCATCTAGTTCGTCTTGAAATTTTTGACGAAAAGAATTCCATTCTTCTCTTCTGGTCATGAATACCCCCATCACTTTCAACTAACATTAGGATACCGACCTGTTTAAAAAAAAGAAATGTCTGAAATCCATATTATATGGATTTATAATTAACTCTTCTCAAATAACCTGTATACTAAGATTAATTTATATTCCCGGCGCGTTCGTCTAGTGGCTTAGGACACCGCCCTCTCAAGGCGGAGATCACGGGTTCAAATCCCGTACGCGCTACCATTTTTTGGGCTTTCATATAGACAAGGTTACATATACCATCTATTCGTTAATTGGCAAAGACATAATAAAATCAATCAGTGCTTTTAATTCTGCATTCTCTATTTCAGGAGATATATTATGTATCAATCCAGTTTGGAAAACTTCTTCAAGATTATTCGCACTTCCATCATGAAAATATGGCGCAGTCATCCATATACCATACAAAGACGGAGTGTCGAATGATGTATTTCTGCCATGAGAATTCTTTTCTTTATTATCGTCACCGGTACCTACGTCATGTAATTTATTATCTGTATAAAGTGGAGGAGTATGACATGTCTGGCAATTTAATTCCTCAAAGACCGATTGCCCCAGGGCTATAATTTCTTTTTCGCTCCTATAAGGAGAGTTAGGGCTAACAAGAGAAGCAAGGTAGGATGCCAAAGCATCTAGCTCTTTAGAAATCCCTGCATGTGATTCTCCCAGGGAGTCGTAAGATGTATGGCCAATCAAACCTTTTCCAAATTGAATTTTTTGGATAGTAAGTTCTATATCTTGAAGCTCGTCAAAATCTCCAGACCAGTGCATAGGCATAGTCTGTGCGACATCAAACAGAGCAGGTGTATTTCGAGGCCCATCTGGAAAACCAAGCCATGTACGACTATCCATCATTCCGTCAAAATGGCATGTGGCACACGAAATCCAATTATCATTTGTTAAGGCAGGGCTTAATGCTGAATTAAACAGTTTTTTTCCTGTCAAAAGTGTAGGGTTCAACGGGATATTCGTGATTTTTATTGTATTAGTTACAGTTAACTTTTTAGTATCAATAACAGATAGTGTCCCATCAAGAACATTGTTAGCAAATAGAATTGATTCATCTGGAACTATAGCAATCCCTCTGGGATTTGAACCAACCTTAATATTTGCAAGACTTTTATTGGTTCCAAGATCAATAACAGATACATCATTACTACCAGCATTAGCTACATACAAAATATGTTTCTCAGGAGATAAAGCCACTGAAAACGGCATGTTAACCGGTTTATCCGCTGTATCCAATGTGATTCTTTTTTTGATAACTAACTGCATTTGATCCAGATCTAATACATTTACTATCGGAAATACTGTGGTATCAAACTGACGTGCCATATTCATAGAATTTGATCGCGTTTGTGGTATATAAGCTTTCTCTCCTTTGTGATCTATAGCTATAAATTGAGTTATATTAGTTTCTGATCCAGTAGATACTTTTCCAATTATTGTACGGGTTAATACGTCAATAACTGTAATAGCTCCACTAAATAAATGAGTTACAAGCAATTTTTCTGAATTTTGGCTCAAAGCTATTCCAGATGGAAAAGAGTCAACTTTAATACGAGTCACTAATCTTCCCGTGTCCCACTGGATTATACTGACAGAACTATCCCCAAACTCTGTAACAAAACCATAGATTCCATTAGTAACTACTCCGTATGGCATATGGCCTACATTGTATTGATCGATTTGTTTAGCGTATTCAAGATCAATTACAGATAAAGTTGAGGAATCATAATTTGTAACTAAAGCATTTCTAGAATCAGGTGTGATAGCAATTGTTTTTGGATTATCACCTACAGATATCTCAGCAACTATATTAAATGTAACCGCATCTATAAGAGTTATCGAATCACTATCTGAATTAACTGCCACTACAAAATTTCCATCAGGAGAAACAGCAACAGTTGATGAAGAATTTGGTTGTATAAGTACAGTGTTCTTTGTGGGTGAATCCTCCAGGCCATTAACACTCGACGGTATAGTTGTCTGTGCTGTTAATTCAATTGAATCAACAGCACTTCTGTCTAAAGAATTATTACACCCTACTAGTACCCAAATTAATATCAACACTTTAACAACGATAGTCTTAAGATACACAGCCAAATAATCCTTACTGATTTCTTAATTTTCTACCTGAGACTGGAGATTATTTCAGACATTCTATGCCATCCTGGGAAAATGGGTTTTCGGAGCCATCCAATTTATACCCCATACAGGCAGGCATTGCCACATCATTTAACGACTGATTCTGACCTTTATCAAAGCCAAAAATTCCCCATTTCTCATGAAATTCTTGTACTATTTGTTCTGTGAAAATCGCCGGTGCTTGTTGACTTTCTCCATTAGGTTGAACACTAAAGTGAATATGTGGTCCTGGGAAATTTCCATCAGGTGCTATATACATATAGGCTATAATTTGCCCTTTATAAACCGACTCGCCTTCTTCTACCATTATAAACGGTTCATAAAAAGAGCTGTCACCAGGAGACATAGATGGTTCTATTGATGCTGTGAATTTGACGGGTTGGCCATCTTTTTGAGCGAAAATAATGTTCACACTATATTTGTGTCTGCCTCCTCCTACTTCTCCATAAGTTTCTATTTTGTCTACATACCCATCAGAAACGGCATAGACAGCTGGGAAGTCAGTTACAGGTGTTCCGTATGGCCATTTATAGTTGCTATTGTCCCAGTTAACATGAGCTCCATCATCCGGGTCTTTTGTCCCTTCACCTTTAAATGGGTGGCCTCCCACAACGTCCTCTAAATTTACTATGAATTGATCGGTCTTATTAGATTCAAAGAAAGAAAGTTCCGGCAAATCAGAAAGTTTAGTATCAAAATTTGGTACAGTGGGTACTCTTGCACCATGCGTTACTATGCTTCCAACAACTTTAGATGGGATATTATCTACTTCACCTTCAGCATGGAATGTGACTGTAATCGTATCAGCAATGCCATGTTTGTAGTCAAAATTATTAGCAATCTTATTCAACGCTTGAGCATCCAAATTCCATGTTATTTCATTTCTTTCAATTGATATGTCTTTATCCACTAATACAACCCCAGGTATTGTGACAATTATGGTTGCCGTGTCTCCACTCCATCCGCTCGGCAATGATGCCTGAAAATTCGCATTCTTAACATCTGCAAACCATTCCGCAGGAGTTAATTGAGTTAAATCTGTTTCTATCAAAATTATTTGAGTTTCTGGTCCTTTAACAGTGAATCTAAAAGTTGATCCGTCTGGGGACAATAGTCCACCTTTTGGATACGGCATTTCTACTGGACCAGCGCTAGTCATACCATCATGTGTTACTTTTATATCAACGCTCCAAATACCTGATTGATCTAGTTTAAAATCATCGTCCGGTCGATAATAATATCCAACCGAATTAGCACGACCCTCAAAATCTCGAGTTGTACCATCTGGTGCGGTAACAACATATTCCACATAGCTAGGTAATGTTGGCATAATCGGGCCAGCCATCCGGAAATAATCTCCCTTCTCAAGAACTGCTCCGGGTTGCACTCCGAGAGGGAGCATGAACATGTCTACTCCCCGTCCGTGTACCGTAAATAGCGGTCCTCCATCAGGGCCACCAGCCGCTCCCTGAAAAGGTGGCATGAACCTCGCACCCATTTCATCATCCTCTGGTGCCATAACCCAACCGGAAGCATATGTGGCATATATTCCTTGATTCAATTTTTCATCTCGTATAGTAGAAGCTGCATACATAAACTTAAAGTCACCTGGTAAATCCCCTTCACGACCATTACCTGACTGCATATGATAAGCATCATCAAATCTCCAATAAGTACCACCAAGGTCATCTCCAAGGATATGCTCTCGAACACGGATCCCTGGCCTTTGAACCGAAACATAACTATAAGCCCAAAGATCTACACTTTCGTTTTTACTTACAGTACCAGGGCTCACACTTGTCGAAAATGGTAATTGCCCAGCCATAATTAAATCCTCTTTGGATATACCATCGTGGCCTTCGTCACTTATCTGTTCTTTCACTCTTGAAATAAGCGCATCATTTTCATCAAGTATCTGAAGACTCGTAAGTAGGACCACAGAATTTTTCATGTGCCCACTATTTTGTCCCCACATAACATCTCCTGAAAAATATGGCATTTGAATGTGATCGCCAGTACCATCCCGAAAATCCTCTACAAATCCCCACAGTGGGGCAACTTCAGTAACCCTATTAGGTCCCCGCCGCCCATGAAGAATCATCGGTCCGTTTGCAGTAGCAACCGCACTACCAAAAGTCAATCTACCTACCCACAGGTTATCTTGATCATCGGAATATCGTGCCTCCACATCAACACGGTATTCTCCATCTTTATTAAATTTAAAATAATCTCCATCAGCGTCCCACCATCCATTTTGATTTGCATTACCACTAAAAGTCGCGTTAGTCACTTCTCCATCGGCACTTATTAATTTTACTTTATAATCAATGCTTGCTGGCACTCCTGGCATGACCCTCAACCCAACAGGCATACTATCTCCTATATCAAACGGTGTCCCTGGTAAAACACTAGTCTCAATATCTAGAACATTTGCAACGGTTACATCATATGTACCTGATATCATATATGTCCGCCCATATGTATCCGCTACTTCACCATCCAAACTAACTACATAGTCCCCATCTGTAGAAAATTCATATTTAAATTGGTTATCGTCAGCCTGGAGTTGGGGTATTTCGCCAAGGTTACCTCCTCCTTCAGAAACAGTGACATGCCAAGGAGTACGAGGCGACTTTATTGTATATCTCGCTAGTGAGGCAGGCCCAAGTATATCTGTTTTGCCGTCCGGTCTTGATATGTTGACAGTCAGACTACTCTTTAAAAAGTCTAACTCTATAGCTGGTGCAGCAGAAGGTGCTCTATCCACAACTCCTAACATTGGAACATAGGGTTCTAAACTGTACTCCCAAGGTTTTCCATAATGATCTAAGCGTGGAATTACAGGTTGATGACGTACTCCAGCCCTGTGACTAACGTCAAAAAAGCCTTGGTCTTCTCTAGCTATGACTCCACCACGTGACCCTTCACTCATTTCGTCAGCTAATAATGTAGCTGTAAGGCTCATGGGAGCTGTTTCGCCTACGGTAAATGTCCCGATAGAAGCCTTCTGTAGAAATGATCTGTAAAGGACATTTGGTGTCCCTTGCCTAGGTAATCCGCCTACTCCACTTAGCCCTGCCTTTATTTGAAATAGCCCATCTCGCGAAGTTCCATTAACGGTTAATGTAGTAGAGAAATCACTTATCCAAAGACCATCTTCAAATCTCCAATCTAGTTGAGTACTGCCAAGTGAATAATCTTGTGCCAGCAAACCTTTATTCTCTATCGGCAAGTCAGTTGCTGTAAACAGCGTTGTGGTAAAAACTCTGCTCCCTCCAACCTGGCGTCCATTGGCATTTATTAGTAGAGTTGCATCAAATCTTAACTCTGTGGAACCGGGTTCATTGGCTTCGCCTGTTCGTATTGCTATTTGGCCAGATATATCCACGTTTTCACCGGGTGAGAATTGATGCCCGTTTAGATTACCGCTTATGGTCCATGGTGCATCTTCGTCGCTAGGGAGACGCCCAGCTGAACTGAAAGATAGTGCATTATCTATTGGTATTGTTAAAAAGACTCCTGGAGGAAATATAGTTCTCAGGGTATTTGGTCCATGAGTAGAACTCGGTTCTTGAACGTTGAAAATTTCTTTGGTTACGTCTTGTTTAATCAATATATGAGTACCAGGTTGACCATCTATCTCAGCCTGGAAGGTTCCACTCTGGCTAGCTTCAGTCAGAATATAAGTACCTAATTCTAGGTTTGCCACCATAACATTAGCATTTGCAGGAACCGCATTTACTGCTCCAGTTACTACAGCTTTTCTTGAACTAGAATTATAATCCAGAGTAATCGCTCGTGTGTTCGGAGCAGCAAGAATAACTGTGGCTTCTGATTGAGATAATATATCCCATTCTTCTTTAACTATTGAAGTATTTAATATCTTTGGGTTACTTTCACTTGCTGTCTCATCCTTTTTCTGCTTGAGTTGATCCGTATTAAAAGATAGATCCGATTTTGTTGTTTCACTTCTTAAAGTATCGCTTGAAGCAACTTGAGTTCCATCACTTTCTATTACGACTTTCCATTCGCAGTCGTTATCGCACTTTATTCTAATTGAGTATTGTCCGCTTTCACCAACATTAGTTTCATATATATTTTGTTTTGCAGAAGGCGCATTGAATATCTGTCGAGGAGGGTCGTTTAATTCCACCCAATATACAGTTATTGGGCCACCAGTGTACTCGATCCGTATACTATTTCCCTTTTTTACATCAAAAAGTCCTGTGTCTCCATCGTTCTCTCCCATAAATTCATAGATCTTTTCTACCTGAAGCACTGTTTCATTTGAAGATGCAGGTAGAGATTGTTTAGTCTGAGCAGTAGATCTACTTTCATTTGAAGATGCAGGTAGAGATTGTTTAGTCTCAGCAGAAGATCTACTTTCATTTGGAGTTGCAGATAGAGATTGCTTAGTCTCAGCAGTAGAGATAGGTTCAACTACGCCACCGCCACAACTCACCAATACAAATACAATAAGCGTTTTTACAATAAATTTAAGAGACCGCATTATGTCATTATATTATTATTATTTGTCATTGACTATAAGAGCCTACCTTCTCAACTCCTAGTATAAATACCAAACTTAAAGACTCTGGAATAACACTACATGAATAACCGTGATTTAGCATATATTATTATTGATACGAGTTATCCTGTATAGGGAGACCCTAAATATCTGCCCTTGAACTTAAATTCGGAAACTATGTTCACTCATCAAAAAAGAACCAGTTGTCTTTACTCTCAAATACCCAAGTCGTGAATACAGTATTTTCTGTTCCAGCTCTACTGCTACCATGAAACCAGCCTGCTTCTGAATTATCACATTTGAGAGGATTAGCATCTCTTTGTTCTTTTGTAACAATCACATCTGACACGGTTTTAAATCCTCTGGCTTTATATTCCATTACTACCTCGTCGGTTGCTACATCAAGGAAAGACACTAATCGGTGATCCTTTGGTCCTATTTTTATTGATACAACGATTTCACCCCACGCTTCTTCTGAGCCTAGGGTTCCAATTAGTTGTCCTGCTTTCACAACAGAGTTTTGCTTCAAATCTGGATCCAGTGCGACATGAAAAAACATGAAAAAGTAGCCTGGATACTCACTGGAGGCAATAGTAAAATTAGCTTCTGTACCGTACTCGGTCTCAGTATAGTAGACGCCTACTATCCTACCATCCACAGGTGCAAAGAATTTTATAGACATCCATTCGAAAGTGTGTGGTGCAGTCTGATACGCCGCATTCTCCTTTGGTACACCCATAGGCACAAAATAATGTTTCATACTTTTACAGTTTGAGCGTGTAGCATCATATTCAGGTGTGTTATATGAGAAATCATGGCCGACTGCTGACCTAATTTTTGACATTCGTGAATATTTATCGAGCTCACTAAAATTGTATGAGGCAATCTTTGGTAAATTATCTTGGTCGTAGGTGTCTACGTAAACGTTACTATAGTCAACTTCGTCAGTAGCCAGTCTGGCATTTGGATCAGCCTTGCCATAATTAGGGTCATTCTCAGATCTGAGATTAGGATTCTGTTTAAACGACTCTTCACATCTTTCCTTACCGCCAGGGGGAAGAGAAATGCAGGGGTTGGCCGAATGCGAACTGGAAAAATCAATTTTTCCAGCTTGTGTTTCTCTAGCCTCTGTTTGGGACACGATCTCAGGATTTTCTGGTTTAGCTGGTATAGAGGTAGTTGATTTTGATGGTGTGATAGCTAAATTAGATTTAGATTCCTTCGATTTAGTAGTTTGACTAGACTCAGGTTCCTTCAATTCTGTTGCTGTACCAGTTTTAGTAGTATCAGCTGTCTGACTTGTCGAATTAGAAGTATCTTGAGTAACAACAGACGACGTTGAACTTCCACCACAACTGATAGCCGTAAAAATAAACATGATCCCAAGAAGTAATATTTGAATATTATGGTTTCGCATACGCTCTGCCTCCTAAAATACTTAAAATCTTGGCTGTACCATTCTGATAAAATAGAATAATGAGGTTTTAATTCACTCCTGATGGAATCGTAAACAGGAAAGTCGTACCTTCACCAAGGACACTTTCTACAGATATATTACCTCCATGTGCTTCAACTAATTCTTTAGTTATAGCTAGGCCAAGTCCTCGACCACCAGTATTCTTACTACGTGAGGGATCAATTCGATAAAATCTATCGAAAATATACTCGACTTCATCAGATGGAATACCAACACCGTTATCTTTAACAGTTATCTGTACAGTACCGCGAATTTCCACAGAACTCAATATAATTCTTGATCCTCTAGGGCTATACATAATTGCATTACTTAATAAATTATTAATTACTTGTTTAATTCGATCATTATCAAAAAGAAATAATCTGATATCAGATTGGTTCTCAATCTTAAGTTCGATATTTTTCTCGCCTGCTTTCAATTCAAAACTCTTTACACATTCTTCTAAAGTATCAACAATATCATGTTGCTTGCGATCAAGAGACAGTTGCCCAGCATCAGCAACTGCGAGCACTCTAAGGTCTTCAACTATCGTAGAAAGCTGAATTATTTGGTTGTGAATTATTTTCAGATTCCCCGCATCTGGTTCAAGAATTTTATCGCTTATTGCTTCTATATACCCTTGTATATTTGAAATAGGCGTTCGCAGTTCATGAGAGATATCTGCAATGAGATTTTCTCTCTGCTTTCGTGACTTATCAATATTACTCGCCATTATATTGAAAGTTTCGCCTAGCTCAGCTACCTCTCCCGTACCTCCAATTATTACTCTTTCGGAAAAATCACCTTTCCCAAATTTACTCACTGCTAATCGTAACTTATGAATAGGAGACAGCATCCAGTTGGAAATAATTAATGCAAAACCAGTTCCTAATATTAATGCAACTAATCCTGAAATAAAAATAGAGCGCTTTAGATTATCCAGTAATGTATTAAGTTGAGGGGGTGGAGGAGTTGATGAAATATTTTCTGTGGAAGGTTGCAAGGTTGTTGGTATATCAGGGAGAATCACATTAAGACCACGGACACCTCCATATCGTGTATTTGAAATAAGTTGTTCTCTTACGCCATATACTTGATTCGAAGTTATTTCTTTTCTATTGAGCATTACACGGACCTTTTTCTCAACATTAGAGTCAGCCATCACGAGGCCTCGTGTATCTCGAACAACTACCCTCTGACCAGATAATAAAGACATCTGGAGAACTTTCTCTTGTATATCTCTTCTATTTGAGGTTTCCTCAAAATATTCTACCGCCCTATTTACTTGAGATTCAGTTGATGCAGATTGGAATTCCTCTAACTGGATACGTGTCATTCTACCTGCATACATATTAGCCACGACCAAAGAAACGAGTAATATCAGGCCAAACCCCAATATTATTCTTACTTGTAGCCTACTAAAAAGTCTACTTAGTCCCAAATCTATACCCACTCCCATAAATTGTATGGAAATAATTATTCCCTTTGTCAGCAGTGCTAATTTTCTTTCTCAAATTAGCCATATGTGTATCTACAGTTCTGTCAAACCCTTCAAATTCATCATTAAACACCTCTGAAATAATTTTTTCTCTTGAAAAAGTACTGTCTGGATTGGACATCATTAACTCTAAAATACGGAGTTCTGTTGGAGTAGCATGAATATCTGTATCATTAACTTTAACTCTATTTGATTCCAGATCCAAAACTATATTTTCGAATACTAAGTGCATAGATTTTTGTCGGTATTTTGAAGAATTTACACGCCTAAGAACTGCATGTACTCTTGCAACTAATTCTCTCGGGCTAAAAGGTTTTACGATATAATCGTCTGCTCCTAACTCTAGACCTTTTAGTCGAGTATCTTCATCAGATCTTGCTGTAAGCATAATGATTGGTACAGAGGAATCCTGTCTTATAGTACGACATATCTCTATACCGTCTATTCCAGGCAACATCAGGTCTAAAACAATCAAGTCAGGCTGTGCAGATTTTGACACTCTCAAACCTTCAAATCCATCTGCAGATGACAACACTTTAAATCCGTCTTTTTGTAAATACGCTTTTACCAGAGATGAAGTATCTTGATCATCTTCAATAATAAGGATTTTACCTGACATCTTTCCTCCTAAAGCAACAAAGTAATCTATTAATTTAAAGACTCTGCTAGGGGTATCACGGTGTATCTATATCCAAAGATTACCAGCGGTAGGT
>Ga0114999_10009067_pt1 | contig 10972 bp, 9 predicted proteins | sample ArcticOcean_MG_C_3_FD_89820 | JGI IMG/M metagenome (GOLD analysis project Ga0114999, IMG submission 89820) | Marine microbial communities from western Arctic Ocean - ArcticOcean_MG_CB8_126 | ecosystem: Environmental > Aquatic > Marine > Oceanic | place: Arctic Ocean: Canada Basin | collected... | reverse complement strand
TATTCACGGCCTTACAGCCTGCCGCCATCATGTCCTTAATTGTATCCGTAGCTTCTCGCCGATTACGAGGGTCGATCGCTGCCACTGGCACAAACCGTCCGGGGAATTCTGCAGCGAAAGCGAGCACGGTCTCGTTTGGCACCGATCCGAAATATCCCGAAACACGTGCTGTCACTGCGCCCATGTCGATGCCGGCCTCATCCATCTCCTGAATTAGTAAATCTACTGATTTTGACATTGCAGCGGGAGACGGCTCAAACCCCAATTGCCGGGTAAATCGGTCCCGTCGATCAGGCGCGGTATACATTATTGCGTCAAGATACTCACGGTAGGGCGGACGGATGCGAAAGTCGATAACTGGCATATTGGATACTTCCCGAATTTATATGGCGCATTTTCACCTATGGCACACACGATATTTTATCGTCCCGTCTAATTGACGACGTTATGGAGCGGCTTTTGAGGCCAGCTATGAGATTCATCTTCTAGGGAAACAAAATGAGATAAAACCATGGGCGACTTTCTCAATTACTACTGAAGAGGTGAAAATGGTGCTGCGAAACAAAGCTTATTTTTTTGCACGCGCAACGCACCTTCTGGGAACTTCGTAGGTGGCCATATACCACTCTTCACCAAATCGCCACGAACCTGATTGCGCTCTTCAAAATTTTTGTATCCCCATATATGAACGAACTTATTGAGAGCGCCCGTCTCCGTTTGCATTGCCATAACCAAGGGGGATGCTTTGCGGCGCTCGTCGATGGCTGGCTCCCACCAATTTATAAGATCAGACATCCTTCCTATGTTGAGGGTGTATTCACGCCATTCGAATAGGGGACCGAGTTTTCCACTGCCAAATTCGCCGGCAAAAGGAAATGGAACAAATACTTCGCATGCCATGTCGACAATAAATTCCCCTACCTTTGGCGGCCAAAAATCTAAATTCTCAGTTTCAATTCGAATTCGCTCGCGCTCGGCGGAGCTCTCGTACGGCCAAATATGGATGACTTCGTTTAACGGGCCGACTTCGGTGGAAAAAAAAGCTGCCAAGGGGGATATTTCTCTGCGTTTTTCATAGGCCTTGCCAAAAACCTGAATAAATTTTTGCACTGAACGCGGCTTCAACCGATAGGTTCTTACCTCATATATCATTCTCTATCTCCCAATTAGATCATCCGGAAATTTAATACTCATTTTCTTCTCCTAGCACACTATATTTCCGCGTTTCATGATAAGTAAAGAAACGATAGCTTTCTGCATTCAAGCTTATGTCAATCTCTACCCGAACTTGAAACGTTCCCGATTTATTTGATAGCTAGACGATTAATCCAACTGGAGTCGGAATTTTAAGAATGAGTTTGAACGCGATGAAAACAAGTGTCACAAATATGGCAGCGAATACTGTAGCACCGACAAGCCGACGCTGTGGCGACTCCACATTCACAGAAAGCAGCCATGTTATAACGAACAGAAAAATAAACGCCGCCTCGTAGAATCCAATCTGATCGATCGCAATCGCGAATAGCGTCAGCGCCCCCACGACGATGGTCCAAATCCGCCAGGGCACGGTGGCAAAAGGCTGAATTTGCATCTGCGAAGCAGCGGTTCGCGGATGCAAATTAGCGGCAAGCAATATGCTGCCGAATACAGCAAATGCGCCGCCGACAAGATTTGGAAATTGTGCGCCCTCTGGGGTAAAAGCCTGTGCTCCGTATATGATATATCCGGCCAGCACTATGAGCACCGCGCCTAAAATGACATTAGCCGTGCGGAGGTTGATGCTCCCCCTTCCGAGAACCCCTCGTTCGGTTTCCTCGTTCTCCGCTGCGCGCCGTTCGCGAAGAATTTGCGACACACCGACTGCCATTATTCCAAAAGCGACGATCATTAACACCAATGCCAGCGGGCGGTTTGCGAAATACAACCAAGTCGAACCGAAATCTACATTGCCGACGAGTGACGCTTGCTGAAAACTTTCTTCCATCAGCGCGCCGAGAACGAGCCCCAGCGCAATCGTGACAGCCGACACGTCGATTTTGGTTAACATGTAGGAGAAGATGCCAACCACAAGGAGCACATAGACATCGAACAAACTATTGGAGAGTCCGTATGTCCCAATCATCGAAAGCACCAGCACGGCCGGTACCATAAAATTGCGCGGTGTGCGGACAATCAAGCTGGACCAGCGGATGGTAAATAGCCCAATGATGAGCATCGCGAAAACTGTGGCGAGCAGCCCCACCATGAAGGTGTAAACGATGTCCGGGTGTTCCGCGAACAGCTGCGGACCCGGTTGAATGCCATGAATTGTCAGAGCACCCAACATAATCGCGGCAGACCCGGAACCAGGAATACCCAGCGCCAACAGAGGCACCAGCGAGCCACCGACAACAGCATTGTTCGCTGCTTCGGGGGCCGCCACACCTTCATAGGATCCTTTGCCGAATTCTTCCGGATGCTTCGAGATCCGCTTCGCCTCGCCATACGCAACGAAGGCGCTGATCGATGCGCCCGCGCCGGGGATAATTCCGACGACGGTACCGAGAACGCTTGACCACAAGAGCAGAATTTTCATTTTTGACAATTCTGAAATGACCGAGCCGAGCGCCCCCTTGTGCAATTTCAACGGTGCTACAGCTTCACCTGAATTCTCAAGCAACTGGAGAATACTTGCCACCGCAAAAAGACCAAGCAGCGAAGGAATAAGAGGAATGCCGCCGACGAGCCGGTAATCGTCGAACATGAAACGCATATCGCCCGAGATCGCATCCTGACCGATGAGCGTCATGCCGATCCCGATGACCACGCCAATGAGACCTTTGACCGTGTGTCGTCCTGATAATGTCGCCACCAGTGCGAGACCGGAGACGGCGATCCAAAAGATTTCTGCCGGGCCCAGCAGCAATGACATTTCCGCTAACACTGGGGTAAAGAACAGCAACGCAATTGCACCGACTAAACCACCGATTGTCCCTGCTATTAACGAAATGTAGAGCGCTTCCTGGGCCTTGCCCTTACGGGTCAGCGGTGTGCCGTCAAGCATCGTGCAAGCAGCACCCGAGGTACCAGGTGTATTAATCAAGATTGCGGAAATTGAGCCGCCATATTCCGCAGCCATATAGACTGCCGCCAACATGACGAGCCCTTGGGCGGGTTCCATCGTGAAGGTGAAGGGTAAAAGGAGAGCGACGCCGCTAACGGCGGACAGACCGGGTAAGGCGCCGATAAAAGTACCTGCCAACGTTCCAATCAACACCACCAACAGATGTGAATAATGCAAATTAGCCTCAACCGCGTGAAATATTGCATCCCACATGAACTAGCTCCTACCCAAAAAAAAGTGGCGCCGGTCCGGAAACTCCCGAACCGGCGCCGTTCGTACCGTATTTCTTACTGAGCGAGACCGTATTTATCGACCAACGCTTTCATACGTTTGGCCATACCGTCGATCGATGCTTGTGCCGCAGCAGGACCACGATACTGGGCGGGCTGACCAATTTTCTTCATTGCAGCAACGAACCCTGAATTGTTCACGACTTTCTTGCAAACGTCACCCCAATAATCGATGACCTTCTGGGAGATGCCCTTCGGACCCGCGAAAGCGCGGAATCGTTCTGAGACAACATTAAAGCCTTGTTCCTTAAAGGTCGGAACGTCCGGCAGTCCAGCAGCACGTTTTTTAGACGTAATTCCCAAGGTACGCAGCCGGCCTTTTCCCTTGGCTGCGAATTTGGCACTTCCCACCATCACGTCCACTGTACCGGAAAGGATGGCTTTAAACGACTTGGAACCGCCCGTGAACGGCACTTTGGTCATCTTGATACCAGCAGCGTCCTCAATGAGCAGCGTCGTCATTAAGTCGGCGCCAAGTTTGCCCGTATTCGCCACTTTTAATTTACCAGGCCTTGTCTTCGCGTCTTTGACAAAATCAGCAAAAGTTTTCCATTTGCTGTCTGTGGGGACCAACAACACATCAGGCACAACCGCATAGATGCAAATGTTGGAGAACTGATCGAGTGTATAGCCGGTCTGCTTTGGCCGGGCGAGCGCCGGGATTACGTTAAACGGCGGTGTTACAATAGCCAGGGTGTAGCCATCGGCTTTCTTGCGCACCAACTCGGCCCACCCTCTGGTGCCACCGGCACCGGGCTTGTTCACGATGACGAGCGACTTGCCCACAATCGGTTCAGCAAATTTGTTAAAGGTTCGCTGCGATGAATCTGCACCGCCACCAGGATTAAACGGAACGATGATATTGACCGAACGGTCTGGATAGTCTGCAGCATTCGCAGGAGCCCCAACCAAAGCAAGAGCACCCATAAATGCGGTAGCAATTGAATAATGTCGAATAGTCATAGCATTTCCTCCATTTTTGTTTATCAAGCGCCTATTCCAGCGTCTTTAATCAAGTGGCTGCTGTCCGGTATATTCTAGGACATACAATCCACCTTTCGCGCGGTCTGTCGTGTAAACAATATTGCGATCATCAACATATACGTCGCTGATGCGGCAACCGCGCTGCCCCTCGGGCGTAACCGGCAGGAAGGCAGCTATTTCCTCTGGCCGGTACGGATCTTTGATATCGTAAATGCGAAGCCCAGCACTGAACCATGTGGCAGCAACGGTATTGACCATTTTAGCTGCCCCATCGTGGGGCTCGTTTTCGTGAATGTTGTGCGCGCCAATTCGACCACCCACCCGGTGCAGGTCATCAAATCCGTCCGGCACCGGCATGGTTGCAACTATGATAGGGTTGGATTCCACTCGGTTGTCGACCATCCACAATCGTTTTGGCCAGTCGATGCCTTCATCGCCGGTCGCCTCGTCAGTAACCACGAGAAATCCGCGATCGAATAGGGGCACGACTGTGTGAGTGAAACCCGGATAAGGCGGATGATAATCTAGGCGCGAAATGAGCTTCGGATCAGACATGTCTGAAATATCGAGCGTCACGAGACCACCATCAATATAGCCAATATAAGCGCGGTCAGGCCTTTCCGGATAACACAACGTATGGTGTGGCCGGAACGCAAAATCGTAAGGCTCAGGATGGCGCGGCGGTAATGACTCTTCATCCCCCTTGCGCTGGCCAGGCATCCACCATCGCCCAACTTCCTTTGGGTTCGTCGGGTCGATCATATCAACAATCATATAAAACTGATGGTCTTTCGGATTATTGGCCTCAAAATCCGCCGCACCTGTTGAGATATGCGCGTAGCGACCGTCCATCATGGAAAGGAAGTGGACACCCTGAGAATGAGGCCCTGAGGCATCGAAAAACCCAATCTTTTTAGGGTTTATCGCATCGGAAACATCATAAACCTCAAACCCGGCAGGCTCTTCGCCTGGCACCATCACTTGATAGGCCAACAACAGAATGTCCCCGCACAATGTTAGCGAGTTTCCGCGCACCCGGCGGTTCGGCAACGGCAACTGCCACTTCACGATCGGGTCTGAAGGATCGGTCACGTCGAGAATAGTGATACACATCGGGGGATTCTCGTGCGAAACATACAAGATGCGGTGCCCATCTGGGGTAATTTTCATGGCAATGCCCTCGCCCGCATTGGGCGCGCCGCCAAGATTACTGCGGCCAACTAACTCAAGGTTATGAGCCAACCGAACTTCGGAGTTGCTGATCATTTAAATTATTATCCTCATTAATGTTACATACTCCGTAAATCGGCGTATACCGTGATGTGCTTAATTGGCACTCTATGCCTGAGCATAAATTCTGAAATTTGTTGAGGACAGTAAGACGCCATCGACCTACATACCTGCAAATCGTCTTCTTATTGGGTCGCCCAATAAGAATTTAATTGTTATTCCCTTGGTTTACTATTTCTCCCCATGGTTAATTATAGGTACCCAAATTATAACTAGACAAGGCAATATCGGGCGAGATTGACAGATTTGAAGTTCCCGGCTATTGACCTGAAAGCTCACCGGAGCGGAATGCGTCGCCGAGTAGAGGGTCTCCAATTATCGGAAAATATAGGAAAGCAAAAAGTCGAATGGCCAAAAATCTAACGGTAAGCTTGGTCGTCTCATATGGTGGTAAAGGGGGCCCGCGCTCTGGCCATATCCGCGAAGGCCGGCGCGGAGTTGCTAATCCCCACTTTACGTTCCAGGAAAATGAAACCCCACCGTTGCGCCTTAATTCGGACCTAGGCCTCCGCTTTCCACCGGAATTTTTGGCGACCGTACCGACCAATGGGGAAAAGCTAACCTATCTGCGCCAAGAAATTGCCGGCGCGCTTGATCAGTTCTCGACCTACCAACATAAGTTTCTCGATCGCTACTTCACCTTCATCGCTGAGAGTTGCGATACGACTGCCGAAACCTTGGATACAAGCCTATCCTGGTCAGGGGGATTATTTAGCGCGAATGACTTCGTCTTTTCCGCACTGTGGCCGCTACCGGACTGCATTGTCTCACGTTCGGCGGAGGCTGAGTCCGAACCAGTGGGAAACTTTGATTTTGCCTTTTGGACGGGCCACCAGTTAATTGCTGTCACGCTAGCAGGCACACCCAATCATCCTGACAATACGAAAGATGGTCAGATGATGACATCAGGCTTCCTCCACCGGGTGACGATAAGTTACGCCGACCTCAACGGGACCAATGACTTATTCACCGAACAGCAATTTCCGCCAGAGTTTGTCCAGTTTGGGCGGTTTGAAAATGTGCCAAGCAGTCCGTTCCGGCCAGACGGTCTCAGTTCCACGTTAGAAGGTGGGATATGATTGAGAACACTTCAGCAGGGAACCGATCCAATAGCGTGCCGGTTTCAGTCATTTCCGGCTTTCTCGGGAGCGGCAAGACAACTTTGTTGAACCGGCTTGTTCAACATCCGGATATGTCGGACGCAGCCGTTATTGTGAACGAGTTTGGCGATGTCGGCATCGATCATGCATTGGTCGATTCCGCGCTGGAGAATACGGTGGTCATGGACAGTGGCTGCCTCTGCTGCACGATGCGCGGGGATTTCGTGGATACGGTTTCCGAATTATTTGAAAATGTGAAGAATGGTCGCATCCCCGCTTTTTCAAAAATACTGATTGAGCCAACGGGCTTGGCCGACCCAGGACCCATCATTCACGCGATCGATCAATTGGAGATGATGGACCACCCCTGTCACCGCGACGCCATCATAACGTTGATTGATGGTCAGCAGGGCAACCAACAATTTGCCAAGCATATAGAATTATCTCGGCAAATTGCCGTCGCAGATATAGTGCTCATCACGAAAGTGGATATTGCCGGAGACCAAGCGGTGGAAAGCCTGCGTCACCGAATTCACGGCGTAAACCCAGGCATTCCAATCAGGAGCATCGTTCAGGGTGAAATCGACATCGCAGACTTATTCGGACTGGCCCAGAAATCAGTTTTAACTGTCGCTGAGTCTAGCCCTCATTCTCACGACCATGAAGAACATCACCATGAAAATGGCGACGCAGAACACGGTGGAATTCAAACCCACTCGATCACCACTGATCAGCGTATCAACGGCGAAGGTTTGCGGTGTTTTCTCGAGACCATTTTTTCGCTTCGCGGCGCGTCGTTTTTGCGAATGAAAGGGATCGTCTGGCTCGAAAACGCAGACGAAGCAATCGTAATTCAGGGCGTGGGCAACACATTTGGCGATTCCAGTACCGTGGGCCGAGACGTTGACGATTCAGGAATCACACGTCTTGTTTTCATCTACGAGGGCTTGAACGGTGATGCGATTGAGCAGTCGTTCAGAGCCATGGTGTTAAATGGCCAAGTCGGTTAGCTCTCTCTTCCAGCCACGAACGCCGTTGCCCCATCTAGGATAAAGTTTTTAATATTGGCGACGACCATAAAGTCTTCGCGCATCAAGCGCCCCGCGGAATGAATGCGGTCAATGGCCCCGTCGGCAACCTTCATAACGTCAGGATGCTTTAGGTCCCCCGCATACCCAAGGTCCTGGGCAAAATCCGCTGGCCCGAACATCAGGTAGTCAATGCCTTCTACGGACAGAATATCTTCCAGATTATCGATGGCATCCCGGCTTTCCATCATCGCTCCGACGATGACGCTTTCATCACATTTCTTCATAAAAGCAGGCAAGTCGTCGATGCCGCTCATGTAATTTGCGCCCCGGCCACCGCCAAACGACCGCCGTCCGAGAGGGCCAAAACGAGTCGCGCTAACCAATTGCAGAGCGTTATCCTTATTCGCAATATGAGGCCCAATAATGCCGCGAATGCCTCTATCCAAAAACTGTGTGATCGTGCCGTCGGTAATATCCGGAACCCGCGCAATAGGTGTGAGGCCAACAAGGTCAGCGGCCCGACATATGTTCTCAATCGACGGCATATCGAACACGCCGTGTTCGGCGTCAATGAAAACGAAGTCCAGACCAGCGGGCTGCAACATATCGACGATTTCCGGCGACGGGACAGTCAGTCGCACACCGTAAGCTTTCGTGCCGTTCTTGATGGCGTCCTTAAGGGAATTCTTAAAAATCATTTGTATCAGAACCTTACATTACATATGTGAATACATGGGCTGACCGGCGACCGGCATTTGGGCCACGAGAACCTTTCCATGGCCATCCAGGATGTACATGGTTTTATTATCGGGTCCACCATAAGCGATGTTGGTGAGCTTATCGCTGGTGCAGGTTTCGATCCGGTAGATCGGCAGGCCGATTTTATTGAACACCCAAACCACGCCCATATTGGTTTGCACACAAACAACATTGCCGTCTACATCCATGGCCATGCCGTCCGGTGTGCCAAACCCCTGCATGACGGAGAAGGTTCCAACTCTGGAAGACGGACGCGCATCATGAAGTGGCTGCCACCAAATTGTGTTCGACCGCGACCCGACATAAAGGACCTTTTCGTTCGGGCTTAGCACCAATCCGTTGGGTCCTGGCAGGGTTTCAATCAAAGCCTGAAGGTCACCGTCTGTCGTGTAACGGTACACACGACCCGTCGTATCCTGCAGACCTGTTTTTCATTGGTCGGTAAAATACAGGTCGCCATTACTGGCAAAGACAAGGTCATTGGGGCCTTTAAAATTCTCAGCCGGTTTAAAGTCCAGGAAGGGAGTGACTTCCGCCGTTTTGGGATCAAGCACCATGATGCCATGATGATAATCGGCAATGAACATCCGACCGTCTTTGTGCGTCTTCATACCGTTGGGCTCGCCTTCGTATTGGGCGAAAAGATCGATTTTCCCTTTTGGAGTCATACGGAAAATTCGACCAAAGGGGACATCTACAAAGAACAAGTTTCCTTCGGTGTCGAAGGTTGGTCCCTCCAGATAAAAATCAACCCCCACCGCAACACGCGAATAGTACGGGGTCGGCACGCCCGGGTGAGAACCAGTCTTGGAATATTTCTCCGGCAGGGTCGCGAAGACCTCGGTTTTAATGACTTGTGGTGGATCATAAGGGCCCATAATTTTTCTCCTTTAAACAGTATGCTTGGATGCGCCCAAAGGTAACAATAGCCTCTAGACCGATGCAACCTGGTAGGACTCTTCTCGTTTCTTACAACTAGACCTATTTTGATAAGTCCCGTTATTTGAGGGTATCTTGGTAAAGCATACGCTCGCACCTTAGCAAGGCCAACGCCCGGCGCAGATTCCTTGTCAGGCACTTCGGCTATCAGAGACCTAACGTTTATTTATCTCATTGACCGAGGGGGTGCCGACATGCAAATTTTAGAATTTATAGGGTAGTAGATTCTTGCCGATTTTCTGATGTGTTGCAATTGTCGGGCTTTGGTGTAAACCGCCCACCCCGGAAGAATAGGGCTGAATATTGACGAAGAAGGGAGTTAGCCATGCAAATCGGATTTCTGTCAAAAGTTGAGATAGAGATTGGAGAGATTACATCGCATTTTGCGCCGGAACCGGTACAGATTTTTAGGTCTAAAGAAGAATTAGACGTGGGGATCGCGGACCTAGATGTCTTAATTGCAATGAATCAGGGATTTAAACGATTTACCGTTGACGCCGAAAATTTGGCCAAAGCAAAAAATTTACGCCTGGTTCAACATTTTGGTGCGGCAGCAGATATCACTGACATAGAGACCGCAGCGGAGCACAGTATTCCAGTAGCGACAGCGCCAGCACAAAATAGTCGCTCCGTTGCTGAAACGGCGATGTATCTATTGTTGGGGTGTGCAAAAAAGGCGCGAATGGCACAACGTTTCGTCGATCAAGGCAAGATGTTTGAATCGACCTGTAGTGAGCTTGGTGGGAAAACATTGTGTCTGATGGGGCTCGGTACAATCGGTAAGATGATGGCAACAATGGCGGGTGGCTTTGGCATGCGTGTCATTGGTGTTCGCCGTGATGCCTCCAAGGATGGCGGAGCCATTGATGGTGTCGAAAAAATTTATGCAACGGCAGACTTGCACGAAGCGCTTGGCCAATCAGATTTTGTCGTTCTGGTGCTGCCGCTTAACGCGGAAACTGCCAACATCATTGATGCAGATGCGTTAGCGGCCATGAAAGAGGACGCGTACCTGGTCAACATGTCGCGCGGCGGGAACATCGACCGCCCTGCGTTGGAAGCGGCTCTTGCGGCGAAGCAAATCGCTGGATTCGGGACGGACGTTTTCTGGCAAGAGCCAAACGATCCCGACGATCCGTTGTTGCGTGATGAGCGGGTGTTCGCAACGCCACATTCAGGCGGTAAATCGGTTGAGGCAATTCGCGGGTGCGTGCGTACGGTTCACGCTAATATCATGCGTTTGACGAAAGGCGAGCCTCTTCAAAACGTAACAAATATGTAAGAGCTGTACCGCTGATTTCGCGTCAGGATGTCACGAAAAGCCCCGGTCAGGCTGGCCGCCAGGGGGAACAGGGCCGCCCATTGAATAATCGTGCCGCCGGGCCGCATGATCACGACGATACCAATGAACCCGGCCAGCACCGCCATCCAACGGCGCCAGCCAACCCGTTCACCGAGGAGCGGCGGCGCCAGCGC
>Ga0114999_10009060_pt1 | contig 10979 bp, 8 predicted proteins | sample ArcticOcean_MG_C_3_FD_89820 | JGI IMG/M metagenome (GOLD analysis project Ga0114999, IMG submission 89820) | Marine microbial communities from western Arctic Ocean - ArcticOcean_MG_CB8_126 | ecosystem: Environmental > Aquatic > Marine > Oceanic | place: Arctic Ocean: Canada Basin | collected... | reverse complement strand
GGGTGACTACGTAGCGACGGGGAAACAGATCGCCGGTGATGTGATGACGGCGCTGGACGACGTGGGCGAAGTGCTCGAACTGGACCTGGGTTGTGTTGCAGATTTCGCGATGGCACCCAAAGACCATACGAAACTGCCGGAGTTGTCCCATTGGGAAGCTCTGGCTGCTCGGGAGGACGAGCTGGAGAAGAATCTCGGGGAGTATTGGGGCGAGCGACTTCGTGCGGGGATCCCTCCTGTGCGGTTTCTGCCATGGAATGTGGGTTTGATACGGCTTGCAGAGGGGCATCAGATCGCGTGGCTGGCGAACGAAGTGTTGGGGGAGTGGCTGCCACTGCTGCGCCAGTGGCTGAAGGATCCAAAACTGATCGCCTGGGGCTACTGTCAGGACGGCCGCAACTACATGCCAACGGACGAGCTGATTGCCGAAGGTGGCTACGAGGTGGATCGAGCCAATACGTATAGCAAGAACGGACCGGGACCGGTGGCGCTCGGCATCAACGAGGCGGTGAGGGCAACGTATCTCGCGCTGGCAGATCGACTCCCGGCTCACGGCGCTGGTCAATAGGGCAAGAACCACCCGTCGCTCACCATCGTCGAAAGACATCGGCGACAGGATCGAAGTTCACGCCCGCATCCAGAGGGATGATCGGACGAGCGCAGATTGTGTGGCCAAGACTCGGCAGGTTCGCACTGGTCGACCCAGGAGCGTCGACGTTGATGAGTTTCACACACCAGTCGGCGAACATGTGCGGTTCGCAGTGCGGTGATTTCACCACGACCATGTCGAAGTGTCGCGGATCCTGGCCGTTGGCATAGAAGAAGGAGCGGTCGAAGAGACTCACCGACTGGGTACTCACAACCAGTGTCGCGTTATCTGCTACCAGAACAGCGGTCTTGCCCGCATCCCAGGGCCAACCGAAGGACTCACTGCGGAACTTGCCGTCCGCCAGCGAGCGCACCTCAACGTCGAGCTCCAGCGGCTGATATCGAAGCTCGTCGACGGCGCCGCCGAGGCGCGCGCGAAAGCTGCCGCCGACGCCGGCCTGGTGGGCTCGCTCAACGGCGACCGGATCGACCAGGGGGGCCAGGATAGTGCCCCCGTAGCCCTGATGCAGTGCCTCCCGCAGGATCGCGTTGCTGTCACCCGAGGCACCTGAACTGGTTGCATCGGCAGCATCCATCATGACAACGGTGCCGGCGTCGCCTGCGGTACCGACAGCCGCTGCCTGCCGAACTGCGTCCTGTAAGCTGGCCAGTGGAACCTGCATCTTTTCGTGATGGGCCCAGAATTTCTGCGCCAGATCGAGGGCCAGTGTCTGTGCTGCTTCCTCGTCTCCATCCATCACGACGATGGCGTTGCTGCGCAACTCGGGCACATCGGTGAAGGGATTGCCCCACATGACGCCTGCTGCCAGCCCGCATCTACCGGCCTCGATCTCCTGTGCCTTAGCGATGCACTCCCCAACGGCTCCCGTCGCCGTGATCATCTCGTCGCCGCGCGCCAGCGTAGGAATCTTCACGCGCGCCGTGACGGGACGAACTCCGTCTGCAAGGATCTTCAGCAACAGCGTCGCCGCTCGAGCCCCGGTCTCGTAGAAGTCGATGTGTGGATACGTGTGATAGACGACGACCGCATCGGCGAGTTGCAGCATGCGGTCCGTAAGGATTCCGTGGATATCGACAGAGATGACAATCGGGATCCGCTCTCCGAGTAGTCGCCGAGCCTCGGCCAGGAGTGCGCCTTCCGGGTCGTTCTCGTTCTCTGCCTGCATCGCACCGTGCAGGCAGATATACGCGCCATCGACAGGTCCGCCCGCTGTGTCACATGCCGCTGTGATGGCGGACGAATAATCCTGTAGCAATCGATCGAAACTCTCCGCGGCCAGAACACCACCGGACGTGTTGGAGCTGGCGCCGTAACTGGGGGCCACTTCTACGTCGGGAGCCTCAGCGAAGACGCTCAGGGCGCCGCCTACCTCTTCACGTGTGCGGCGGTGGAAGTCGAGCAGATCTGCGCCTTTGACGACACGGAACTCTGCGTAATGACTGCGGGCCGGGTTGAAGGTCGACACCTCCTGCTTACACTCGGCGATGAGAATTCGGGGCATGGTGTCTTTCGCAGTGAGAGGAATCCGGGTTGCCGCATGGCGAAGCATGTGTCGTGAGGAAACATCGGAGAAAAAGAGGTCGGGAGACAAGCCCATTGTTGTTGCTCGAGAAAGGAATCAATTGGTTATCGCATCATACATTCCCCGCCCTTCCGACAAAGACATCGACTCACATGGACCCATCGACTCTCCTTTCGCTGGACAGCACGGCTCGCAGTGCTCGGGTCAGAGAAATCAGGCAGATCATCGCGTCTCCAGTGGCGGCTCGCCTCTGGGCGGATATTCGAACAACAGCCGAGAATGAACGCGATCTCGATCCCTATCTGGTCGACTCCGTCTTTCCCGGCCGAGATACCTACAGTGCCGAGCTGCTTGGAATGGATTGGACCCTCTGCCGTGCGGTGGGTCTGCGCATTCTTCGCCATGCTCTGATGTTTTTGGTTGAAGAAGACCCCGTCTGGCTTGCAGCGGCTCTGCGCCAAACTGAGGTCCTATTTGATGATGTCGCCTATCCGGCCTGGAATCACCAGGCGCGCATGACGGAACCGGCCTTCGATGTCCACCTGCGCACCGGGATGTTGGCAAAGGATGTCGGCATCATGCTCAACTGGCTGCGGCCCCATTTGGATGCGGCTCAACTCGAGTCCCTGGTCATGGGATTGGACAAGCGCGCAGTCCGTCCATTTCAAGAGGCCATTGAGACCGATCCATGGTGGATCGGCGTGAACAACAACTGGCTGACTTGCATTGTAGGGGGGCTCGGGGTCTGTGGCATGGCCCTGGACGACCTTCACCCGGAGGCTCGCAATCTGATCGCCTTTGCTGATCCTCTGATGGAGCGCCACCTAGAGGATTTTGGTGGCGAGGGTGAATTCAACGAGGGGCTCGGCTACGCCGGTGCGGTTGCGCTGATCGTCGACTACTACACGGCTCGAGCGGGTTGGTCCGAACAGAGCGAAAATCGACTGGCGGCGGCTCCCTTTCCTGACATTGGCCGATTCTTCATGCACATGTCTGTTCCACCTGGCCATCTATTTGCATTTGGCGATGGTCCACCTCGCGGTGTGCTCAAGGCGGATTGGATGGTCGCCGTCGCAGCGGCCTGCGAAGATGGTGTCTTTCAGGGTTTTGCTCTGCGACATCGGACGTCCATGGCCGATCCACTACAACTACTCTGCCTGGATCCCGATCTGGAACCTGAGTCGGCACAGGGGCGATTGCCTCTTGGGCGAGCCTACGAAGGCCACGGGGCCCTGATTTCCAGTCGCTCATCGTGGGACCCGGATGCGGCAGCCTCTGTCGTTGGCTCCAAGGCACGTCGCGAGGACAATCATGAACACAATGACCCCGGGCAGGTGGTGATCGATGGAGAAGGCCAACCCTTGATCGTGGACTGGGGTACACCGCCAACGACCTATCCCGCCGGCTTCTTCACATTGGATCGTTTCCGCTATTTTGAAGCACAGGCCTTCGGACACAATCTCCCGGTTTTTGGCGGTCGAGACATGCGATCCTGTTATGTGCTGCACCCCGACTACACCGAGGGCCCTCTACACGGGAAGCGAGCCCTTCGAGCCCAAGGTCACGTAGTAGAATCCACTTTCGATGACCGTTGGGGTGGTAGGTGGAAGCTCGATACCACTGAGGCATGGGATGGGGTGAAACAGTGCCTGCGAACGGTCCTGCACGTGTTTCCCGGTTTCGTCGTAGTGCTGGATGACATCGAATTGGACACGCCGGAATCGATTTCCCTGCGCTGGAATACCGCTACCACACCGACCAGGACAGGGTCTAACACCGGCATCGGACGGCATGATTTTTCTCTGCAGGTCGAATCGGTGGGACTGAGTGCCCGTGTACTCAACCTGGGTGGCATTGCCGCCACAAGTCGAATTGGCCGTCACGCATATCAGGCACCATGGCACCTGGATCAGTTTGGCGGCATCCTGCCCGATCGCGATTGCCCATTCTTCGAAACCCTTGTCGAGACCAGTGCTCGATGCCGACTCCTGTCTCTCTTTGCCGTGCAGCCAGGATCGAAGACCAAGTCCTGGACTGAGCGAGAGGGCCGACACGTGGGTGTGATAGGGGACGAGGACTTGGACATTGTGGTCTCAGGTGCTGAGGACTTGGGATGCACGGTCACCGTCTGCTCCTCGAGCCATGGCAAAGAGTGGGAGCTTTAGGTGGGACTCACTCAGCTCCAAGTGTCCAGATTTCGCGTCCGCTCTTGAGCTCCTTCTTTGATACATGAAATTCTTCTGCGCCTTCAGACTCGGCAATCTGCCGTAATTCGGCGACGTCCTTGTCGGTGCCATCACAATAACCAATGGGGCGCGGATTGTTTACCTGCAACAGCTGGACCTGCAGTTCGCCTCGGTCCCAGCGTGTCTGCGTTTCATTGCTATAGGCGTGAATCATTGCATTTCCAGGCTAAGTGTGTTGTTGTCACGATGGGTGGACCACCGTCATCTCGCTGGCTGTCCCGCGCACGCCGAAGCGATTGCAGGCCCGCACGCGCAGTCGGTTGACCCCTTCGTGAAGATCCCATGTCCACACGGGATCTGACTGATCCTGCCAGTCAGCATGATCCACACTTGCCTCGAAGGTCTCGAACCACGGTGTCACCGTCTCGACCTCGACTAAAAGCTGTCCCGGTGTCGCCGTTTCGATCAGGTGCACGCGCGCCTCGTTGAGAGCCGGCTCCCAATCTTGCAGCCGGTCCGTCGTGCGTTCGTACTCCAGCTTCGGTGGGAAGCGCTCACTGTGCCAGGTGACGAACTCGCTGGAGCCCCAGTTACTGCTCACCCGCCATGGCACCGGTTGCGGACGGCTGGCAAAATCGTTGCGCATCGGCATTTGCAAGTGGCCGATCATCTGCAGAAGATCCATCCCACCCTCGAACAGAATATCATGGCCATGCCCAGGTTGCCTGCACCCCAGGCCCGCAGCCTCCGGGTCGATGCGGCTCACCTGAGCCTGGATCGGTCGTTCCCACGTGACGGGTTCAGGAATCACGCGCCCCACGTGTTCGGCGATTTCAGTGAGGCTCAGAGGTATGCCGGACTCTGCGTCATAGACATAGAAGTCGCGTGTCGCGTCGAGGTGAACCCACTTACCGAAGTCGTTGGACCAGACCTCGGTGACCTCGTGTCCGTAGGTGTGCTTGGTGGAGATGTTCACCCAGCGTGCGGCGTAGCCGAAAGACAATAGCGCTGCTACAAGGGTGAGATTGCAGTAGAGGCAGTGCCCCTCGCGGCGTGAGCCCGCGTACGGACCCAGCAGACGGATCGCCCCGTCCTCGTCGCGTTCCAACTGCGGCAGGTCGTGGTAGCGCCAGGCGTAGCGGTCCAGGTTGCCGAGCGGAATACGATAGGCCCAGTTCATCAGGCGCAGCTGCGCTTCAAACTCGGTGGTCGCGCCAGCGACGACGGCATCCAACTCGAAGCGTTCACGCAGGTCGGCGAGCATCTCGGGCCTCTCCCACGTGTAGTCGAAGGATGAGGGGAGGGCGCGTCCGTTACGCGATTCGAGCATGTGGGGCTGTCTGCCGGGGTCAGTCTGTGGGACCTCCACGTTCGCCTCGACGTGGAAACCGCGCAAGATCGGCGTGACGAGGGGGTCTTCTGTCGACAACTTAACCTCCAGCTGCAGCCACCGGCCCGGAGGCGATAGGCGCGAACCGTGTAGATCTACCAGCTTCTCCCACTCGGACCAGCCGTCGCCGCTGCCCCGCGGTGTATCGGCAAAGCGCACGCGCACGTCCACTTGCGTGCCCTCCGGCGTGTCTACGTCGCAGGTGATGTCACATTGGCTGACGATGAGATGTCGGTGCAGGTTCGATCCGCCATCATCCTTACCACCCGTCGTCGCGTCGATCACCCCCGAACGCAGCACGCCACTGCGTCGGTGACGCTCCAGGCTGAGGCGCACGCAATATTCTCCAGCCATGTCATGCGCCCGTCCCAGACGCTGTGTATCCCACGTTGATCCACCGTCGTCGCTGAAGGTGCTGCGACCCACCGGTGGCAGCGGCGGATCTGAGCCACGGTATCGCTCGCTGTCGGCGCCGACCATCACCTCCCAGGCGGGCCTGTCTGGCGTGGACGTCTGGGCATCGCACCACATTTCCACCGTGTTGGCGCCAACCTGCAGCGCACCCACAGGCAGGGCGACGACGAACCAGTTGTCGAAGTGTGAACCGCCCCAGTCCGTTGTGTAGTAGTGCCGGCACTGTGGATGCACCTGGCTCGTTGGGGGGCGCACGATCTCGATGCCATTCATGGCGATGTGCAAAGCGGCTTCGTTGCCGTCTGCCTCGGTGCCACACCATGTGAGTGACGCTGCGCGTGCCCTGTCATCGTCGAGGACAAGGATCTTTCGTATGCGAGCACCTGGCACCAGTGGCTCGAACCACGAGCGACTTTCGCCGCCTTCCGGACAGCCAATGGCGGTGGCGTCATCCTCGACGAGGACTCTGTCGCGCAGTCGGATGCCATCGTCGACGAGCACGACATCGTGCAGCTGTCCATGTGCCTCGAGATCGCCGGCGTGGATGCCAGGATACTGGCCAGAGACAGGCACTGCGTGCTGAGACGTCATCTGCATTCTCTTTCTGATGTGGGAGCCGAATGTATCAACGAGTTCCAAGCGACCACGTGTCGGTCAGAAGGTCAGGTCGGAGTAGTCTTCGTACCTGTGGAAGTTTCGCTCTGAGAGGGGTGCCGTGGAGGAAAGCTCTGGATCCTCCAGTCCGCCATTGTAGTTGTAGCGACACACGGCGAACTGCCACGTCGTCCCCTTGTCAGGGATCCCCGTCACGCCGAAGGCGGACCAGGGGATGGTGAGTTCAGCGACCCACGCTCCGTCTGCTACGAGAGTCTGGAACACGGTACCGCTCTCAGGAGAGATGATGTCTGCCCAGCTGTGCTCGCCAGACTGGAAGCCGGCTCGGGATGGAATACTCAAGTCCATGAGGAAGTCATTCGGCGTCACATGGACTTCCCAGTAGTCGGAGCGCTCGAGTCCGGGCTTCACGAAGACCTCGACTACATCACCCAACTGCCACATGCGTTGCTGGTTCGCCGTTGCCGTGGAGAAGATGTCCGAGTCCTCGTAACGGATGTGAACACTGAGGCCCATCGTCGTTGCGCCGATACGCGCGACACCTGCTTCTTGTGGCAGTGCATCGGTGCCGTTCCAATGTTGTCGTAGAGCGAGGGCAGGGCAGGCGGCATACTTGCTAGGCGGGTCAGCTGTCAGATCGGCCGGTTCTTCGGAGAGGACAGGAGCGTGCACCGCCGCCATGGTGTTTTCCTTGTTTTCGTCAGAGTGGTTGCTGGGCGTGCACGAGGCTATCAACGCGAGGGTCAAGGAGCCGGCCAGGGCAGAATAATCTGACATAGTGTTCCCTCCGGGTGTAGGGTTGTCTAGGGAAACGCGCTTTCGTTGTTGCTGGTAAGAAACCAGTAATCCGCACCGCCGCCAACAGCCGTGCTGAGACGCTATCTTTGTCCATGAGAACTCAACCTGAAGGAGCACCGATGCGTATCGCCATGGTTGTGACCCCATTCGACGATCACAACCTGCAACTCGCACGGCAGATCGGTGTTACGGACATCGTCATCCGCTACGCCGGCCCGGAGGTCGGAGACACGCAACCACTGTGCGAGCAGGTTCAGGCACATGGGATGGACGTGACCGTCGTCGAGGGCTACCTGCCCATCGATCGAGTGGTCCTGGGCCTGGCAGGCTGGCAGGCTCAGATCGACGAACTTAGTCGCTTGATTGTCTCTATGGGAGCTTGCGGTATCGGTGTCCTGTGCTACAACTGGATGGGACGGACGGATTGGACGCGCACATCCATCGATACACCGGGACGAGGGGGGGCCCTCTGCACAGAATTCGACCGGGCAAAAGTCGAAGCCCTGGGGCCATTGGCGGGTCCCCACGTCGGCGCTGAGGCGTTGTGGGAGAATCTCAGGCGCTTCCTTGATCACATCCTACCCATCGCTGAGCAAGCGGGAGTGACCCTGGCGATGCACCCCGACGATCCGCCTCTCACCCCACTTCGAGGTGCGGATCGCATCATGGTGAATCCTGACGCCTTCGAGCGACTCGTCCAGATCGCGCCGAGCCCTTCAAATGGAATCTGCTTCTGTCAGGGGAACTTCGCCGCCATGGGAGTCGATGTGCCGGAGACGATACGGCGTCTGGGGGAGCATATCCGCTTCGTGCATGTCCGTGACGTGCGCGGCACACCCGATCACTTCATCGAGACCTTCCACGACGAAGGCCCCACTGACATGTATGCCGCCATCCAGGCCTACGCCGCCGCTGGCTTCGAAGGCGTGATGCGCCCTGATCACGTGCCGGTATTGGCCGGCGAATCCGGCGAGGCTGGTTATACGATGATGGGACGTCTCTTCGCCGTCGGTTACATGCGCGGGCTGATCGAGGCAGCGGCGAAGTCAGGTTGAGATCAGTCCTCAGCGAAAAGAGGCTCTGACGTCACCTGATACGCTAGATCCAGATGTGGTGTTTCGACTCGTTCTTGCTCCGTGTTGGCAGACTGCACACATGCCTCCACGAGCCCGGTCGTCAGCAATGTTCGTTCAATCGGGCAGGGAGACTTCCCAGTCATGAATGTGGCCTCTGCCTTTGCCATCAATTCAGCCGAATACATGACATTCGGTACGGGGGGCAGGTAGAACAGCGTCGACAGGGGAGCAGCCTGCCCCTTGATCCGCGCCGCAAAGGTGAAGTCGCCGACGAGTCCGCTCATCAACAGCATGGTCGCCTTCGTGCCGTCGCCGTATTCGATCCGGTAGGCTACCGGATCCTTGACCCACTCGCGCAGCTGTTCCGGTGTTGGGTATCGATGGCTGTAGGTCTCCGGTTGAGCCAGGGTTTGCGTGCGAGCAAGACAGGCTTCAAACAAGGTCGGATCCCAGCCGCCCTCGCTCCAACTACCTGCGTCCATTGCCTGCCACACGGCGTCTCCCTTTAGGCCCTGCACGGCGGCGATGCCGGTTTCACCTCCCGCACGTCTCTCAGCCATGCTCTGAATGACCTCCAGTGCGTGGAAGTCGTAGCTGTCCATGCCCCCCATGGCGACAGACATCATCTCTTCGATCTCTGCGCCGAATGGCATGTCGACGGAAGGCATCCGCCACGTACCGGGAAGCGACGACCCGGCGGCGAGAGCAAAGTCGAGTTCATGCGACAGGTCGTACATCTCTTTGGCCCAGTCCCATTTCCATGACAGATGTTTGTCGTTGAAGACGGGGACCGAACGGCCGTCGCTGCGGAAGACGTCGGTGACCTGCTTGAACAATTCGTAGCGGGGATACTTGGTCTGACCAAATTCACTCTTCGGGTAATCGCCGTGCTCGCCGATGAGTAGGACCGCGTCCACAGCCAACTGGTCGCCGCCGCAGCGCAGAGCATCGGCGACGGACTCATAAATGGGGAAGCCGAATTCTTCAGACCGCTGCCGGCTCAGGTCATTGTCGGGAAACTGATCGACGTACGCGGAAACCACCTCCAGTTCGGGTGTGTGCCACTCCCCCTTGGTCGGATAACCGACGAGGAATCGTTCGGCCATATGCCAGGCATGGCAGTGAAAACGCCACTCAGTCGTAACAACGGCCATGCGTCTGCGCGAACCCATTTTTGTTGCTCCCTTGTTGGTGTCGGCTACAGTGCTGATTCACCGATCTCGCTGGTGCGAATACGTACCGAATTCTCCACGGGATGACGAAGATTTTGCCGTCCCGATATTACCGGTTCCGGCCGCTTCGCGGATGGCGATGATCGCCGGTTCCGCGAGACTATCGCTGACGACGATCTGCACCTGCTCGTTTCAGCGCAAAATCGATCTGATATTCGGCGCCGCGATACACTTCCTTGTGACCCTTCTGGCGACCAAATCCCTTTACTTCACCAACGGTCATGCCGACGACACCGAGACTGCTAAGGGCTTCCTTGACCTGGTCGAGAACCCCCGTTCGGATGATGCACTTGAGCAGTTTCATACTCTTGTCTTTCGCTCCTGTGGGTGATGGATCGGGTGGCCGCATGATAGTCAGCGTCCGAGGGGCGGACAAGGTCAGTTCAGAAGTGGTCCGGCGCCCAGAACACGGGATCACGCCGCGGGAAGATCTCCTCAAGCCGACGAGCCTGGTGGTCTTCAAAGTCGATTCCCCGACTCGTCAGCACAGGCAGCAGGTCTTGAGTCGACGACTCTCCGAAGAGAAGGCGCAGGAGCAGGTCGGTGGGGATCTTGTGCACCGAATCAATCGCCCCAACGGTCTTCTCGACGAGGCGTGGCAGGTCGAGGGGGAGCGCCATCATCGACGCATTGCCCTTCAACTCAAGGTCGGCTTCGGTGGCAGACACCAGAGAGTCGACGAAAGGATGGGTGTGCGGAATCTCACCGTACACCTGAGTCACTTCCGAATTATCACACTCCATCAACAGATGCTGTAACAACGCGTCTGTCACTGCTGCTGCCTCCGATGCGATCTCCCCGATGCGAATTCCGCCTGCTCTGACATTCCAATTGAGGTAGCCGAGTACGTGATCGCTGCGCACGACGATGGTAGGTAAGACGCCGCGAACACGCGATGGTGAGTAGTCCCAGTGAGGTCGCGGTCGCAGCATCGTTCCACTGCGCCCCTCATTGTAGCGTTGGTATAGGGCGACGACTTCCTCCAGATCACGCGACTCAATGAAAAGCTCGACGCTGGGTGTGCCAGAGAGTGGGCTAACTACAGCGACCGACCGTCCTTCCCACCTGGCACGGAATCCCGCCATGGGCATGCTGTGCCAACCAAGATTTCTGTAAAACCGGGCCGGAATTTCCGT
>Ga0114999_10009059_pt1 | contig 10980 bp, 9 predicted proteins | sample ArcticOcean_MG_C_3_FD_89820 | JGI IMG/M metagenome (GOLD analysis project Ga0114999, IMG submission 89820) | Marine microbial communities from western Arctic Ocean - ArcticOcean_MG_CB8_126 | ecosystem: Environmental > Aquatic > Marine > Oceanic | place: Arctic Ocean: Canada Basin | collected... | reverse complement strand
GAGAAGCTCCTTCGTTATCTCGGCGTGCGCCGCGACAAAACCCCACCCACGAAGACCCAAAAACCAATCGACCCGCTAACGATAATGCCGTTTGTAATCACTATCCGTTCTCACCTACCATCGTCAGTCCTTGTAGCCGGCGTACCCCAGCAGCGACCTCCATAGATCCCACCAGCGCTTGGTTGAGTCTGAGTGCATGGCCGCGTACCCGGGCTCTCCCGGAGTAACCGTCAGTGGCAGTCCGCGCCGTTCACCGTCTGCCCGGTGGAGGCTCTCCCCGCCATCGTCAGAGTAAGCGTAGAACTGCGACTGGACGTTGCGATTCTGGGTGTCGAAGCCGAAGAGTGCAACCTGCACATGCATCCGGTTGGTGCGGTCGAACTGGATTCCCCAGCCCCTGATGTAGTTGTAGAAGTGCGGTTGTCGCGCCCAGGCCAGAACCTGGTTCTCAGGCGCCGTGTTCTTCCATCGGAAGGTCGCCAGCGACAGCCAGTCAGCTGCCATCTCAATATTCTGATCGGCCCATTCGGGGAACTCCTCCGTCACGTCGGGCGCGTACCCTCCGACACCGCTCCAAGCCTTTGCCTCCGTGTCGTAGCGGTACAACCCCCAGCTCTGGATACCTTGCACGTGAATCCTGCCGTACAGATAGAGCACATCGTCGCCATCCTGGGTGAATGTGAGGTAACACATCCCCAGCGGGGCAGGCACCTTGCGCGGATTGTCGCGCTGCCCGACAAACTCCAGCGACTCGACGTCCCCGGGTTTGCGCGACACCCAGTACAGCACGCTTGGATAGCTGTCGTTGGTGTGGTCCCTCGAAGCCCCCATCCCCTCCCAGCTTCCGGGGATGTATTCAGTGTTGTTCGGAGCATTGTGCATGCCCCCGGCTATGTGGATGTACCCGTCCTGGTCGAAGGCGATCGACCAACCCCGCACCTTGGCGTCTCTGCCGTCGAAGATGAAGTGCTCACCTTCGAGGTAGGCGGTCTGTTCGTTGCCGGCCGCGTCGGTCTTGTAGATCTTCACCCGGCTGAGTCGCGGTGTGTCGCCTTTCATCCAATCTCTGGCCTCCGGGTAGTCGACGGCCACCCTCTCTACAACCGCATTGAAATCCTCCTCCGACACCGCTTCCACAGCGTCAAACGACTTGCCCGGGCCCAATCTGTAGGTGTAGCCATCGTGTTCGGCGGTCGCGGTGTAGGCGCGTTCATTGCCACTTCTACCTCGGTTGTCGCGATGCCGATCTCCCTGGGAGATGTAGCGGTCGTCGTGCTCCTTCAGCGGCAAGGTGCGATAGATGTCCAGCGCCTCCATGTAGCGCCCGGCTTGCACCAGCGGTAGCACCTCCTCCAGGTATGGCTGCGACAGGTCGACGGATTCCAGGATCGGCCGGGCCAACGCCGCTCCGAGCACGTCACGCACACCCTCATCCTCGGGATCGATATCCAGTAGGGCCTGCATGACGGCGTTGCGCAGCAGGTCCTCAATGCGGGGCAGGCCCGCGCCTTCACGGTCGAGAATGCCTTCGAGCTGTCCAACCAGAGCCGGCACAGCCTCTCTGGCCGTGCTACCCATCTCGCTCAACGCCAGGACGGACTCCACCTGGTCGCCGTACCGGTCGCGGTCCTGCATTTCCCGGATCAACAGCGGCAGAGCGTGTGTCAGGGTCTGTTTAGCCTCATCATCGTCCAGCAGCATCAGCAAACTGGCAGCAGCGCGGCGAGTCTGCGGTGACCGCAACGCCGTAGCCAGGATCGGCACAAGCTCGGCGGACATCGGCCGAAGGGCCTCGGTCTTGCGATTTTCGAGTTGCTCCAGTGTTCGACGGCGATCGTCCGCAGAAGCTGCGGACAGCTCTTTCAGCGTGACCTCCCTGCCATCGATGACGATCGCGTCGGCCGCAAACACGTGCGGCTCGACAGCAGGCCGGGTTGTGCCATGGAGCTGTTCGATTTCCTCTGGAGTCAACGCCCGATCGAACATGACCATGTCTTGGATCGAGCCGTCCAACGAACCTGAGCGGTCGGACTGTAACCACCAGATGGCATCCGGACCGATCAAAAAACGCATGTCACGGCGTTTGAACTGGACCTCATCTTGGGTTTGGACCAACTGTCCATTGAGGTAGAGCCTGCCCGTTCCGGCTTCGTAAGACTCGGTCCAGTCCTGCAGCGCCTGCCATTCAGGATCACCACCGACGGGCACGCCTGCTTTATAGGTGTACAACACATGCTGCCATTCGCCGATGGCAACGGCATCGCCATCAGCTCGAGAACCGATGGCATCGCCTGCACCACCGCTGATGACATCGACGAGCTCGCCCCCCCTCAGACACAGACTGATGCCCCCTTCAGAACCGCCCGCTATGCCCCATTCGCTCTTCCTGTAGAGAGTCGGGAGATCGTACAGGGTTTCAAGCGTGTACCCCGAGCGGTGGAAGGCGTTGCCGAAGAACTGGACACCAAATGATCGCGCTCCTCCGGTGACCTTGCCGCGGTTGAACACCCACCCTCCGATGGTGAATGCCCGCGACTGATATCGCTCGTGGTCTGGGATCTCCGCCCACTGGTAGGCCCCGGTGAAGTTCAGCAGGCCATTCTCCCAGGGAACGTCGAGAATGCGGCCGTGATTGCCGTTACCCGAACGGTCGTGCAGGATGTCCCCGCCACCGTCATCGGCGGGCCAGTAGCCAACCGGGTTCAATGCCAGGACGGTCTGGTGAGGTACGGGCGCGGCGGCGTCTTTGGCGCTCACGAATGAGCACGAAGCCAACAGCAGACAACCCAAAGTCAGGATCCGAGATTGTACCTTTCTCATGCAGATTCCCTCTGGTTGGTATGGACCAGGACGAGCCATTTGTCGAAGCACCCTCAAGTTCGGCGTTACCGCGACTTTCAGCGACCCACTACGACACAGATCCCACTTTGACAGGACATGGTGCCGCCGCCTGAAGTTGACCGCACCGGTTGATGGCACCGCAGGCGACCCCGCATCCGCGTCGCACCAAACCCCACCCTCGAAGACCCAAAAAACACTTGACCCGCTAACGGTAGTGCCGTTTATAATCACTATCCGTGCGGCGAGTCAGACTGAAGATCGCGGCCCGCGCCACCGATATTGTGCTCGCTGGTCAGATTCGGCCCTTGCGGTGCATATTCAGGGAGCAATTCCACGAGACCAGGAAGGCATGTTTGGCAACACTGAGTTCTATATATAGGCACGTGCGACGGCAAAGCCTGCAGATGGCGGTGCCTCGAATCAGACTGCGAATACTACGACCAGTCCGTTCCTGAAGTGAGTCCGCCGGCCTGGAACCTCGGTCACACCACGTGGTTCTTCGATGCGATCGTTCTCGCTCGCCATGCCGGATCCATCGGAGACGCCGACGCCAGGCTCTGGTACCACTTCAATTCCTACTACAAGGGTGCTGGCGCACACGTTCGCCAGGCCTGTCGCGGTACTGTCCTGATCGACGAGATTCCGGTCGCTGACATCCTGCAGTATCGCCACGATGTCGATGAGGTCATGGACCGTCTGCTCGCTGACGATCTTGGAGACAGCTTCGAGAACGACGTCGAACTCGGGATTCAGCACGAGCAGCAGCACCAGGAGCTGTACTACGCCGAGTTGCTGCACAATCGCTTCAATCTGCGCCAGACCGAAGATCTGTGCTTTCCCGTGTCAAAGGCCCAGAATTCAGAGCGGATTGCTCTCGAATGGCTCGGCTTCGACGACGCGGTTACGGAAATCGGCAATGTCGAAGGGGGGGCTTCGACAATGAATACGGCGTGCACAAAGCCTATGTGAATGCCTTCAAACTCATGAATCGACCCGTCACCAACGGCGAACACCTGGAATTCATCGACGACGGCGGCTACGACGAGTTCTCAAACTGGTTGGCTGAATCCTGGGATGATGGCGACATGCGGCCCGTCTTGCGCCTCGCCTGATCGCGAGGTCTCCCCGATGGCCCCGCTGTACTGGCAGCTGTCCAAGGATGGGTGGCAGCGCTTCACCCTGCATGGTTGGCAGCCGCTCGATCCCGACGAGCCGGTCTCCCATGTGAGCTACTTCGAGGCCGCGGCTTACGCGCGATGGCGCAGCCGGCTCGAGGATGTTTGCCTACGCCTGCCCACCGAGATGGAGTGGGAGCACGCGGCGCGCACGACCTCGGCCATGGACACGATCGCCGCCGATGAGCCGGCCCTCCTCGACGGTGGGTGCTATCGTCCCGTGATGGTTGAACAGGCGGCACCGCTGAAGCACATGATCGGCAACGTCTGGGAGTGGACGAACAGTGCGTACCTGCAGCATCCCGGCTTCCGGCCCTATGATGGCACCATCCAGGAGTACAATGGCAAGTTCATGAGCAATAAGATGGTGCTAAAGGGGGGTAGTTGGGCGACCCCTGCCCATCACATCCGCGTCAGCTACCGCAACTTCTGGCCTCACGCGTTTCGTTTTGCCATCCCGGGGATCCGGCTGCTTCGCGAGCCTTCCTGACGGCGGACGACCGATTGATGGAAACCGGTGGGGCTGCGCTTCACTGAAGAGGATCTGTCGGGTTGTCTCCTGCGAGCACCCGACGCGCCACTTCAGAGATCTGTGCCGCATTCCTCTGTGCCCAGTGTGCGGGAACACCACTCGACCACCTTGTCGGATCCGCGTCGTGATCCGGCGTCCGATTGGCCATCAGCAGTCCCCAGCGGACAGGCGCTCCCGGCTTCCTGGAACCGACGTGATGCGGTATGTGGTGGACGAAGGAGACCATGCTGCCCGGCGGAATCGAAAGCCGCACGATTTTCAGCGGCTCTCCGGTGAACGCATGGATCTTTCCCCGCAGCCAGCCCGCGCGCATGTCGTCGTCATGGTCCGGTCGGTCGGTGCTCCACTTGAACGGAATCCGGTAGAGATGGGCTCCGGGAATGACCGCGAAGTCACCGCCGTCCTCATCATCGGCCCCTTCCGGATAGCACAGCGTGCGAACACACTGCTCCCGAAGAAACTCGCGGGTCAACGACGCGTTCGTACCGATCGGGTCCTCCACTTCACGGCTGCCGTCCCGGTAGGGGTGTCCGTGCCAGTGGCGTCCGCCCGAGCCCGGAGCACGGTTGAGCATGAGGCAGTGATCGATCACGAAGCGCTCTCCGAGGACCTTCTGGAAGAGCTCCATCATCTGGGGATGCGCCGTCACTGCATCCAGAATGAACGCATCGTAGGCACCCGGGAAGTACTCCGGCATCAGGCCCTGTGACGGGTAGCCGCGCGTGACCAGCTCAGGACCAGGTCCGAACAGGCCGTGGTCATGCATGTAGACGCGCCAACCCGGCTGCAGAAACTTCATCTGCTCCGAACCGCCGCAGCAGGCCGCCAGAAACTCCGGCGTTACCTTGTCCGGATCAGCTGACGGCAGGCCTCGGCGCTCGAAGTCGATGGAGGTCCAGTCAGTATCGACGACGATCTCGTCGTTCATTCGCTGCAGTTTTTGCAACGATTTGGTCCAACGCGCTCGACCTTCCTGCGTCAGCACCCCTTCCCAGATCCAGTAGCCCTCGCTCTCGAAAAACTCGCGATCGACAGCCGCCACGACCTCCGGCTTCAGCAGACTCTTGAGTCGACCCATGGTTCGTTAGTCTCCGACTTCCGCAGTGCTGCCACCTGCTCTCGGATCTTGTTTCGCTGGATGTCGGAACTGACGGTGGCGCTCGATCCACGCGGCCCAAAAAGGGAAAGCGAACATGGCCAACCCCACGGCTGCCACGGCGTTCGAACTCGGTGGTGGTGGCGACCACGGCTGCGTGATCCAAATGGCACCCGTAAGGCCCACCAGGGTCCGGAATGCCCACTTGCCAACCGCATCACAGGCTTTGAATGCGCGGATGTACATTGTGATCGCTGCTACGAACAGACCTCCCTCCACGATGATCGTAGCCGGGATTGAGTGCCAAAGACCCATTCCGTACTTCGGTCCACCAGGCCACAGTGGCAGGTCGGCGCGATGAGTTGCGAAATCTAGCAGCCAGTGACTGAGTACAACCGTCCCCACGATTACCGCCACGCGGGGGCTCTTGCTCGTCCAGTACAGGAGGCTACCGGCGACGCTAAGTGTCCTACGAACATGAATCCGATCCTTTCACGCCGGTATTACCGGCAGCACAATCCGTGACGGCCTCGCGGCATCGCGAAAGACCGTCTGCTGTGCGGTAACCAGCGTTGACTCACAATAATCATCACCACCGGTATTGTGATTCCGGTCGAAGTTGGGGAAATCGCTGCTTGAGATATCCACCCGTATGCGATGACCCGGCAGGAACAGATTGCCCGTGGGGTTCATCTCAATGTGATACTCGTAAACTTTCCCCGGCGCTATCAGCGTCGGGGCCTCAAATGAGTCTCTGTAACGCGCTCGCACGATACCGTAACACAACTCCTGGGCGAATCCATCCGGCCGCACGTCGATGAGCCGCGCCGTGAAGTCGGTGTCCCTCGCCGATGACGCAGCAAACAACTTCAGAAAAACAGGCCCCGTAACCTCCACCGCCTGCTCCAGGCAGACTGTGGCGAAACGCAAAATATCCCGTCGTCCATCCAGCGGCCGCTGATCAAACGGGCCGTGCCCGGCTCCCATCGTGATAATGCTCATGACCGGGTCGCGAGGATCGTACGAATAACGGTCGGCCGGCTCCGCCGCAGGCGCAATCTGTGAGAGCACCCCGTCGCCGTCGACGTCGTTGGCCTCGCCTCCGCTGTGCAGGTAGAATTCAGTGTACTGGGTCTCCGGCAGCGGCCACTGGTCTGCCGAGCGCCACTCATTGCGTCCCATGATGAACAGCCGCACCCGAGGCCAATCGTCCAACGCGTTCTCGTCATCCTTGAGCCAGCGCGAGAACCACTGATCGCTGATGTCGTAGAAGTCCAGATGCGCCTGTGGACCGAAGTCGAGTGGTCCGAGCTTGCTCGGCCACACCGTCTCGTCATGCTCCCACGGACCAACGATCAAGTACTGGTTGTCGCGGGTACGCTCACTCATGCCATTCTCCCGCAGACCTGTGAAATTCTTGATCGCCCCGATCTGTTGATCGTACCACCCTGTCGTCGTCAGCGCCGGCACATCCATCTCTTGGTGTTTCGCTTCCAAGCCGAAATGATCGGTGGCATGGTCGGCCAGCCATTGGCGCCACAGCCGGCCCAAGCCCCCGGGCATGAGTTCGTCGGGCATCTCCATCAGCGGCAGAAACCACGTCCACTTGGAGCGGTCGCGGTTCAGGAAGAGCTGTTCCTGCGCGGCCTGGCGGCCTCTGCACTGGTCTGTTTCGTGACGGCGAATCGAGTGCCTGTGGCCATGTCCAGGCCCTCTCTTACTGTCTTACGGTGAGTGAGAGCAGTCTAACAATCGGGCTCGAGCATCTTCTGCAGCGCCTCCAGTCCGGTCATCCCCTCAGTGATCCCAAGCTTGATCGCCGCACTGCTGCAAGCAACGATACAGGCATCATAGAGGTCTTCGGGCTCGCGCAGGGGATGTTCCGGTGTGCCCCTGGCAATCGCAAAGGCCATGCCGAATTCATCCGCGCAGTTGATGTCATAGATACCACAGCCAACGACTCCACGACCTGTGTGGATGGCGCAGTACTGCCCACTCTCCCATCGGTAGGCGGCGCCGATGGCCGTGCCGAAGGGAGTTTCCAGGTTTCGGTGTTCAGCTTTTGGTAGTTGCATCTGAAGGCTACTGCGAAGCGGTTTAGAGAGCGGCGTTACCGACCGATTTGCGCGACCCCTAACCCCCTGCAAATCTTGCGTGCCAGGAGGTCTGGGACCTCCGTGTGTCGCGGTACTGTTTCGATCCATCCTGTTGATGGGTTAATCCACAGCGAATGCGAGCTACCTTCGCGCTTGAGATGGCAGCCGTGTCGACGCAGGTGCCTGAGTAGTGCTTGGCGCTTCATTCAACCACGACGATCTCGCGCTCTGCGTCGGCAGGAACTGCACGAAGTCCGTCTTCTCTGCGGTCTTCCAGGATTAGTGAGATCGCCTCCCGCAGACTGGAAAGGGCCTCGTCCTTCGTTTTGCCCTGCCCGTTGGCACCAGGCACTTCAGGACAGTAGGCGATGACCCAATCGCCCTCGCGTTCAATAACGGCAGTGAATTCGTTTCGCATGCTCAAGCTCCCTGGGGATAGGTTCATACCGGGTCTACGACGAACCGCTACATCTATTAAGGATGCCCGGTGGCCGATCCTGCGTCAAGGTCAGACTGTAGGCTTTGACCGCATTCAGCCACATGACCTTCTCAAGCGCGACCGCGCCCTTGGTGGCGAAGTATGAGCGAACGATGTCGACGTTGGGGCCGTATTCACCGTAGAGGTTAGTCACCGGCCAGTTGCTGCCGTACAACAGGCGATCTTCGCCCAACCCATCCCACACAACATCGAGCATCGGCGCGTAATAACCGACGTCGGTGAGAGCCGGCTTCTCTTTCCCCGCGTTTTGGTACAACCCCGAAATCTTCATGTAGACGTTGGGATGACGTGACAGGGCCTGGATGCCACTGATCCAAACAGAATCTGGCGCGGTGCCATCGATACGCTTGTTTCCCAGATGGTCGATGACAATATGTAGATCCGGCAATGCCGCTGCGACCACGCTCACTTCGAGCAGGGAGATCTCCGTGGGGCCAGATATATCCAGGGTCAGGTTGCGTGACTGTAGATCGCGCAACGCAGCCATCGTACGCGGATCATCGAGACTCGCCTTGTTAACAGCACCGCGGATGCCGACGAAGCGGGGATGGGTTGCGAGACCAGCAAGGTTGTCAGCAAACTCCTCCGAGGCGAGGCGAAGAAATCCAACATAGCCGAGCAACGACGGCTCATTCTCCATCACGTCCAGCATCCAATCATTGTCCGCAATCACGGGACTGGCTTCGATGATGACGGCACCGGTGACCCCGGCAGGGCCGGCTATGGCCGCGAAGTCCGCGGGCATGGATGGATGGTAGAGCGCATGGCCTGGCGGTGGCCAGGCGATTCCGCCTGGTCGGGCCGGATCGAAAATGTGGATGTGAGTGTCGATGACGTTGCCGGCAGGCGCAGCCTGCTCAACAACAGCGCCAGTACCTGCGCTGACAGCAGAAGGATTGGCCAGATCAACAAAATTGGCCAGGCCAGACAGACAGAGCGCCGCCAGCAGTGTTGCTACGGCTGTGCTTGCTCTAACGCAGAGATTCCAGGGAGATCGCATCGAAGAATCTGCCTCGCTCCTCTGTGAACTCGCTAGGCGGACGGGATCGTCTCCAACAGCGCGGTCCATGCCTTGGCCAGGTCCATTACATCACCGCCGCACATCACCAGGTCGCATCCGGCATCCATGGCCGCACTCAGCAACGGACCCGGCAAGGTAAATATGCCGCTCAACTTGCCGGCCGCGGTCGCCTTCTTGATGCAGTTGACGACGTTCTCCCGCAACTCCGGATCGGCCATCTGACCGGCGCGTCCCATGCTGACCGCCAGGTCGCCTGGGCCCATGAAGATGCCGGCGAGACCGTCAACGGCGAGAATCTCGTCGACGTTGGCGACCGCCTCCAGGGTCTCGATCTGTGCAAACAGGTGCGTGCGGTTGTTGGCACGCACGAGCACGTCGTCGAGGTTCAGTAAGCCGAAGCCCATGCCGCGGGTGCGGGTGTTGAAACCGCGTTGGCCCAGGGGAGGGTACTTGCCGTTATCGACGATCATCTTCGCCTGGGCGGCGTCGTTGACCATCGGCACGAGCAGTATACGAGCTCCCGCTTCCAAGGCCCGCAGCACATGATGACGCTCACCATCCGGCAAACGCACCAGCGGTGTGATCCCGCCGGCCTCTGCTGCCAGACATAGGGTTTCGATGCGTTCGAAATCGGCTGGGCCATGCTCTACCTCTATCCAGATCGCCTCAAAGCCAATCTGCGCCGCCAGACTCACCATCAGCGGTGAGGCGCTGTTGACGGTCACTCCGCGGACGCGACGCGGCTTGCCATTGGCATCTACGAAAACATCATCTGTCGTATCGATGTCGCTACCTCTCTTGTTTCGGGCCTTTTGTTTGGCCTCTTGTCTGGCCGTACACTTCGGCCGCGTGTTCTGCTGAGATCAGTTCGTCCTCTATGTCGCGCTCGATTTCGCTTCGTGTCCGCTCCGAAGGATCACCCCAGCCACCACCACCGGGAGTCTGGGTGTACAACTGATCGCCTTGTTTCAACACATCGTGCACCTTGGTCGGCAGTTCCCGTTTGCTGCCATCGGCAGAGATGACCCAGGTGTGGGCGCCCACGGCGTTGGTCCCGTTCTCGAGACCCCACGGGGTGAATTTGCGGCGATCCGCACCGATCGTAATCGTCGTCCGCTCCCCCAGACACTTCAACTCACGCACCAGGCCGCAGCCGCCGCGCTGGCGACCGTGACCGCAGGTATCCGGGACCAACCCGTACTGCAACACCTGCAGCGGATAGGTGCGTTCGATGACCTCGATGGGCGCGTTGCGGGTATTGGTCAGGTGGGTGTGCAGTCCGTCCGATCCGTCCAGATCGTGCATCGCGCCCTGTCCGCCTGCATAGGTCTCCACATAGTTGTAGTACTCACCGTTGCGCGGATCGATACCGCCGATGTTGAGCAGGTTCATTTCACCACTGCACGCGGCACAGACGCGCTTCGGCAAGATCTGGTAAAAAGCGCCCAACAGCACATCAACTACGCGCTGGTCCGTTAGGATATTGGCGTTGCCAATGGCGGCCGGGTACGTCGCCTGCAGAATCGTCCCCTCGGGCGCAAACACCTCTATGGGACGATAGGCGCCGGCGTTCGTCGGCAGATCCGCATCGAGGACGGCCTTGCAGACGAAATAGACGCAGGCCTTGGCCGCCGACAGGCGCGCATTCAGTGGCCCCAGTACCTGCTTGCTGGTGCCGGTGAAGTCGACGTGCAACTCGTCGCCCTTTACCGTGATCGTC
>Ga0114999_10009057_pt1 | contig 10982 bp, 7 predicted proteins | sample ArcticOcean_MG_C_3_FD_89820 | JGI IMG/M metagenome (GOLD analysis project Ga0114999, IMG submission 89820) | Marine microbial communities from western Arctic Ocean - ArcticOcean_MG_CB8_126 | ecosystem: Environmental > Aquatic > Marine > Oceanic | place: Arctic Ocean: Canada Basin | collected... | reverse complement strand
TCTTTGCAGCTTTTTTTGCCATATCCAGTGATATTTTGATAGTTACTTCAGGCTCAAATGATTTAATAAAATAGTATGCTTTCTAGGCTCTTTGAACCCAAAAATTAAGTCGCAATCATTAGTTCCAAAAGCCTCAACCCGCAACCTAAATTACTATCCGTTCAATATAATAAACATAAAACGTATAAAGGCATCATTAGCTATTCCACATCAGCGGTATAAGGAAGGTAGATAAAGCCCAAAGTATTAAGGCTAATGGGATTCCAACCCTAGAAAAATCCGTGAATTTATAACCACCGGCACCATAAACGTAAGTATTGGTCTGATACCCAATAGGAGTAGAAAAACTTGCGCTAGCCGCAAACATCACCGCAACAACAAGCGGTCTCGGGTCTATATCTAAAGCTGTCCCGATTGTAATCGCTACAGGAGTGAGCAAGGCAGCAACCGCATTGTTACTGATAATCTCAGTTAAAACAGCCGTAATGAGATAAATAACAGCAACCAGCACGTGGATATTATTAAGAATTGCTGCCCAATCTGTAACTTTAATAGCGACACTTTCTACAACTTTCACCTCTTGCAAAGCGCTACCAAGTCCTAACATACCAAAGATCATAAAAACCACTTTCCAGTCAATGGACTCATATGCCTCTGAGGGTTCAATGCAACGGGTAAACAAAGTAAATAATGAAGCACCAAGAGCCAAAACAATAAGCGGTGCAACCTTAAATGAAGCTAACACCATAAAAAGCAACAATGCACCAACCGCAAACGGAACCTTTGACCGCCTAATAGAACGCCCCTTAGGCTGTGATAAGTTAATGAAATCACGCTCCTGCGAGAGATTATTAATGCGATCGACACCGCCTTCGACCAGGATAGTATCTCCAAAAGCAAGCTTCACATTTTCAAAACTATCCCTCAAATTCACACCGCGTCGATGTACTGCGAGAATAATCACTCCAAACCGTTCGCGGAAATTCAAATCCCTTAAAGAGCGCCCAACAAGAGAAGAACCTGGTCCAATTACACCCTCAATTAAAATAGCTGAATCGGTATGCACTCTCTGGAGACCCAATTCTGCTTCAACCCCAATTTCAATGCCTGTAGTTTCACCCGCATCTATTACTCCTTCGACTCTCGTCTTAACTAATAATTGATCACCTTCTTCAAAAACAATCTGACCAATTGAATTCGTAAATTTATTACCAGATCGAACTACTTCAATTACTCGAAAATTACGAATCTTTCCAAGTCGAGAATCCTTAATGTTCTTACCTATTAACTCAGAATCCTTGCTAATGATAGCAACCGTTAGAAATTCTTTACCTTCATCCGATTCAAAAAGAGTGGAGAGGGTCACTCTATCAGGCAACAATTTCCTTCCAATGAAAATCATGTAGAAAAATGTCACCGCAACAAAAATAACACCCAATTTCGACACCTCAAACATACCAAACTCTTCAAGCCCTCTCTCCTTAGCAATTCCAGACGCAACTAGATTAGTTGAAGTGCCTATAATAGTACAAGTTCCTCCAACAATCGCAGCGTATGAAAGCGGAATTAAAAACCGGGATGCCACAAGATCATGTTTGCGCGCCAACGCTAAAAGAATTGGCATAAAAACAACGACGACAGGTGTATTATTAACAAAAGCAGAAAGCGGCGCTACAATCAGCATCAACATTACAAGAATCCGCATCTCTCTAGTGCCCGCCAACTTTCCAAACCATTCCCCTAACGCCTCAATAGTACCCGTCCTTTCTAAAGCTGCACTCAATACAAACATGCATGAAATAATTATTGGGGCTGGATTAGAGAACACTGCTAATGCCTTTTCCTCTGGTAATATTCCCGCGCCAACAAGTAGCACCAATGCGCCCATGGCGACCAAGTCCGGAGAAAACCACTCCTTCACAAAAGCGATAAAAACCAGTACAAGAGTAATACAGACAAAAATTTGATTGAAATCCATGAGGTTGGTAAGTCCAATAGGAACAGATAATTAAAAAACTCTAGCTAATCTGTTATAGTATATAATTTAACATTCATTATACATGTCCACTCTTCTCATTGCTATTGGTGCCTTTTTTCTTTACCTCATAGCTTACCATACATATGGAAAGTTCCTCGGTCGAAAAATCTTCAAATTAAGCGCAGAAGCAGAAGCTCCTAGTATTCAACTGAAGGATGACATTGACTTCGTGCCAACCAAAAAAAGCATTGTTTTCGGGCACCATTTCACTTCAATCGCAGGGACAGGACCTATCGTTGGCCCCGCACTGGCCGTAGTCTGGGGTTGGCTGCCCGCACTATTGTGGGTGATCTTTGGCTCAATTCTTATTGGAGCCGTTCACGACTTTGGCTCGTTAGTCGTTTCAATGCGCAATAGAGGGCAAACCGTCGGAGACATTGCAGGCCGCATTTTAGCTCCTCGCACTCGCATTCTATTTCTATCAATTCTATTTATGGCGCTGACCATTGTACTGGCAATCTTCGGCCTAGTTATAGCTTCTGTTTTCAAAATGTATCCCGCCGCAATTTTTCCATGCTTCATCCAAATACCAATTGCGATTTCTATTGGTATTCTTATCCATAGAAAAGGGGCTAATATTTTAATACCCTCGATCATTGCGTTGGCTATCATGTATTTGAGTGTTTTTTATGGCAATGACGGGGCACTTGGCAAATTCAACTCAACCCTTGCTGAATGGTCGGTTATAACATGGGTCATCGTCCTCTTAGGATATTGCTACATCGCATCAGTACTCCCGGTATGGACTCTCTTACAACCAAGAGACTTTATTAACAGTATGCAGTTATTGAGCGCTGTTGGCCTTGTATTGGTTGGATTAATTGTAGCCGGCATATGGGGCGGCGCTCCCATCGGAAACTCAGCTCGTCCTCCACTTGAAATCATTGCACCCGCAACAAGGCTTGGTGCAGACGCACCGGATGGAGCGCCTTGGATCTTTCCCTTCTTATTTATAACGATCGCTTGCGGCGCTATTAGCGGCTTCCATTGTCTTGTATCAAGCGGAACCAGTTCAAAGCAACTAAGTGCGAAACTGACGCACAATTTGTTGGGTACGGGTCGATGCTGACGGAAGGCTTTCTTGCTGTCCTAGTTATCTTAGCTTGTGTGTCAGGATTAGGCTTGGGAACTGAATCAAGCGATGGAAGCTTTTTAACAGGAAAAGATGCTTATTTGTCTCGGTACGAAACTTGGGGAGGAGCACAAGGGCTTGGGGCTAAGGTGGGGGCTTTTGTTGATGGATCTTCTAATTTCCTAAAAGCACTAGGACTTGCACCGCAATTCGCTGTCGCTCTCATGGGTGTTTTCGTTGCTTCCTTTGCCGCAACAACCTTGGATACTGCGTGCCGACTTCAGCGCTATGTAATACAAGAAATTGCAGCAACTCTATATACAAAAAAATCTGCAACTGAATCCAAAACTAAAATTAATTTAAGCCTAAACCCTCTGAGTTGGCTCACAAACAAACATGGAGCAACTATATTGGCTGTCATTCTAGCCTTTGGTGTCTCCGCGAGCCCGACTACTGGACTCGGATGGTCCTGGGAAAATGCGGGAAAAGGAGGTCTTAACTTATGGCCGCTTTTCGGAGCAACGAATCAGTTACTAGGCGGACTAGCATTTCTTGTTATTTTATTTTGGATGCGTCGCCGTAACCTTCCTATTTGGTTCATAGCCCTTCCTACAATGTTCATGCTAATCCTCCCTGCCCTAGCAATGTCCATTAAACTTTTTGAGTCAAACGGATGGATCGCTCAGCAAAAACCTCTTTTAGCCACTATCGGATTAACCACACTCGCTCTTGAAGCATGGATGTTAATCGAAGCTTTCATCGCCTGGCCCAAAGCAAAAGGAGTCCTAGAACAATCTCTTCCTCCAATTAATAACCAAAATGAAAATCAAAACGAAGGCGGGAGAAGTTGTTAATATTTATTTATTGCCGACATACTCCGGATTGACTTTTGGAACTTTTGCTTTAGTCCTTTGAAGCCATTTTAAAATCTTCGCATTCAACTCTTTCACTTTGGCTGGCATTTGATTTGAAAGCTCGTCTGCTTCTCCAATGTCCTGGACAAGATTAAACAATTCATATTCCGTCCCATCATAACGCTTGATCAATTTCCATGGGCCGCTCCGTATGATCGTATAGGGCTTAACTCTTCCTCGATAGTGGGGAAAATGCCAAAATAATTCATCTCTCTCTAGTGAACCTTTCCCTTCCATTAAAGACTTCAAATCCAAACCATCAATAATATTCTTAGAGGGCAATACAACTCCGGCAGCAGCACAAATAGTTGGGAAATAATCAACGCTACTCACTGGCACGGTGCTAATTTCCCCCGCTTTGGTAACTCCTGGCCAATGAACAATTAAAGGAACTCGTATGCCACCCTCATAAGGGTAGCCTTTGCCGGAGCGGAGCGGAGCATTATTAGTTGGTCCCAGCAATCCCCCATTGTCAGATGTAAATATAATGACCGTATTATTACTAAGGTCATGATCACTTAGCTTTTTTCGGATCCTCCCCACCGCCTGATCCACACTTTCAACCATGGTTGCATAAGCTGCATTCTTCTGTTTAACCTTAGATAATTTATTGATCTTATTTTTGTATTTATCCAATAAAGATACCTTCGCTTGAATTGGTGTATGGACTGCATAATTTGCAAAATAAATAAAAAATGGAGCCTTCTTGTTTCTTGAAATGAATCCTAGGGCCTCATCACATTCCCGATCAGTGAGATATTGCCCCTTCTTTTTTCCAGGCAACCCGTTAATACCCTTCAATCTTTTATTAGAAAAAGGATCATAATAACTAGGCGGCTGCCCATAATCACAACCTCCATAATTCTCATCGAATCCTTGCCTCTCAGGATACCAGTCATCTGCTCCCAAATGCCACTTCCCAATATGACAAGTTTTATACCCAACACTTTTAAGTTGTTCTGCTATAGTAATTTCTTCACTTTCCATCCACAGAGCATTTTTTGGGCACAAAACTTTATTAGCTTTTGATCCGATCCATCCCATTGGATTCTTTTTGTCATTTGGTATTCTCCCGCCTTGAAACCTTGCCCGTATCCAATCCGTAACTCCTAACCTTGCCGGATACCTTCCGGTCATAATGGCAGCTCTAGTCGGCGAACACACTGCGCAAGCTGCATATGCATCTGTAAAACGTATCCCATTTTCAGCTAAACCATCAATATTGGGCGTTTCATATATCTCACTGCCAAAGCAACCAAGATCAGTCCAGCCAAGATCATCAACATTAATGAGGATAAAATTTGATTTATCAACAGCGTGTAAAACAGGACTTATTAAAAAAACACCTATAGAAATAGTAAGAACTCTCATAAAATATCTCATATTAATCATTATAGAGTATAATCAGCATTGCCGTCAAATTCGAGAATCTCTCTTGTCATCAGCTCCAACTCATTTCATTATCCAATCTCAATAAGAATAAAACACACGCATAAATGTCAAAAACCGAAGACGCCCTAATAAAAGAAAAGGAATTACTTAGTTCTGTAGCTAATAAAGGCACAGTAGCAAAACTAAAAACATACTCTAAACTCTGTGGCCCAGGATGGTTGCAAAGCGCCATAACTCTTGGAGGAGGGTCCTTAGTGGGCGCACTTGGAGTAGGAGTTATTGGAGGAGTGAACTTCATGTGGGTTCAGCCACTCGCGATGATTCTTGGAATCATAATGCTAAGCGCAATCGCCTATGTAACACTTTCAACTGGCGAAAGACCATTTAGATCCATCAATAAACACATCTCCCCATTCCTCGGTTGGGCATGGCTAGGTGCCACGATAGTTGCAAACTTGGTATGGGTACTACCTCAATTCAATCTAGCTTTCGGAGCAATCACAACTAACCTAGCTCCTGGCGTCTTTCCTGAAACCACAGGATCAAAATTACTGATATCAGCGATCGTATTAGCTATAGCAACAATAATTATTTGGTCTTATGGCGCAGGCACCAAAGGAGTGGCCCGCTTCGAACTTCTGTTGAAAATCTTAGTTGGATTAGTTGTCATTTCATTTATAGGCGTAGTAATCGTTCTTACTTTCGCTGAGAATTCTCCGTTAAATTGGGCCAATGTTTTCAGTGGTCTCATGCCTGATTTCGGAGCGCTCTTCAGACCTTCTGAAACTTTCATGCCATATATTGAGCAACTTGATCCAACCAATCGAGACAAATGGACAGCTGATATAATTGGCAGCCAACGAGACAATATCATTGCAGCCTTTGGCACTACAGTTGGCATCAACATGACTTTTCTTCTTCCCTATTCAATGCTACGACGGAAGTGGGGTAAAGAGCATCGCGGCCTGGCTATTTTTGATCTTTCAACAGGGTTATTCATTCCTTTTGTCATCGCGACGGGTTGCCTTGTCATCGCTGCTGCCTCTCAGTTCCATGGTAATATGAAGAATAATAAATTCGAAAATAGTGCTTCGCTAGTAAAGCAACTAACTGATGAAGAAAAATCAACACTAAACCCAGAAGATAAGTCCAATAAACTAGAAGCTATATATATAGCGATGCCGTCTAAAGAGAAAGCCAATGCAACTCTTGAAATGATGACCGCTAAAAGAAATCAGTTTGAATTAGCAAACGCCCTCAAACCTTTCACTGGCAACCTCTTCTCTCAATACGTATTTGGAATCGGAGTATTAGCCATGGCTGTATCTACAATAGTCATACTTATGTTAATTAATGGATTTGCCGTTTGTGAAATGTTGGGAGTTCCTGATGGGGGAACTCCTCACAGAGTAGGCTGTTTAATTGTTGGAGGTATCGGCTTCTTTGGTCCCTTAGCTTGGGGCGAACTCGGACCATGGTTAGCAATTCCGGTATCTGTATTTGGAATGACTTTACTACCTATAGCTTATATAACATTTCTCTTAATGATGAATTCAAAGAGTTTACTCGGCGACAAGCGCCCGGAAGGCTCCTCTCTCCTAAGATGGAACATCCTTATGATAATTGCTACGTTTGTTGCTACTCTTGGTGCAGGATGGGCGTCTCACGCAAAAATTGGATGGTGGGGACCCGGCCTAATTCTTACTTTTGGTATCATTGCTCTGTTGACACGTCAAAAGACAACACCCATTACAAACTAAATAGAATTTTAATTAATTTAATTAGAAAACGCCTCGTAACGAGACGCGAAATAATCCCGACTCGGGATTTTCCCATTACCAACAAGATAGCGATAACGTAAATTCAACGAATCCCCTTTCGTAATTTTCTTAACAAAATAAGCTCCAAATCGCCCATAATCACGATACGCTGAATAAGTATTTCCCTTTGGGATGGTGGGATGACTCATGTGCTGAGCAAAATACATATTCTCACCAATCTGAAAACTTTCAGCTGCCCACGGAAGGTCCTTATCTTTTTTTAAATCAAGGCCGTCCTTATGAAATATATATTTAGCAGACTTATTCTTTGAAACTTCATTACTTGGCCTGAATTGACATCCAGCATGCTCAGGATCACCATTCAGTTCAACGTCTGCGCTTGCGGCCTTCAGAGCAGTGTCAAAGTCCACCTGCAAATAAGCTTCCTCTCCTTCGACTCTTTTGAAAGCCTGAGTGCGGTTCTCTTCAATAAAAACAACTCCATCAGTTGTCACCCAGTGAATTAGAATAGTCAAAGTAGCCTGATCCTTGGTGGAAGTTGAATTGATTATTTTTTTATATATCTGATCGCAACCTTTCATATGCCAAGAATCGACTTGCTTCCCAGAAAACTTTGTCTTAGACCAACCTATGAAAATTCCACGGTGATGCGTGAATTGCCCTCCAGCACCTTTAGTGATCGGAGCTTTCCCCTGTTCATCGAATACATGAGTATACACCTTGTAGGTTTCATGTCTGGATTCAGCTGTAGCTTTATCATGCGCCGTCATTACTCGAGCTACGACTTTTTCTCCATCCAAAACATCAATGTGTTTTCCTGGTAGCTCCTTAATTTCGAAGTCCGCGTGTGCCAATGAAACGCTTAGAGCAATAATTGTTAGTGTGATTTTTTTCATAAATTAATAACGTTTACCTATCTTAATTCGATCACAGATTTTACTGTAATTTTAAATATAATTTACTGTCACCTGTCGTCCAAACTCGAAGGATACTATCTTCTCCTCCTGCAGCAATTATAGTTCCATCCTTGCTAACGCTTGATGAATGGATGAATGTAGCAGCGTCAGGCAAAGGCTTGTTTGCTATTCTAACTGACTGATCCCCACTGCTCGAAATTAACTGCTCCCCAGTACCCATATATGCAATTGAACTGACTCCTTTAGTGTGCCCTTTCACTGTTTGTTTTTGACTGCCTTTTTCAAAATCCCACTCCTTAACAACTTGGTCAGCTCCTCCACTTGCTAAAACAAATCCGTCTGCTCGCCAAGCAACATCAAGAACATGATTTGTATGCCCCTCAAAACTACGCTCCAGAACAGCACCCTCCATATTAAATACTTTAACAAAACGGTCAGTTGCCGCCGTAGCGATAAATTTTCCATCAGGACTAAAAGAAATTCCCGATATCGTATCACTATGAGAATCAGTGTTTGCGCAAACCAACTTTCCATCATCAATGTTCCAAACCTTTAACTCTCCACTCCTCGATGGAACTCCCCCACCCGATGCTAATGATTTACCATCGGGGCTAAACGACAAAGAATTTACTCTATCAACTAAAGTTTTAGAATCCTGCAGATGCCCTATCTTTTTGTGAAGGCTCCACTTCGGAGTTGAATTCCAAATCCTGACTGTCTTGTCTGCGGATGCCACTAAGATATTTTTTCCTACCGTAGCAATTACTTTCGTTGCACCCGATTTAGTAGCAATAACATCACACGGCTTTCCTGCATTTGTTTCCCATGAATAAATATTACCATCTTCAGAACCTGCAAAGACCTGAGCCGAATCTGGAGAAAAGGTAACAGTTCTGAGAACTTTTTGTTCTTGGCCCACTCTTGCCTTTATATCCGTATGAATCTTGGCTGCGTTCTTTAATTCATTCTCCGCATCAGCTAGCTTCAGCTTTGATTTAGAATCAGCGTCGACTGCTCTTTTTAAAAACCTCTCAGAAATTTCACGGCTACGAGTTGCTTCCAATTGTTTCCTTTCGACATCTTTGACTTCTTTTTCTTTTGCCGTTAAAGCTTCCGTCGCCTTCTTTGCAGCTTCTTTAGCCGGATTAAGATCAGGAGCATTTGCTTCTTCTTTTTGTTTTAGATCCATTTCAGTTTTGGACTTAAGATCCTTTACTGAAACGAGCTCAGTTTTCTTTTTCGCTAATTCTTCTACTGATTTATTTTCCGCATCCTGGGCCTTCTTTAATGATTCTTGATCCGCCTTTAATTTTTTATCACTTTCTCCTAATTGCTTTTTCCTTTCATCACGTATCTTCGTCAAAACAGAAACTTTCATTTCTTTAGATTTTTGCTCTTCAATTAATTTCCAACCTGCATCTCCATCAGCAATCAACTTCCCATCGCCAATGTTCCAAATGCGAATTTTAGCATTACCAGAAACGGAAGCACAGCACTTCCCATCATTTGATACCGCTATAGCTTCAGGCACCTGTTCATTATTTATTTGTTTGACCTGGTTTGCCTTACCCTCTTCAACTTGCCAAATTCTAAGTGTCGAATCCGCACTTCCTGAAATTAAACTCTTCCAATCTTCACCAAAAGAACATAAAGAAACAACTTTCGCAGTGTGCCCTTTAAGCTCATGAACCTGTTCCAGCGCCGCCTCAATAGACAATATCCTTATTGTACCATCATCGCAGCCACAAGCCGCTTGCTTCCCCCCATTAATAACCACCATTGCATTAATTGGAGAAGATAATTTCACCGTCGCAGTTTGTAACTCTTCACCAATTTTCCTAACACTGACAACCCCATCAATAGAAGTTGAAATTATATTCCCATCCACTCCGAAGCCCACTCCAGTTATAGCTGTGGCATGATCTTTGAAAGTTACCACTTTCTTAGGTTCAGAAATATAAACCTTAATGGAACCACTCTCATCCCCAACGGAAAATGATTTACTATCGCTACTGACTCCAGCAACAAGTGGCACATTGTCAATCGGCTCTGCATCATATACCAGCTCGGGATCAGCCTGTTGCCATAGTTTAATATTCCTAAATCCCCCGGAAGCAAGTAGCCCATCACCATTAAACGCCAAGCTCCCAACAATATCAATATGAGCTGATTCGCCTTTGCCTTTGAGATCTGGGTCAACTAATTCACCAAGGCTTTTACCCGTTGGTGTATGGTACATAAATATTCGGTTACCTCTGCCAGCAGCAACGTATTGATTGTCTGGCGAAACAGCCACAGAGTAAATTGCCCTAACCCTCTCACTCATAGCAGTAAAGTTAACTTTTTTTTCTGCTGCGAGCGTATCGTCATCTTTTGCTCCCTGATCAATCCACAGCTTAAGTAAAGCAAGTTCCTTGGGACTTAAATTTGGCGCATTAGACTTGTTCTTTGGCGGTGGCATAAATTCCTCCTCCTGATGAGAGGCCTGAAGAAAAACCAAACTGTCGCTGGCATTACCAGGAACAATGACTTCTCCACTATCAGAGCCCTTCATCATTACTGAAACGTTCTCAAGGTTAAGTTTCGCTTTCGCCTTTGTTGCGTTATGACAAGCGATGCAACTCTTCTTAAACACAGGCGCAATATCTTTTGCGTAACTGACTGGCTCTTTTTGATCGATAGACGCAATGGGTAATGGCTGGGCAAGACCTACACCGCACCAAACAAATAAAATACAGGATAAAAAAGTAATGGATTTCACGAAAATTAATTTGCCGCGGGAGGTTCTTCTGGAGCCGCGGGAGGTTCTTCTGGAGCCGCGGGAGGTTCTTCTGGAACCGCGGGAGGTTCAGTGATTTTTATTGAAAT
>Ga0114999_10009056_pt1 | contig 10982 bp, 7 predicted proteins | sample ArcticOcean_MG_C_3_FD_89820 | JGI IMG/M metagenome (GOLD analysis project Ga0114999, IMG submission 89820) | Marine microbial communities from western Arctic Ocean - ArcticOcean_MG_CB8_126 | ecosystem: Environmental > Aquatic > Marine > Oceanic | place: Arctic Ocean: Canada Basin | collected... | reverse complement strand
GTGGTGGTGAACATCGGTCGGTCTGACCGGAATCCGCCGCCGCCGCCGCCGCCGCCGAAGCCGCCACCACCACCACCACCACCGCCGCCGCCCTGGGCTCGGCGTGCTGCCCTACATGACGGGCAACGCTTGGGGTCGGAGTATCCACGCTCTGAGTGGTACTGCTGGTCGTCTGCGCTAAATACGAACTCTTGTTCGCACTCAACACAACCTATATTTCGATCCTGAAACACTTAATCCATCTCCATGGTCTCGTTCGGGGCATCTCGGACTGGTCTTCACGGATCCGAGCATTGCCGGTTAACCATGGGACGAGCTTTCTTACATGCCTACGCCAACATTAACATACCTAAATAGCTACAGCCCATCGTAATCAGGGCATCAAAACGAACGAATTCGTAACGAACTACGGTCCAAATAATCCGTTGTGGCACGAATTCGGTGCATTTCCCTATCGGATAGACGAAAACGAAACTCGCTCGCGGGCCGTAGTTTGATGTACGGAAGAAGATCGCATTCCCCTCGTGGCACTGTAAGATTTAGTCCCATCCCGCCCCGGCTCCGCTGATCTTCAATTGACTCCGGCAGACCAAGAGTCCGGACAAGCAAAAGGCCTGTCAACACGTGACCACCGGCTACAAAAACCTGCTGACCATCTCTGTAGCGCTTCTTGCTGCGTTGCTAGTCGCGTGCTCCGGTGGAGATGGCGAAAGTGTTGTCCTTGACCTGTCTGGCATACAGCCGCTGAACGATGGATTCCACTACGAAGCCTGGGTGACGATAGACGGAGACTACATGTCGATCGGCAAGTTCAACGCCTTAGATGATGGGCTACTTGTCACACCTGGTGGGCAGACGATCAAAAACGGCGAATTTACGATAAGCTCCGGCGATGATTTTGGGATCGACGATGTGACGGCGGTGATGGTGTCGATCGAACCCTCAGGGGACACCGACGGGACGCCATCCGATACCCGTTTCCTTGCCGGAGCTATCTTAGATGGCGTCGCCTCTCTTGTGGTTGGCGACGCCGACGCCATAGGGAACACGTTTGAGAACGCCAACGGTTTCTACATACTCGCCACTCCCACCGACGGCCACCTGCGTACCAACGAGAAGAGCGGAATCTGGTTCAGACGGGCGGTCGACCAGCTTGAGCCGGACCCACGCGGGCTGTACGTGCCTGAGCTGCCCGATGGCTGGCTTTACGAAGGCTTTGTCGATATCGAGGGCATTCCTGTGACTTCCGGTAAGTTCTGGGACCCGTGGGCCATCGATATGTCCGCCCCTTACAGCGGCCCGGCTGACATGAACACCACCGATATCTTTGACGTGATGTTTGACGAGTACGTATCGGTAGTGGTCCAGGGAGAAAACGGCCCGGAACTGTTCACGGGCCCCGAGGGCTGGAGGATGTTCCAGAAGGACGGTCTCGGACTCGATCTGTTCTTCCACGGCCCACCGGAACCGGGCGAGGATTACCTGCTCAACGCGCCGCCCGGCCTCACGTTCCCGGTCGATCTGTCCGGTATGCCGCTTTACGTGACGATCGAGCCAGACCCGGACGACTCTCCAGAGCCGTTCGGCCTGAAGACGCTGGTCGGAACCGTGCCGGTCAACGCTGTGTCACACCACACGTACATCCTCACCCCCGGCTTCAAGGACTTCCCAACAGGAACGGCAACGCTCAACTAGGCAGGGCAGGTGTCCCTGCACCCTATTCTGGCGGAGGCAGGCACGCCTGCACCTTATCCCGGCGGGGACTTTGTTCTTGTGGGTGCGATCGTTGCGCACGCTGAGATCGTTTTCGAAACAACACCGTAGGGGCGAATGACTATCCACCCTAAGCCACACTGAGGCGAACCCATCCACCCTGAGGCTCTCGAAGGGTCCTTGACACAACAACACCGTAAGGGCGGCTCTTGCTCCGCCCGCCGTTTATGACTCTGTTGCCCCGTATTCCAGTGTAAACCCCGGTACTGTCATCCTGATCCTTCCAGGGAAGGAGAAGAGCCCGTCCTGAACTTGATTCAGGAATCTCCCGGCTAGCACTCCGGCACGTCCGTATATTCCGGAACGGCTATCACGCCGTGGATATCACGCGCAAGAAGGGTCGTCGGCGTCCCAGCGATTGAACGACGGCTGATCGCCCCTGGCTAGCGAGTCACGGGTGTCTTTCCACATCTCGTACCAGGCATGAGCATCGTGCAACTCGGAATTTGGACTGGACGCGCTTCGGGCCACGAATCCCGGAAAGACACTCCGTCCGGTCGCCTCGCCCGTTGGCTGATATCGCAGGTCAAAACTCCATCGGATGCGATTACTCACGTTTGGCAGAGAAGAGTGAACCGTCTTCTTGGTGAGCAGCAGCGCTCCGCCCTTCTTCACCGGCACAGGCATAGAGTCGCCGACGCTGAACAGGTGCTCCGGAATCTGGAGGCCGGGTCGCTCTTGGTACCCGGGGCAGTGGGTCAGTAGCTCACCCTTATGCGAGCCGGGCACGACAGTGAGGCATCCATTTTCGACATCGGCGTCCATCAACGGGAACCACACCGTCAGGATGTTCGTATCGTCGGCGTCCGGGTTCACAACGCCTGCGTCCTGGTGCCACGGGGTGACGCCGAACAATACGTTGCCGTTCTCATCACGAGGTGCGACCGATTCGGGCACCTTGATTCGCACATGCTGAACCGGGTTTGAGTAGACCTCGCCGCCAACCACCGATTCAGCGATATCGAGCACGCCGGGAGCCGTTAGCGCTTTGAAAACGGCTGGTCCTGCCCAGAACGGTGTGTCGCTCAGGACGCCGTTCTGCGGGAGTGAGAAGTCGAAGAACTGATTGTGAATCTCTCCAGATTCACCGTAGATCTTCGTAACCCGGTCGCCAAACTCTAGTTCGGAGTACGTGGACGAGATTTTGCCTTCGCGATGAAGTTTCTCCGCCAAGGAATCGAGCACGCCCGCGTATTCGTCGATTACAGGATCGATGATGCTTTCAGGGTCGAAAACGTCCGGGACATTGACGAATCCGTACTCTTCAAAGTGCTCTTTTTGTTCGACGGTAAGCGCTGGCAAAGCGGTAGACCTCTGATCGTATCGAAGTGATTACAAGTTGTTGCGGTACGTACGTTGACGCGGAATCTTACTCGCTTGCCAACAAATACGCAGTTACGAGTGGACGACTGAAATCATCTCAAACACCTACGACCTTCAGTGCGGTCACACCGCAGGGCCAAGACACACCCACCCTGAGGCTCTCGAACGGTCCATCACACATCAACACCGTAGGGGTGGCGCTTGCTCCGCCCGACGTTCGACGTGCAGGGCGCACTTACCCGCCCGACGCGCTCGTAACCCGCGTCTCTCGGATAATCTGGCGGAGGGGACAGGATTCGAACCTGCGATGCCCTCACGGACATACCTGTTTTCAAGACAGGCGCCTTAAGCCACTCGGCCACCCCTCCGTGCCAACTTCAAATTCTAACGGTATGGCGTGACGAATCGGGGTTTTCAAGTCACCGAATTTGATGAAATCCGTGGGCCACATACACCCGTGCCGTTGCGGATCACGATCATGAAGGGCTAACACGGCGATTTCACCAACCTTGCAGCGCAGTAAATATCACCCGACCCTCACAAACGGCCCCCACCGATTCACGTGATCCTCATCGCATGTCCCTGATGATCGATATGTCGAAGGAACCGACCGTCATCGACACGATGCTGATGAGAGGTCACAGCCGTAACCCCGGCGGTCAGAGATCGGATGGTGTGCCATGACCGCGAGCCTAGCGATTCTCTATGTGACATTCATCGTCGGCATAGGCGTTCTTGTAGCGGCCAGGTACTCGGGCGATCTTCCAGAGACCAGGGACCTCGGTGAGTCGCCACTTCAGCCAGACAAGAAAAATAATCTGGCGTTTGAAGAAGCGAGAGTTGAGGTCCGTTACAACCCCGATGCACCACTTGGGCGACACGCCTGAAGTGCAGATCGGCTCCGGCTCCGGCACAAAGTCGCCGGAGCGTTTATGGACATCATGTCAGTGCTGGCAAGACGGGCAGTAGTAGGCCGTCCTGCCGCCGAACTTTCTCGACTTGAGCGCTGTATCGCACTGGGGGCAGGGCGCGCCCGCGCTACGAGGAATCTGCATTCGGTCGTCCTGGGCGTCGATCACATATGGACGGCCCTGATCGTCCGGGTGCGATTCGATGAACGCCAACGCGTTCTCGAGCACGCCGACGATCGCGCTGTGCAGCGACTCCAGTCGACCCGCCGATATCTTGTCAGCGCGCCGTGATGGTGCGATGCCGACTATGAGTAGCACCTCGTCGGCGTAGATGTTGCCGACCCCAGCGAGGACCTTTTGATCCAAAAGCACCGATTTGATAGGCGAGCGCTTAACCGACACACGCTCGATGAACTGGGCCGCTGTGAATTCTGGATCCAACGCGTCCGGCCCCATCCCTGAAGTAAACGCCTCTGCTGTGTCCTCCAGCCGGACCATCGCCCAACGCCTGACGTCATCAAGCTCAAGCCGACGCTCATCGTCCAGATAAAGCGCCAATCGCCGATACCGAAAAGACTCATCCTCAGGAGCCATAACCCCAAGCCGCCCAGTCATCCCCATATGCAGACCCAAAACGCCGCCATCAGGGGACACAGACCCCCTCTCCCGGTGGGAGAGGCCAGACGAACCTGGGGTGAGGGAGGCCAAAGCTTCGCCATCGGGCGAACTCGCTACTTCTTCGCGAGATCGACCATCCCCTTCGGCTTGCCCCCTCTCCCAGCGGGAGAGGGTTGGGGTGAGGGAGAAGTCCTGATCTACCGAATCGCCGTCATCCCCGCCGCCGCCTTGCCCTCTCTCCCCTCCGCGGGAGAGAGCCGGATGCCTGCCCTTCCGGGGAAGGGTGAGGGGGCCGTGCTCATCGGGCGCAACAAGCGGCAAAATCAACTGCTTACCCCGACGCTCAATCCCCTCAACCCGCCGGCCGATAAGCCCCGACAACCCACCCATCCCATCAACCGTGTCCTCAACACCCGGCCAATCATCATCCACCTCGACAACAGTCCTGCCAACAAGCCCCTCACGCAACAAATAGCGCCGAAGAGCCTCGATCTCAGGTAGTTCAGGCAATTGGCGGACCTCGACGTTGATCGGTCAAAGTAGCGACCACCGGTCGTCGATCAACTCTATGGTGACCTGGCGCTTCAAATATTGCTGAGCGTTGCGAATCATATGTTTCCACCGGAGCCCGAAGCTCACGCCATCGATGACTCGATCGATGCTGTCATCGCATATGTCGGGATGGATTGCTTGGACAAACGCGTGGATATCGATCGTTGTTTTTGGGCCAGTTGCCAGACTCAATCTGATGGTCTGGGCGAACAATGAGTTCGTCGACTGCGTACGTTGGGCACGCAATTGTCGTAGATGCTCGTCTCTGGCGCATAACGCCCGGGACAAAGCCTTATCGACCTCAGCGCGAGTTGGGTCAGTTACGGTCTCGCTCTGCAACGCTGCGTCCGCGGCGACATCGGACAGGGTATTCAACTGATCCGCATCGAGTTGAACACCAACGCTGGCTAACCCGTCCAAGTGGGTAGCCAAGTCGCTGGCTGTACGCCGTTCGGTTACTAGCAATCCGATTTCGGTGTTCGAGTAAAGGGCGTTTGCAGTCAAATTGGCGGATGTAACAATGGCTCGGTTACCGTAATCCAAAGTATCTCGCCTTGGTCTTCGAGGTGTTCTTGAATGGGGCGTGAAGAGTTACCCTCGTCGCACCATTCTTCGAGATCCCGTGGATCATCTGGAGCGAAGGGTTCTAACCCGCAACACCGCACCATTTCCACTCGGATTAGTCCCATTGCATTCCTTATCCCCGTTACTCCATATCGCCCCAGGTTGGCCCGGTCTTGATCTCTATCTCTAGCGGCACCGACAACTCCATCGCGGATGGCATCAGCTCTGAGACCAGCGCTTGGACCTCCATCAGCTCACCCGGCGCAACCTCAAAAATTAGCTCGTCGTGCACCTGGATGATCATTCGAGACTTCAGGTCGCGATCTCGAATCTCGCGGTCGATATTTACCATTGCGATCTTGATGATGTCTGCGGACGTTCCCTGGATCGGCATATTCACCGCCATCCGCTCCGAGGCCGCCCGCGCCATCTGGTTACCGGTCGTGATGTCCGGCAGACGCCGCCGTCGTCCTGAAATCGTCTCCACGTAGCCCTTCACGCGGGCGCTCTCCTTCACGCTCTCGATGTAGTCCTTCAGACCCGGGTACTTCGAGAAGTACATCGCGATGAAGTCGGCGCCCTGCGCCCGGGTCAGGTCCGTTTGGCGGGCCACGCCCACCGGGCCGAGTCCGTAGATCACGCCGAAATTCAGGATCTTGGCCATACGGCGCTGGCCCTCGGGATCATCCGAGCCCTCGCCGTACATCGCCTTCGCCGTCGCTGCGTGAATGTCCTCGCCATTCCGGAACGCCTCAAGCAGCGCCGGCTCCTGCGACAGGTGGGCGAGGATTCGAAGCTCGATCTGCGAGTAGTCTGCAGCCAGCAGCGTCCAACCGTTCTCGCCGTCCGCCTTGAACGCCTGCCGGACACGCTTGCCGAGATCGGTGCGTACCGGGATGTTCTGCACATTGGGGTCTGAGCTGGACAGCCGCCCGGTGGCCGACCCGACCTGGTTGAAGCTTGTGTGGACCCTACCGGTGTTCTTCACGACAAGCCTGGGCAGGGCGTCGACATAGGTCGACTTCAGTTTGCCCAACTCCCGAAAACGCAAGACGTTCTTGATCAGCTCGAACGCATTCGGATTCAGGTCTTCTTTCTCCATCAGCCCTTCGAGCGTCGCCGCATCCATCGAGAAGCCGGTCTTCGTGCGGCGAGTCTTTGGGACGTCGTATTCGTCGAAAAGCACCGTCGCCAGTTGCTGGCTGGAGTTCATATTGATCTCGGTGCCACCCAGGAGATTGGCCGTATCTAACTTGAGCCGATCCAGCTCCACGCCCAGCTCTTCCGAGAATCGGTCGAGCTGATCGGTGTCCACCATCACGCCCTCTTGCTGCATACGGACGATCACCGGCAGCAGCGGCATCTCGATATCGTCGAACACCGGCCGGGCCTCGTCGGTGTCCAACCTCGGGTTCAAGTCCCGCTTCAGTCGCCACGTGAAATCGGCATCTGCGGCGGCATACGGTGCGGCTTTATCGATCGGCACAGCCGCCATCGTGATCTGCTTTCGTCCGGTGCCTATCAGCGCCGAGATCGGCGTCATCTCAACCTGGAAACAGTCCAGGGCGAGCTGCTTCAGCCCGATCTGCCGCCGACCGGTAAGGGCAGCGGCGATCATCGTGTCGAAGTCGACCCCGTTCACCTCAAGCCCGGCGTGGTTCATCACCATCACATCAAAGTTGGCGTTGTGAGCGGTCTTGGGGATGTCCGGGTTCGCAAACATCGCCCGCATAGCGTCCAGCGCCTGCGCAAGCGGAATCTGCTCCTGTGGCGCAACTTCCTCGCCATTCTCTTCCGAATCCGCATCTGGCTCAGGCGGTGGAATGTGACCGACCGGCACGTACCACGCCCGGCCCTCTGCGTTGGAGAACGACACGCCGACCAGGTCCGCCTCCATCGGGTCCACCCCGGAAGTCTCGGTGTCGAATGCGAAACCGTCGGGGGTTGAAAGCTCCGTGACCAGCGCATCCAGGTCGGCAGTGGTCGTAACGGCGCTGTACTCAACATCCACCGTGTCGCCCATGATCGGTGGCGGAGTGTCCGTATTGCTGCCGCTTGTCTGTCCGTCGAAACCCAGACCAAGCTGCTGGCCGGGTGCCGGCGAACTACTGGACGGCGCATCAGCTGAATCGCTCAGGAAAGCCGGGTCCGGGACTTGCCTCAAGACCGTCCTGAACTCAAGCTCCAACAGCGTTTGCACCACGTCCTCTCGGTCGTACTTCCAGAAGCGGGTGTCCTCCATCTCGAAGTCCATCGGCGCTTCTTTTGAGATTGTCGTCAGCCATCGACCCTCAAAGGCCACGTCCCGGTTCTCCTCAAGCAGCCTGCGGACGCGTTTCGCCCCCCGCAACTCGCTGGTAGGCATCGCCTCGATCTCGTCGAGATCTTGGTACACCTTTTCGAGATAATCGCGCCCGGCGAGCACCGCAAACGCGGCCTTCTCGCCAACACCGGGGACGCCCGGAATGTTGTCGGAAGGGTCGCCCTGGAGGGCCTTCACATCGGGAAGCGAATCCGGCATCAACCCGGCGTAGCGCTCCTTGAACTCCTCGATGCCGTACACCTTGGTGTTGCCGTATCCCGAGTACATCAGGACGTTCACCGTTTCAGACACAAGCTGCAACTCGTCCCTGTCGCCGGTCACCACCAGCGTGTCCATATCGGCTTCCGTCGCGATGCGACACATCGTGCCGATAAGGTCATCCGCCTCCCAGCCGTCCTTCTCAAAAAACGGGATCTTGAACGACTCCAGAACTTCTTTGACAAGTGGAAACTGCTGGCGCAACTCGTCCGGCATGGGTGCACGGCCGGCCTTGTACTCCGGGTAACGGTCGTCGCGGAACGTGGGCGCGCTGGTGTCGAAAGCCACCGCGACGTGCGTCGGTTTGTGCTCGCGAACAATCTTCAGGAAAGTCGTCAAAAAACCGTACACCCCCCGGGTGTCCTGGCCCGTCGCCGTGCTAAGTCGCTCCGGGATGGAGAAGAACGCCCGGTACACCATGGCGTGCCCGTCTATCACGAGAAGAAGAGGGCGGTCGTTGTCCGAGAAAGCGGGCTGGGTCATGGTGCGGTCCTTTAAGGGTCGGGCACTGGAGCTGGCGATAGCCGGGGGGCGAGAGTCGTAGAGTGCCCGGATTATAGCTGTGTGGCCTGTGGTGGCCGGGATGATTGACACCGGGTCATACCAAAGCTCCCTATATATAGTGAACTGACATATAGGGAGCTTTGGTATGACGACCGGGACCGAGAAAGCATCCGGTAGTGACCTGACCGACGAGAAGTACTGGGACATGCTGAATCGAAAAAGCGTGTCCCAGGTTCTTTTTGTTGGCTGCGCTGAGCGATCGGCCACAGCACGGATATGAGCTGCGGCGCTCGATAGGCCAGTGCTGCCCGGGAGCCGAGCCAACGGACGCTATGATCTATCCGACTCTGAAGATTCTTCTCGAGGGCGGGTATGTCGCATGCGATATCGACTCCACCGGATCCCGTGACCGGAAGGCATATGCAGCCTCACGCCAAAAGGCGAAGCTGCATATGCCTTCGCCGCCCGGGCGTGGGCGCGGATGTTGCCGTGGCTCCGGCAGTGTGTGTCGAGCGCTGGCGTGGTTGAACCTGAACCGGCGCCGATGAATTTCGAGAACGAAGGACTGACCAGTCAGCCCGCCAACAGGATCTGGACTTAAGGGGAATTGAGATGGCCAATAACGACCCTGGAATGAATACGGGGACACGACTCGGAATGCCGGAGCTTCTTTCCGATAATCCGGTAGATCTCAGAAGTGAAATCCAGCATCGATACACGCTTGTGGCGGAGCGAGGTTTGCAGGCGATCCTGGACGATGGCGGCGCGTGTCGCGGCCCGGAAGGCGATGTCTGCTGCTCTCCGAACGCCGAACGGCTCTACTCAGCAGACGAAATCGACTCAGTAACGGACGCCGCAGCAGCTGCCGCCGCCGGATGCGGTAACCCCACTGCGATAGGTGAGCTGAAGCCCGGCGATACGGTCCTCGATCTCGGCTCTGGCGGAGGTATCGATTGTTTCCTCGCCGCAAAACAGGTCGGCCCCACCGGCTACGTCATCGGAATCGACATGACGCCGGCGATGATCGAACTGGCGCAGAAGAACGCGGTCACGCTTGAGGCGAACAACGTTGTTTTCAAGCTCTCTCAGATCGAATCGATTCCGGAGCCTGACAACACGGTCGACGCCATCATCTCTAACTGCGTCATCAACCTGGCTGCCGACAAAAACGCCGTCTTTGCAGAGGCGTTCCGTGTTTTGCGTGATGGTGGAAGGCTCTACGTTTCGGACATCGTGGTCACGGAAGAACTGCCGCTCGATGTCCAGGCGGACGTCAACAGTTGGACCGGTTGTATTGCCGGTGCTCAACTCCAGGATGTGTATCTGGGACAGCTGGCCGATGCCGGGTTCTCAGAGATAGAGATAGTGACCAACGTCCCGACATCATCGGGAGGGGAAGAGCCCTGGTCTGACAGCGTACGGAGCATCTCCGTAAAGGCCGTCAAACGAGCATAAAGGTATCGGCGACGATCAGGTGAGGCTAGCTGGCCTCCTCCTCTTCCTCTTGCCCGAGCAGGAGTTGCGGCAAGTCATCCATAAGTGACCAGGGGATGACCCGTGCCATCATGCGTTCCTGCTGTTGGGTATCGATCACGCCGGAATAGGCGCCGGGGATGTAAAAACTGATCGCCGTTCCGCCCCCGGGTGGCGAGTTCGCGTCGATCTTGCCGCCGTGCAGATCGACGATGGTTTTCACTATATGAAACCCGATCCCTGTGCCCGGCACGGAGCGCGTCTCCTCGTTGTCTGCACGGAAGAACAGGGCAAACAGCCCCGCCTTGTCCTGGTCCGAGATGCCCATCCCCTGATCGGTCACACTGAAATAAATGCGGTCTTTCCATCGCCTTGCGTTTAAGTGAATTTTCTCCCCGTTCGGGGAATATTTTGAGGCGTTACTGAGTAAGTTAATGATCACCTGTGCGAGTCGATCCCGATCAGCGCGAATGACGGCGGGTCGGGCCGGGGACGAGCTGATCAACTCCTGCGATTTCGCATCGAAGATCGGCCCGAAACCATGGACCACTTCCGAGAGCAGTTCGTCGACGTCAAATTCGGTCAAGGTCAGGGACAGCCCGTCTTGATCGATTTGGCTAAGGTCAAGAAGATCGCCGATAAGATTCTTGAGTCGTCGGTTGTTCCGCTGGATTACGGCCAGC
>Ga0114999_10009046_pt1 | contig 10990 bp, 12 predicted proteins | sample ArcticOcean_MG_C_3_FD_89820 | JGI IMG/M metagenome (GOLD analysis project Ga0114999, IMG submission 89820) | Marine microbial communities from western Arctic Ocean - ArcticOcean_MG_CB8_126 | ecosystem: Environmental > Aquatic > Marine > Oceanic | place: Arctic Ocean: Canada Basin | collected... | reverse complement strand
TGGATTTTGCCTGTGCTAGTTTTCTTGTATACTGTTTGTGTTTCGTGTATAATTTCACTCATCTAAGTCCGATTAAAAACCGGTTTTAATCGAGCTGCCATCTGTTGCATCCTTGATAGAATAATCTATTCCTAGGATCCATTCGTGCAGGCCGATTTCAATTATCAAGTCAAGAAGTTCTTGGGCCGATAATCGGGCCATGGCTTTTTCCATATCGTTTAGATCGGTAAAGTCTTGAAAGAGTTCTTCCATCGCATCTTCTTCTATAATGCGTTGCATCATCTTTTCCTTTGTGAACCTATAGGTCCAACTTATTGTTTGATACGCGTAATGCGTAGCAGTATCTGATTTGCTTTCACTCATCTAAGTAATCAGTTCCAGCCTTCCGGCTTATCAAACTGATCGATTTTGTCGTGTATTTCACGACTTATGATTCTTCCAATGGTGCATGATTTAAACTGACCACCTTTAACAGTAGTCTTACCCATTTGAGTCAAAAGTTTAGCAATTTGACGATAACTAGTTCCTTGCTTAGCAAGGGACCTCATCATCACAATACAATGTTGCTCTTCCCAATTAGGGAACAGTTTTCCATCTTTTGACTCCCACCCGTATTGTCTACCAGTGTAAGTTTCTAGGTTTTCTCGTTTTCTTCCTGACCATCGTTTCATTCTACTTTGTTGATCTTCACCGATTAATTTTAGAAGCATTTGTGCTGCTTCATAAATTGTGTCGGCTTCAATCTTAGTAGGCAAGTCTACTTTCGCATCTTTAATATGTAAAATAGTTACTTTTTCACTCATCTGGCGAGAGAAACATGTTCTCACATTGGCGAGTTGCACGGGCTTGTCTTAGTGTGTGTCCTAATGTCCAGGCCGTGCAAAACACGTTTTGTTGGTTTGATAAAATCGTAGGCTACTAACGTACGGGGATCACTATCCATCGCACGCTGTTTTGCCATATTTGTTCATCAAAATTCCTTTTGTTAGTAGTTCGCTCATTGTTGGTCCATTTTTTAACTAGTTTGCGGACATCTTTGCCGCAGTATGGTCTCTTCTGGAGCCAACGTAAACCGGTTCACCTCACATTTGTAAGGGTCCCGACACCTGATAAATGCATAGCATTTATCTCGTTTTTCTAACAGGCAAATGTGAGGTATCGTCATCGTTTCCTCAGTATTTGTCATCTCTCTAAAGTGGAATTTTCCACTAACTCATCTGGCGAGAGAAACATGTTCTCACATTGGCGAGTTGCACGGCTTGTCTTAGTGTGTGTCCTAATGTCCAGGCCGTGCAAAACACGTTTTGTTGTCTAAGAATAATCGAGGGGATCAGGGGGAAACATCGCGTCGCCCGGCCCCACTCCTACGTACAAGATTAAACTTGCATATTCAGTAAACTTTCTTTTGCTCGTTATTTTCGCTCGGTTTTCGTCTTTTCAGTATCTTTTGTCATCGCAGGTCCTTTCGTGTGTTACGAAGATCCTTTGGTGGTAGAACCCGAAAACACCGGTCACCTCACATTTGCAAGGGTCCCGACACCTGATAAATGCATAGCATTTATCTCGTTTTTCTAACAGGCAAATGTGAGGTATCGTCATCGTTTCCTCAGTATTTGTTATCTCTCTAAAGTGGAATTTTCCACTGACTCATCTAGTGAGAGTATCACCAGTTAGCACTAATGTTAAACTTTGAATGGTTGTTCTTGACAACTGGCAAGCGTTGCGCGGTTGTCTTGGACAAAAAGCATGCAAGTAAAGTTCTTTACTTGTAAGGATCTTGTAGAACTGCAGCGTCGCCGCAAAGTTCCAAGGTCGTTTGGGAAGTCGGTCCCATCATGCGCCATTCGTACGTTTACTCTGGATACCCTCAATGATCGATGCATAACAGCCGCATTTAGTGTTGCTCGCGCCTATTATACTCTGTATAACTTGCGCTAATCTAACTTCTGCCAACTTGTTTGGCAGATTGCGGCGTGGAGGTATGCATAGTTCATGTATAGCCCGTTAGGGCGGGGTAGTCAGAGAATGCTGTGCGTGTTGTCGTGAATACGACTTGTAGCGTAGCGTGCTTCGTCATCGGCTTTCGCCTCATCGGTTCTCTCTCTAAAAGAGCATTTCTGCTCAAAGCAATAGTATTGCGTCACTTACGGCGCAATTCATAGGATTTATTAGCCAATGAACTAGAACTTCGCTTGTAACCAAATTCACGCTTAAACGCAAGCACTAACTTCTTGTTAATACTGTGCGTTTTCAGGTGTTTGGTTAACCAAGTTATTTCTTGTTTTGTCCATCTTACCCCACGCATGTCACTGCGGGGCTTTTTGGCCGTCTTTACCTTAATAGCAGGGCGGTAGGCTAATGGCCTACTCGCCTTTACTTTGCTGTTGGTTTTGCCTGCTAGCTCTCTAAGTAGTGTACTTAGTTCAGCTGCAGTAATATCAATTTCTATTGAAATTTTTGGCATTTTACTCACCTAAGGAAGTAGCATCCAAGTTCATTGAATTCCTACACCATACGGCGATGATTGCAGAAACTCTGCAATATCTTCGTAGCGGTTTAGTTGTTCGTCACTTAGTATTCTTACCACTTCTTGCCTCATTTGAGATACAGCAGCCAGTAAGTATAAACTAAACTGTTTGCACATAATCTCATCAGCGTATCCACTTAGTTCAGCAAATGGAGTAATCCATTCTACTGAACATTTCTGCATATAATTGTTTACGTCTTTGAGATTATTAAACATCTCAACTACGGTTTCGTCGTTAGCCTCTGTATTACTTTCATCACTGAAAGGTGTAGCATTGAGGTTTCCCTCTGCTACTACAGCTAACATGTTGCTTAATTGGGTAGCAGATATTTCTTCAGCTGCCCAAAGCGCAATTAATCGTCCTCTTAGCAGGGTAAAATACCCGCAATCAAACCGATTTTCACATTGTCCATCATGATCAAGTTCACCATTCATCTCGGGGATGGGATGGTCTTTGATCACAGGATAAATTGCCTTCATAGGCTTTCTTTCCGCATTCAAGCGGATTAGTTCGCAATTAACCATCTAAAAAACGATAGCTTACTTTAATCTAAGCCAGTCGTTAAGGGGAACGGGGCGTTCTTCATTTGCCGCTTTAAAGGCTAAATGATCTACGCGCTCATTCCATTGGTGCCCTGAGTGGGCTTTAATGTGGTTCCAAGTAAAGTTAATTCCCGCTCTCTTTAGTTTATTCCAAAGATTTTGGGTGGTTTTTACAAGTTCTAAGTTTTCTTTGGGCGTCCATTCGCCCTTAGCCATATTACCTGCATACATTGAATCTCCAAAGATAACATAAGTTATATCTTTGTCATTGAAATGGTTCCCCAATTCAATATGTTTCAATGCATGGTAAATAGCGCTTAGTTCTCCAGTATTGTTAGAACCCACTTCTGCACCAATAAATTGTGATGATTCAGGGTCGGTAATGACACGGCCACTTAGTTCAGTTTGAACCTTGCCGCTTGAATGTGAATTATTGCCAATCTTTGACTTTACACAAACAACGCCCCATCCTGCGGGGGTGTCTGCATCTACATTCACATTACCAATTGCTGAACCATCTACATATAGTCGATAGTATTCTTCCATCTAAGTTTGTCATAACATTTTCCATCTAGCATTGATTACAGCTAGATTACAAGTGTTACAACATCGTCCCTTTTGTTTAAGGGGCTCAGGGTTATGTCCGGGACCATCAAAGCGGTCACCACAAATAACACATCGCTCCCTATCAATTACAGGGATTAGGATTCGTCGAGGCGTTTTTTTGTGGGACTTTCTCTGTGAACGCGGAGGAGGTGACTGCTCAGCGAGCATCTTTGCGCGCCGAGCATCTGCCTGCTCTTTTAGTTCTTTTTTTGAGGGTCCACAATACCATTCGTCGTATTCTTCTTCTTCGTCCATCTAAAACCTCACTTGGAGGCGTTCTTTTTCTTTGCGTGATAGTGTGCTTTCATTTGAGCACTCATCTTCTCGCGATTCTTTTCATAGTATGCTTTACTTTGAGCAAGGCTCTTCTCACGATTCTTTTCGTAGTATGCTTTTTGTTGAGCAAGTATCTTCTCACGATTCTTTTCGTAGTATGCTTTACATTGAGTATTATGCTTCTCACGATTCTTTTCGTAGTATGCTTTCTTTTGAGCATTCCATCGAATACGATTACATTCATCACAGAAAACCTTCTGTGGAATATATGTAAAAATATTATCACAAGTCTCACATATTGTGAGTTCCTTGTTTATGATTTTCTCCAATAATTCATCTTCGTCCATCTAAGTAACTACTCTTTATATTCTTTAATAACTTTAGTTAGGTATTTACCTTGACTAATATTATGTTTCTTCGCACCCGCTTTGATTCTTTCAATAGTATCTAGCGTCAGGCTTGTTGTGTATTGTTTAGTGTAGTTCTTTTTTTCTGCATTAACAGAATGGGTGTAATAAGTAGCGGCAGCGTAGCCGTGCATAGCAATATCAGGATTGGATCTTATTATTTTCAACAATCTTTCATAGTTGCTTCTGCTTCTCTGCTTTTTGCCGAAAATAGCATCACAGAGTTGGTTTCTAGTTAACCCCAACTTATTTTCTATTAATAGCACGATTATACGCGCTTCTATTAATTTGTCCATCTAAGTAACTACTCTTCTTCTACTATAGGATTAACTATAGGAGGATATAGAGTAGTAATATCAATAGTCACTCGACTATCATAACCAGGAAATCCTATTCCTGGATAAGTTGTGTTACCCGCTTTAACATGGGCGACTTCAACATCTTTTGCAAGTTTGATATCTGGGTGGTCGTTTTCCTTATCACTACACGGCATACAAATATTATCTGTATTAAACCAACTCATAGTAAATGAGTTAGTTTTTTCGCCGCATCTCTGACAGGTGCCATCCCAGGGTTCCTTATCTTCTTTCATCTAGGAGAAGGATCTAATTTGTAATCAACACTGTGGTGTTCATGGTCGTCACTTAAGGCCAAGTTGCCTTGGTTTATCTTTAGTGAGTGACGCGCATTAACCCTCAGGTGTTGATTACCGAGAAGTAATTAGTAGTGGTCGGGGTCACTAGCATGAATATGCAGTGAAGGCTTACAACAGACACTTCCGCCTTTCTTTGGTGGCTCAGTGGAAGATTCCAACTAGGGTTAATAAGGTGCGTTGCGTATGCAAACACCTTATTTTCTCGAGTCGCATGACTTAACATGCAACCTGGAAAACTAGTTAGAATCTTCCACCATCACCAAAGAAGTGGCGTGCGTGCTTGTTGTAAGACTATCCGAAGAGCACTAATTGCTTCTCGTTCGTCATTGCCCGAAGGCTCAGATTATCTCTTCTCTAAATAGCTCACGGGATTAACCCATGAGCCGCAGCTGCGTTACGGTTTGATTCCCACTTATGGAAAGCATCGTGACCAGCCACAAATCCACCAGCTTCACGCATGGTTCCTATAAATGAAGCAGTACATATGTCGCAAAATACTTGCACAATACGTTCTTCATAATAGGTTCCACATTCGGTGGTCATAGTGATTATCTTACCCAAATCATCTTGGGTAAAGTTCTTTTCTTCACTCATCTAAAAGACTCACCCAATGGGTGAGTCCGGTGTATAGCCTATTATTTCAAGATCCTGCGACCATTCTAAGTCGCTGTCTGTAATAATTTTACATAACCTTAGTGTTTTTCCGTGAACCGTTCCCGGTAAACGAATAATTCTTCTGGGATCAGGTGTTACATCGTAGTCAATAAGAATATTAGCGTCTTTTATCGCGCTAATTATGTTAGTTTTAACCTCGCGGTTAAATTCCTGTTTATCATTTAGATTAGTTCCTAAATGATATTCTTTTGATTCTCGTTCGTTTAACACTGTGTCAACTTTCCACTCGGTATCGACCAAGTGGAAACCTTTTCCTCCAGAAAACACTATTGTTGGGTTATTACTATAACCGGTAGCGAAAGCATTTTCACTTAGGTGAGTCATTAACTTACCTAGTGTCTTTGCTCCCTCATTGTAGTCTGCGTTGCAGTAGTCTACGTCAAAATACAATTCCTGCCAAAGGAATGCATTATGATAATTCTTCATCCGATATGACCAGCCCTTCTTACGAAACTTGCTTTTACCGCGTCGTCCGTATGGGTTGGGGCCAACTCCTTGCGGATTTAGCCACGCACTTGTTGTGTAATACACATGAAGTGGTGCTAACTTTCTTAGCCATTTCAAGAGGGTTGTTTTGTTCTTCATGTTATCTTTGATAACGCGAACAATGATACGCTCTTGTTTATTATCCCAAACAAAAAAGCGAAACTGCCGGAACCCTGGTTTATAGGGTAACCACAATTCCGCTTCTGTTATTTCATCATAATAGTTGCGAATCTTCTTTTGTTTAATTTGCATCTCTAATTTTCTTTTGTTTCGGTATAGAGGTAAAGCACTAGTTGAGTCAATTACCGCCTTTTGAACGGTTCTCATCACTTGTGCTCCTCTTGTATATGTATGGCAATCGCAATCGTTAATTCCTTTTCGATCACATGCCGGATGGTGTCGCTTTGGATAGCGACCCGACAGTATCTCAACGCACTTCTCAGATTGTCTGAATAGTGCAGGTATGTCGGTGTCATGGTGTTCGCAGTGTTTATGTCCTGCTTCTACCTCGACTTTGCAACGCTTACCGTCAGGTTTCTTACCCTGACAGCGCGTGATATCTTGTTTCCAAGTTTTACTCATCTAAGGGCCCTTTAGGGCTTTTTTGGCTTACTTATGTCAGGGTGTGGGTCTTTGTCAGTTAGACAAACAGCCATTCTTCCATTGTCGTCGCCGTCCCAGTCTCCTTCCTCTGGGTCGAGGAAAAGTTCCTTTTCATAGGCGACTGACGCTGACACAAAGTGTAGCACTTCACAATATAAACGATTGTTTTTATTACGAAGGTAGGTGGTAAACTCTCTCAAGTTAAACCATTCTTTTGATTTATTTTCACTCATCTGTGAAGAAAAACAGTTCGGCACGAATCTAGCGTATCGCAAACGCGACACGTCTATGCGGTCCCCGTAGGGCGGATGACCCGTTCAGTTGGTAAGTCCGGCTCAGTAGATGTTCACATCTACTTAGTAAAAACGCCGCTGCGAATCGAGAGATCTTTGATCTCGTGATAACCAGAGGTTCGGCTCTGGTTGTTCGATTCAATCAGCGTTTTTAGGACGTTGAACTTTAAGCAGTATGTAAGCCATCAATAGTTCTAATTCGGTAGAGGTCGCTTGACCGTCATCGAATTTTTACTAACCTATGATATCAGAGAGGATGCAGCGAAGCCGCAAAATTTCTTTTAGATCCTAGGGGTTGATGGCGCATATGGCGCAAGTTTATCCCAACTGTAAGGGGACTCCGCGCATTGGTGTGCGCGCATGTGTCTACAAGATAAAGATGGTTTCCATCGCTATCTTGCATTGAATTCCTAGCGTGCTGTTAATAGGATTTTAATCCTATTGCCCGTCCTCACCCTTAGGTGGGTAAGGGAACTAGAAACTTGTTTCGTGCATCGTCATAGCCGTTAGGCTCAGATGTTTACTCTTCTAGAATACGAGTCTAAGGCTTTAATCGGCTTTACTTATTCGCTAAGTGTAGCGAATAATAAAAGGCTCTCTTTCCATAAGGAAAGGAACACGTGTGATTAATTTACCCTCTGCAACTAGGCAGATCCTCATTTTCGTTTTAATATTTATACACTAAATTTAGTGTGTTTTGACGGTCGGTTTCTCTCTGACCTGCCTATTAAAGGCATTTTCGGTTGCCCAACTAGGAGCATCGAGTAGTAATTGCTGTCGTAAAATAATATCCGTTAGGATAAAAGTTTACGAGCAAATTACGGACCATCTAGGAAGAATTCTAGTCTAGCGCAGCGTGATTCCCTCTAACTGACTTGAACAAACGTACAATCTTTAATACGCAGTTTTTCAACTGCGAACCCGGATGGGTGGTTCTTAAAGATTGTTTTTCGTTTGACAAGTGGTCGGGATCTTCATGCGGGTTCAATTTAGCGGGCTAAAGTGTAAGAGCCTAGAGCGTGAACCTGAAATGGTTCACTAACTGCTTAGTCACTCTTTCGTCGTGTTTGCGGAGTTTAGGTCCGTAATTTGAACTCGTGGTGTTGCTGTGCCAGCGTCATAGCCTTTCGGCTCACTATAAAATTCTTCTATGAGAAGGAAATAAGTTTGTTCGAACATTTTAACTTGTAAGACCTTAGTTTGTCACATAGCAGTCTTAGCTGCTCTTAGAGGCTTTGCTTCTTCCTTGGAAGAACTGCAATTCCTGGTGCGTGTTTAAAGTCGTCGAGTTAAATTGTTCGAACGCCTCTTCTTTATGTTTAAAGATTTAATGCAATAACGGTATTGACCGTGAGTCCCCAAATGGGGGCGTAGGTTAATAGTCAAAGTCGGAACTAATTCACAGATTTCGTAAGATATATAATTCCAATGCAACTGCTCATCTTACGACCATTTCCGAATGGAAATAGTAAGATGTTCTATTGCAAAGCAAACACAAGTGACCTTAAGTCAAATTGGTTTGTATAGAATACGACTCTGTGAATGCTTTCCGACTATTACAGGGCTCAAAACACTGCCATAGGCGTGTTTTGAGTTGTGTTAAATCTTTAAACATAAAGAAGAGGCTACGTCATAGCCCGTAGGCTCAGTGTTTCTCTTCTCTAGTGAGAGAGGCGGTAGTTTTACCAGTCTCTTCAGCTAACGCAGTGTTGCTTCTTCCTTCCCAACCTTAGTTGAGTCGAAAGTGTGCGGTGTCTGAGACTCCGTCATAGGGTTTCCCCTCAGTTTGTTTACTCTCTCTATGAACTGTTAATATGTTATGACATCAGATTGTGGTTCCAGGCGACTCTCGCATGGGACTACTAGTCGTAGACCTACAAGATTCCTTCCGGAGTGTAGTAGTGTGATGTCAGGCTTGACGTGAAGTGCGTTCTGACCTTTAGGTCGATTAGCAGTCGTAGACCACCGAGCGTATGCAAGGTGCTTTGTGTCAAGCCGTTCGTCATAGGCTTTCGCCTCAGTTTTATTACTCAGTTCTAGTGAAGGACTATATCTCAAGCCGTCTTAGTGTGTTAGGGTTGTTTCTTTTAGAAACCGCCTTCCTTATTCGTGTGTGCAAGCCGGATGGCTTTAGCACGAATGTTAGTTCTATTACTTGAGCGAAGCGAGCTAGGAAGCCCGTCCGCCCTCGGCAGGAGTTTTAACTCAGTTGCATGTAGGTGCTGCATGTCAGAGGGACGTTTGTGTGCGAGGTGATTCCACTAAGCAAGTGGATACGGCCCAAAACTTTGGGGGCGTATTGGATCACGCGCGCGACACAACGCTTCTGACAGCAGCTACCAAGTGCATCTGCGTTAAAATTCGTCATTGGTTGATACCTCAAATTAAATTCCTTCTATGAAGAGTTATAGTTTTCTAGAGCAGATCTCAAGGTTGGGTCGTATAGACCCCTTCTTAGTTTATCTGTATTCTCTTTCAAATTAAGTTGGGAAGAGGGCGGGCTTCGGTGTACTATAACAAATGGTTTATTCCTTAGTTGATTAAGTTTAGATCAGCTAAGCGTCGCTTATCTAGAGCCAGGTGGCTCATGTCCTTCCCAAGTCTGGGAAGGTGCGAATGCCTAGTGTAGCCCGGATTGTATTAAGCGGTCACAAGATTGCTCTAGTGACCCATACGGCCCAAGCGTAATTTCACCTGCATAGGTGAATTCTACATTTTTTTAGTTACCGATGCGCCTCATCCAAGTTTAATTTTGATAAGTCTAAGTCGTAGCCTACGCATGGCGTAGGTGACTCTAATTTAGTTTCCCCATTACCCAATGTGCACGGAATAGAAGCATAGCTTCCATTCCGTGCAGCCGGATGGCTTTCAATGGGAGTAGGGGAAAACCAAATTGCTCTACTGTCTGTAGTGCTGTATTTTCGTCATCGTAAATCACCTTAATTCGGGTCCAGTGATTCACTCAAATATCTTTCTCTTCTAAAGTTTAGACTCGCCCGAAAGAGCCTAATTGGGTTTCAACTAGACTCAAACCCTAAAGGGTTCAAGTCTCGTCAGTAGACTCAACGTCGTTATCTAATTCTGGTGCATCGCACAGTTCACCGTGCTCTGCTGCCAAATCCGCTAGAGATGAGTAATACTCTTCTCCGCGGGCCTGGCGTCCACTGTTAGCGCGAGGGAACTTCTTCAGAAGAACTGGTGGGGTCCTCTTTCGAAGTCCACAAGATCGCTGTATCACGGTACTGCGCTTCAATTTGAAGTGCTCCGCGACATGTTCTGCGCTTTCGGCTTGTTGCCAGAAGATAACAAACTCTGAGTCTGATACAATAGTTCTTGCTGGTTCAGCATTTTCCATTTTAATCATTCTCCAATTTTATTATAATCTTCCTCCCGTCAAAAGGGGAGGAACTTGTCTAAAAAGTCCGCTAGGGACTCAGTCTTGACTTAAAGTCATTAAGCCGCGCAAACGGCTTGTTACAATATCGTAATCTTCACCGATAGAAGATAGTCTAGTATCAAATTGTTCGGTGACATCGGAGAACGTATCTGGTATAGATATATCTCCTCCTACTATAGTAGACATATTATCTAGTCTATTTAGTAGTTCTATTCTTTCTGATTGCATAGCATTTAGTCGTTCATCAAATTGATCGACCTTTTCAGAATTAAAGTCTTTGGATAACACCAATAACTTGTCCTGATATTCTGCAACCTCTAACGATAAAGCATTCTGGAGATCATCTCTGATATATTCCAGTTGTCTCTCATTGTCAATATAGCCCATAACTCTTAGGTTAGACTTTTGGCGATACCACTTGCGCGGTTTACCAGTTTCGTCATACCATGTGTTATGGTCGGTTCTGTTTAGGGTATTGCGGTTACCGAAGTAATTTAGGAGATCTGAATAGTTCTCCAATGT
>Ga0114999_10009045_pt1 | contig 10990 bp, 14 predicted proteins | sample ArcticOcean_MG_C_3_FD_89820 | JGI IMG/M metagenome (GOLD analysis project Ga0114999, IMG submission 89820) | Marine microbial communities from western Arctic Ocean - ArcticOcean_MG_CB8_126 | ecosystem: Environmental > Aquatic > Marine > Oceanic | place: Arctic Ocean: Canada Basin | collected... | reverse complement strand
TTCAGCTACTTCATTTCCATCTATATTTGTTGATGTTGGAAAATCATTTGTATCTGGGTCTTTCTTTTGATATTCCCCAATCTTAGTAAGTGTATTTATTTTATCTGTAGCATTTTCAAAAAGATTCCAATTTTGTTTTAATCTTTCATCAGAGCTTATAGCTGCCCAACTTGTTGCTCCTGCAGCTAATTGTACGCCTCCAGTATTTGAAATTACTTGTACTATTGTACTATTAATAGATTTGAGAATGTTTGAACCACCACCAGCTCCACCATATTCACCTGAAGTAATTTGAAAAACACCATTAGCTTCATCCTTGAAAACAATCTGATTAACTGCATCAATTCCTACAAATGTTATTGGGTTGTATGCTGTAGTTGCACCAGGAGCTAATCTTAATGCTTCTGAAGAAACTGCATTACCATCAGTAATACTAAATCTTAATTCACATCCATTTTCTGTAAGACTCCAAGTGTCGTCAGTAATAGCTTCTATCTGTGCACCTTCAATAAGAGAATTTGCATCATTTTCTGCTCCTAAAAAAGTAATTGCACCAAGCCTATGACCACTTCCCATAGTAACATTATCATCTGAAACAAGCTGTATTTCTCCACCTGAACCTGCTCCAGAAGCTGCTGTTGATTTTACTATAAAACCAGGATTTGCTAATGCACCAACAACACTTACACTTGTAGTTGCAAGTTGTAATGCAAAAGTAGTACCATTATCACCATCTTTTACTGGCACTAAAGTAGCACCAGCACCTCCTCCTTCTGTATCTACGTGTAATAGTTGTTCGTAACTATTTGCTATTGTTTGTCCTTCTAAAGTTGCCATATCTAAATCTCCTTAAACTGATTGTTCCCAATTGTTGTTTTGATTTTCCCATAGGTCTACATGTGTTTCCCAGAAACTCCTAAGAGAAGCTATGGATTCGTCTAAAATTGTCATTATTGTGTTTGTTAATCCTAACCTAGGCATCTTATGGACCAAAGTAAATTACTACTTTGTCTCCTGCTGTTTGTAGATCTAAGCTTAACCATCTACCATATATGGTTATACCTTTTGGAAAGGTATCACTAGTAGCAACAGTTGCACCATTTGTGCCAGGACTTGCTGCTGTAGTTCCATAATGAAAGCTTGTTGATTCAGGTGTTAATGCTGCAAACTCCACATCAGTTAACATTGTTACTGCAATAATAACTGAACCTGTAGGTGGAGTATATATATCTGTAGTGTCGTGAAATGCTGCTCCAGTTTGACCTAATGCAACATTTTGTGCCTCTACTACTGTGTAATTGTGAGCTGAGCTCTTTCCAATAGCCATTTTCTTTCTCCTTGTTTATCGTATGCCTTTCCGTGCAAGAAATTTCACATGGGCATATCGTATTAAGTTGCTTCTGTGTATGTAGAAGTTTCAGTCATAGTAGTTGTTGATACCACAACTTCTGTCATGGTTGTTGTAGATACTACTACTTCTGTCATCCTTCATCCTTATCTCTTGTGCTATGAACTGTAGGTTCAAAACCTTGTAATTTAATTACTGCTTTTTGAACTCTACCAGTATTAGCATATCTTTTTCCTTCTCTAACGCCTAAATCGTATTGACGTTCCCAATAACTTGCAGCTTGTAAAGTGGTAGGATTTAATTCATATCCTCTTTGTATAGCTTTAGCAACTACTGCATGTCTAAATTCTTCTGAAATATCTGGCTCTTGATTATATCCTGTAGTTGTGTTTGATACCCCTGTATCAGCAGAAATAAATTTGTTTGGTTTTTTAACTGCAAATATAGTTACAGTTTTAACTTCACTTGGAGAACTATATGTGGTAGATGTATTTCCAATTGAACGTACAATGATAGCTATTGCATCACGTTCTACCCAATATGAAACATTACGTTGACTACTTGGCATTTTTATGTTCCATCATTACAGCAAATTTTGCTGTTTTAGATGCTCCTTTATGTGCCTTATAAACACCTTTTGTTTTCATTAACTTATATGTAGTCTTTCCTGTCTTCATCCAGTGGAAACCTTTTGGAGCTGGTACTAATTTCATCATGTTATATCTCTCTGTTCTGGTCTAGTTCCTAATCTTGGGATATCAAATCCATCATAATCTACTGAAGTTATTTCTAAAATATCATCAGACAATCCATAATATCTTTGATCTACTACTGTGCTAAATGTAAAAGCACCTTCTTTAATTCTTGTTTTTCTAGCAAAATCATCTAGTGCTGCATTAAGCCATAATCTAATTTGTGCTTCACTTACAGCTGGATGATGTTGTCTTACCATTTCTATCATTTGTTTCTGTGTCATTGCCATTTATTTTTGACCTCTAATTCTTTGTAACTCAGCACGATAATCTTGTTCTAAGTTTTGTGCAGAAGCTAATGTTGCATTTTGTAATTCTATATCTTCATTAGCATTATCTTCAGAAGATAGTTTAACCATAAATTTAGCAGCAGCTCCTAACACTACAGAATATTCAGCACTACTAGGAAAATTATCTATAGCAGTTGCACTCACTATAGTACCACTACCATCAAAATCTGTAGGATATGCAAAACTTAATATCTCACCTTTTTGACTTACTGTAGGTGTATCTAATATAAATAAACTACTACCTTCATAATAAAATACAGGGTCTCTATCTTGAGTAGCATCTGCATAATAAATACTTCCTGTATCTGCAGCTCTGGCAGATTGTCCATGAGGTACTTCGGTAGCATAAAAACCATTTCTACTAACAGACAATATTCTACTATCACTTATACTAGTTGGATTACTAGTTACTTCTGTAAGTGTAGCATTTTGAATAAGATTTTTTCTAGGTAAAGTATCAGCTACTTCTCTTGCTGTAGATAATAACATATCATCTAGTGCATCAGTATCTGTTATTATTCTACCTACTAAAGCTTCTACTTTTACTTTAAATGTTGACATTTTTTCTTTCTAACAGATTTGGGGTAAAACCTTTATACGTCTTACCCCTAGCTCTGTTTAACTATTTATTATCCTTCTGAAGTAATAGCAGTATCAGCAACAGCGTATGTAGTAACATAATAGTTAGTTCCATCGCAGAATATATCTACTCTTTCACCAACTACAGCAGTACTTGCAACGAATGTTACTTTATCTGCAGCATCAATAACTACATTAGTATCTCCAACGTCTACACCTCTCATTACATCAACAGTACCACCAATGATGTCAAAATGATGTCCACCAGCAGTTCCTAAAAAGAAAGTGCCTGTCCAACCTTTTGCATCACCAACAGCAGGTAATGTAATATCATTATCACTTGCTTGAGAACAGATAAAAATTTTACCTGTATCTGCAGAAGATAATGATTGTGTAGCTGTTAAAGTCTTAATTGCAGCGTTTGTTCCTCCGATAAATGGTCTAGCCATAATTCACCTCCCTTAAGCTGTTATTGAAAATAGTTTATGGGATTCTACTAAGGTTATACCAATACCTTCATCAGACATATATTGATCCTTCACTCCATCAAATGCATCATCAGTTTTGATGTTTGTTTGATAGACTGGTGGTCTATATACAGAATGAAAAAGATTCTCATCAGAAACAATAAGCATTTGCTTGTTATGCTCTGATCTAAGAACTGGTGTTGGAACTAATGCAAGAACTCCATGAGGAGTTTCTAACATTCTCATATTAAAACCATAAGTACTTCTTTCTGTTGGTCCTAAGTTTACAGTCCAACCTGAGTTTCCTGCAAGACCTGAAGAACCATCTATTTTAGAAAAGTAACTCATAGCACCTCTACCACAAAATGCAAACTTCATTCCTTCTTCAGGAACATATTGGAAAACTTTTTCCATATCGTCTACAAAGTTGCTGTAGCTGTAAGTTGCTTCTGAAATGGTAAACTGATTCTGGTCATCACCAGAAGTAGCACCATACTTTTCAATAGCAGTTAATATTCCAACTGTTGAACGTACAATATTTCCAGATGCATCTGTAATAGCAGCATCAGCAAAAGTTTCACTTCCACCTAGGTTAGTTCCTTTTGGATTATGTCCAAATAAGAAAGCACGTTCTTTTTGAATCTTATGCTCTTGTGCTTTTTGCATTCTAAGTCTTGCCAACTCAGAAGATTCTCCACGTAGAGCAGCAGCTTCTAAAGTACCAGTAATCTCTAATGGTGTCTTAAAGATTTGTGTACTATTATAAACTACTTGTAATTCATCAGACCATGCAGCAGGGGAAACAGTTCCTTCACCATGAGCATTACCAATAATAACAAATTTGTCGCCATTATCAGCATTGATGTCTACAGTTCCAATATTCTTGAATTTAACAGCATTAAGCGCAGTTGAAGTTGTTATAAGTGCATGTCCTAACATTGTAGCGAATGAATCAGTAGCATCCCATATTTCAGCTACAAGACCTACCCACGAAGCATCTGGTACTGAGGCTAAGCCTGTAATACTACCAACTGTCATAACTTCAGATTCAGAATTTGAACCAGCAGTTACAGGAGCAGGGTCTGTTCCATTGATTAAGAATGTTTGTCTTTGCCATGGGTTTCTATGTTCGAACATTTTGAAAACGGGGTCAGTAGGTGTTCTTTGTTCACGATTGGCTACTAGAGTTGTAAAAGGAGTTACATCAGTCCATAGTTCTTTTACTACATCTGGACTGATATAAAAATCTCGCCTATCGGTAAACAATACACCTGAGCCACTAAGATTTTTTGTAGCCATTTGTATTATTTCCTTCTTTTATATGATTTACTAAGAAGAGCTTCATTAAACAATGCTTCATCATCCATTTGAGGCTGTGAAACTCCTGGTGCAACTGTAGTTGTTGTTGGAATTTTTAAAGCTCTATTTTGATTTTGCATAGCTTGTTTCTTTTGCTCTACTTGTTGTTGTTGTTGAATTCCAGGAGATTTTTGAATATCATATAGTTTTACAAGTGAATCCATTGTGATGTTTTTAGGATCTTGAGCCCAGCCGATAAAGTCGGCAGCTTTTAATTGGTCAAAACCATAAGCATTTTGTACTTGACTATATGCTTGGTTAACCATTTGTTTTTCTTGTTGTTTGGCAAGTTGAACATTTTGCTGTTCTTGCCTAACATACTCTTTACGCTCTACATAATCTAAACGTGCATCACGATATTTATCATTTTGTATTCTATAGTTAAACGATTTACTCTCTGGGTCATTATACGCATCGACCTCATTATAAGAAATTGGCTTTTCAGGTTTGATTGGCTCTTCAATTGAATTAGAACGTAGCCCATTCTGGGTTTCATTGGAGACTGATGGTTGTTTTACTTGCTGCTCATAAAGTTGTTTATACTTTTGAGTTTCTTGTGCAATTAAATATGCATCATTCTTTGCCTTATCAGTTTGTGATTGCCAATATGCTATCCTATTGGGGTCATCTTTTTCAGATACTTCTTCTTGTACTTCAGCAACTGGATTGGCTTCTTCAGTTTGAAGTGTTTCTTGATTTTGAACTCTTGTTGATTGTGTAATTGTAGGCGAAGGTGCTTTAGTATCTGCACTAGGGTTTTCATACATAAATGCACTATCAACTCTATTGTCAACTTGCTCTACAGCATTACTTTGTTCTGGTTGTTCCATTATTCCTCCAATGGTACTATTGTGTCATTCGTAGGGGTTTCCTCGGCAACGACATTTTTTATTTTCCTTAGTTCATCTTCACTTCTTGACTTATAAAGCTGTGTAGCTAAATCAGCCCTGTTAGCAGTTGAACCAAGTTGAGTTTTAAATTTCTCAACTTCTACTCTCTGCCTAGCATGAATTACTTCACGTTGAGCAGTTTGCAAGTCTCCTCGCAAGTCTTTAATTTTTTTGTCTTGTTGTTGCAATCTTTTCATCATTTGTTGCACTTGACCTTTACGATTTAATATATCTTCTACATTTGCAACATCGGTTTGCTTTAGAACTTCTACTTGGTCAATAATACCACTTCTATAAAGTTCCATATAATATTCAAAACGTGCATATCTATTTGATGGTAAAGTAGAACCAGATACTACAACAACGTCATATTTACCAACTGTTACGTCATTTAGTTTTCCTAGGAATTCACCTGAGATCTCATCATATACGGCTTCATTTAAAATTACTTTTTTTGGTTTATGGTTTGGTTGTAATAATCTTATTACTTTTTGAACAGTATATGTTGCTTGTATGTACTGTATTACAGACTTAGCAAGTTGATTAACTGCACCTTCTATATCATCACGTTTTGATTTAATTCTTCTTTGTCCATACTCGTCTATTGCCAATGTACCTTTATAAGTTTGTGGCATCTGACGTGAATCACCCTGCATTAATGCATATATGCCAAGTATTTTTTCTATATCAGCTTTTGCATCTGCTTCATTTTTATACAATTCGTTAGGTAAAGGAACTGGACCTGCTACTATTGGTTGACCTAACTCAGGGTCAAACTCTATTACAGCAGTACCTGCTCTACCCCACTCTTCTTCTAGTTCTTTTCTATTCATAGAACCTCTTGGTATAAGAAGCTTTACGTTTGTAGAAGATGATGCATGTGCAACAATAAGTGAACGAATTTTATTTATATAGGACTGTAATCCTTTTACCATTCTCACATCACTTTGTGGATATGGATTTCTATTATGATTATTCATCATAGTAACTATTGGATATTCTTCTATAGGTAAGACTGCATCAAATAGTAACTCACCACCTGCTGATACCACCTGTCTTATTCTATCTATTTCAAATTCAGAAACTAAAATATCACCTATTTCTATTAATTCACCAAAAGTCATTTTCTTTAAAATAGTTGTACTATCTTTTACACCTACAGCAGTTTCTTCTCCTTTAACCATCATTTGTTGTTGAGTTATAGGATTTTGCATTAAATGAAAAGTATTACCAAATTCTTTTTCTATGTCTTCATATTGCTTTACTTCATTATCATCTGTAATAATTCTATCTCTTTTTTTATTAGAAACCTTATAAGCTATTTTTAACTTAAAGAATTCATAATCTTCTGGTGATAAAATTCTTTCATTATTTAAATTAGGGTCAAATATTCTATAATGTGGTATATGTATTTTAGTATATCTTTCTATTACTTCTATTTGTCTTTCATCACTATTATTCATATTGTAACTATTTATTTCATTCTTAGAAATAATCTGATCTTCAAGACCATAATTAATAGTTTCAACAGAAGGAGCTACTTGACCTGCATTTGCTTTTAAAATTATATCTTTAAATTCAGGATACATTTCTATAAGTGTTATTTCAGGGAAAAGGCGTGAGACAATTATATTAGCAGAATCTCTTGAGAATGGGTCAGTCGAAGAAGGGCATAGGTATAAATCAAGAGGGTCTATTGCTTTTATAAAAATCTCACCTTTTCCATAATCTGCATTAGGATTACTATATGCCATAAGTACACCCATGCCTTTTACATAATAGTCGTCTATAGATTGTTTGAGCTCAGAATTTCCTGTTGACTGTTCCCATACCCAACTCATTAAGTCAGACATAGTTTGACCAGTCTTTACATCACTAGCTTCTCTACCTGTAGATTGGAATCTTGGAGAGTTTGCAGTTAACATAGCTTTTGCTTGTTCTACTGCAGGATATATAACATTAACTACTAAAGGCTCTTGAGCTCTTCTTCTTAACTCATTTACCTGTTCTTTGGTCCATTGCATACCATTTCTAAATTCATTATCATCAGTTGCTTGTCTTGCCCATTTAGAACGTACGGATGCATACTCAGCTAGGAGTTCTTCGTTTTTCTTAACTTCTGGATGTTTCTCTGCCATAGATTAATATTATATTAATATAAACAACTTTACAATAAAAAGTTTCATGAAATCATCCAGTCTGTTGATTTTTTTCTAAAATTACTAGTAGAGTGATGATTTTCTTTTACAATCTTTTTATTATGAGGTGGGTAATTATTTTTAGTTGCATAATACAACCCATCTAAAAGGTCATCATGCTTACCTCTAGGAAACATTAATAACTCATCTTTTAATTCACTCATACTTTCACTTACATATATTTTTTTCTGTGCAAACCAAGGCTGCATAGTTTCTAACCTAGATGATTTACTATTACGTGGACTTTCTTTTATTTCAAGCCCAGGTATAAATAAACCTTCATCATCAGCTCTTTGACGTAGATAATCTCTTAGCATCTCTAGATAGCCTACTGATTCTATTCTAGTCTTCATTGGTTTATACTTTTTAAAATATTCTATAATATGGTCAGCTAGTTGCATAGGTGTGGATCTTTTTCTATAATAAGGAAGTACATATTTATTATTCTTAGAATCTACAGCAACAGTAACTATTGTAGAGTAGTCTGCATATTTTTTTACAGAACTAGCTGGGTCTATACCCATAAATACATTTACAGGCTCTATTCTACCAGATTCAAATTCTAAACAATGTTCATCATTAATAAATTTAAATTCACCTTTATAATGTTGTAAATATTTTTCTTTAAACATTTGGTCTTCATCACCAATAATCTCACATTGGTATTCACGATAAAAAGAGGACACTCTACCAATAGAATCTAAAGACCTCTTCTCAGCAAGTAATTTTTCTTTTGACCACATCTTTTCCCATAATGCACTTCCATCATCTTGTAATGCTTTATATCTTTTAGACACCCAACCTTGAGTTTTGCATAATGTTTCTACCATACAACGTTGATGTTGAGGTGTACCAATAATAGCAAGTCTACCACGCTTAGCATCTAATGAAGGAACTAAGCTTTGTAATAACCAACGTAAGTTATACTCCATAGCTTCAGACGTTTTTGTGTTTACCATATCTTCGGGATCATCTAGTACAACTAGTGTTGGTCTTTGGTTACCATGTTTAAGTCCAACTACCTGCTGTCCAGTACCTCTGCACATAACCATAGTATCATCTTTTAATACAATCATAGTACGAGACCATTGTTTAGCACAGTGTTGTCCCCAATAACCATATATACTTTTTAGCTCTCCACTATACTCTAGTGCATTCTTAATAGTCTGTAATAACCTTACAGCATGTCCTTCTGTTTTAGAAGACAACACTACAAACTTTTGTCCTTTTTGTGTAAGTATGTGCCATATAGGAAATACACATGCAACAATTGATGACTTAGCATGACCTCTAGGTGCAATTATATTTAATTTATTCTTAGTTGCATCTTCTAATAGTTCTGCAATCTCATAATGAAAGGGTGGAGATTCAGTAGAGAACATATTAGGAAAACATATTTTTCCAAATAAAATTAAATTTTGAGATAGCTTTTCTTTTATTGCTAGAGAACTCATTAAACTTCTGTTTTATGTTCAGCAACCATTTTCTTTTCTTCGGTTTCTATATTATCCATAATTTGATTAGTCATATCTATTTGCAATGTATCTGTAGTAATCTTTTTATTAGGTTTCATTTCTAACATATCTACTAAGTTTTCAGTTGCACGTAACATATTAGATGGATCTTCTTTTTCTTCTGCTATATTAATAGCTTTTTTAATAGTATCTAAAACAAAACCTCTGTCTATGCCTTTTTCAGATAAGACTTCTTTCATCTTTTCTTCTATCATGTTCTTAACTACCTTTTCTTTAAATAATCTTTTAGCTGTAGCAGAAGGAATCTTTTCATCTGGTCTATATATTGTACCTATCTCGTTCCAGTCTACTTTTTTACCTGCAAATATTTTAGAAACATATGCATTAACTGCATTCTTAGTACGAGTTTTACCTGATTCACGTTCTTGCCATGTTCTAGGTTTTACCATAGAGTAAATACCTGCATCTTTATTAGGTTTAAATAGCAGCTTAGAGTTTTTAGATATCCATTGAACACCACAAGTAAGTTTTATTAAACACTTAACCTTACCTCTTAAATCTGTATAGTTTGTTTTAGCTAAACATAAGGCTACGTACCCATCATCTGTTTCAGCCCAACCATCTTTCCATACATCTTTCCAATATACGGAGTAAGGATGGTCATCATCTTTTTTAAATACAGTAAACTTCTGTACTTTTCCACCTATTCTTCTTGTTATTGTTTCCATTGATGTAGGGATTAATATATATATTACATGTATATTACTTCTATATACACTAGTAATAGATTACCTAATGTATATACATTACTAATCTTTTTCCTTATTTTTCTTTTTTGCTAAATTTTGTTTAACTATCTCATGTATAATTTCTTTTTCAGATTCATAGTATTCATAATCTTCTAAAAATACTTCCATAGCTTGATCTATCTCATCTTGAGTAGTATAGTCTTCTTGCCATTTACCAGTAGCTGTATCAAATACTTCATATTTAACTTTATTCCTATTCATATAATAATATAACCCTTTTCTTTTTTAACTGCAAGTAGAGTGATGAGGTTTCAAAATTTACATTACATTGTGTGTGAGAGATGTATTGGTTACCCACGCCCCTTCGGTTCGTGGTTACGCCTTTTCAACAAGTTGAAAACTCTTGTTTTTGTGTTCAATTTATTAACTTATATGGAGGTCATTATGACTATCAACGAAAAATCATTCACTATCAAAGTTCCTTATATTACAGGTATAACTAAGTTAGCTAGTAAAGCACTACGTGTATTGTTTATCACTTCAGGTAAGACAATATCCTCAGTTCCTACAGCGTTCGATCACGTTGTAAATCTATCCAAGTCCGAATGGAATAAATAATCCATACAACATAGAGAGAGTTACATACGTAGCTCTCTCTTATTTTTGTATTCTCTTTTTAAAAACAAAGTAAAGGAAAAATGTTATGTCAATATTAGAAGATATTCAATCAGAACAATTTCTAGCAATAGATGGAGTAAAATCCAATGATGCACAATGTGAACATTGTGATAATTGGCTTTGTCCAAATGATTCTTCTGGTGTACCAGAAGAATGTGCTGAACCAGTATATGTTGAATCTATATTTGGTGGGTATAATAGAATA
>Ga0114999_10009041_pt1 | contig 10991 bp, 11 predicted proteins | sample ArcticOcean_MG_C_3_FD_89820 | JGI IMG/M metagenome (GOLD analysis project Ga0114999, IMG submission 89820) | Marine microbial communities from western Arctic Ocean - ArcticOcean_MG_CB8_126 | ecosystem: Environmental > Aquatic > Marine > Oceanic | place: Arctic Ocean: Canada Basin | collected... | reverse complement strand
TTCTCGCCCGTCGACGAAGCGCGTTTCGTTTCTGCGACCGACGCTACCTTCCTGCAGCCCGAACATCTCGTACTCGGGGTGGCGGTGGGCGCCGAGTCGAAGGCCTATCCGGTCGGCATGCTGGCCTACCACCACATCGTCAACGACCGCCTGGCGGGTGAACCCTACGTCGCGACCTACTGAGCGCTCTGCCACACCGGTCTGGTGTGGAGCAGTGTCGTCGAGGGGCAGGTGCTGACCTTCCGCCTGATGGGCGTCAACAATCAGAACTTCGTCATGCAGGACGAGCAGACCGGCACCTGGTGGCAGCAAGTCACTGGCGAGGCCCTGGTTGGCCCGCTCGCGGGTAAGCGTCTCGAAGCGATCCGCTTCGACGAGATCTCTTTTGAGCTATGGCGTGGTGAACACCCGGAAACGCTCGTTTTTGAACCTGTGGCCGACAAGGCCGACCAGTACTACGAAGATGACTGGGATGACGCCATGAGCTATCCCGTTCCGGTCGGCCTGCAACCTGAGGGCGAATGGGATTCGCGCCGGATCGTCGTCGGCATCATCGCTGGCGACGCCAAGAAGGCCTACCCGCTCGACGTACTGCAAACCCAGACGCCCGTGGCCGATTGGGTGGGCGACGTGCCCGTGTTGATCGCCGTTGCGGCGGACGGACGCTCGATCCGTGCCTTCGATCGCCGCGTCGACGACATGGTTCTCGAGATGTACGCCAAGCTCGACGCCCAGCCCCCCGTGTTCGTCGACGGGCAGACTGGCTCCGAGTGGAACTTCGCTGGCGTCGCCACCAGCGGCCCGCTAGCCGGCACCGAGCTCGAGCGCGTGGTGCCACTCAAGGACTACTGGTTCGACTGGAAGAACTACCATCCCGACACATTCGTCTACACGGCCGGCTAGTTTCTAAGGGACCGATGCGCTGTGCCTGCGCGATCGGCTCATGCCGTCACGCAGCAGCGAGCTCGGCTAGCGGCGGTCGCGCCGGCTAGCGCGTGCGCACGCCAGGAACCCGCGCGCGCGCATGGATTTCCTGCAGCGAGCGAACGCCGATCGACTCGAGCTGCAGCGCGCGAATTGCACCGACGCCAGCCCGGGCGCCAGCGGCGGTCGTGAAGTACGGGATGCCGCGCGTCAGGGCAGCCCGGCGAATGAGCACCGAGTCACGAACGATCTTGGGATCGTCCTCGACGGTGTTGATCACCAGGTTCACGTCGCCGCTCTCGATCACATCAAAGGTGTTGGGGGCGCCTTCGCCGGGCTTCGGTACGACCTGGGTCGGGATCCCCGCAGCGTTGAAATCAGCCGCGGTGCCTGCGGTGCCCAGAATCTCGAAGCCGTTCTCGGCCAGCTCGCGCACGACATCGACGAGCCTGGGGCGATGCTCCGGGCGTACGGTCACGAGCACGCGACCTGAGAGCGGCAGCGCGGCCCCGGCCTGGATCTGCGCCTTGGCATAGGCACGCCCGAAGTCAGAGTCGATGCCCATCACCTCGCCCGTGCTCTTCATCTCGGGGCCGAGCAGAACGTCGACGCCGGGGAACTTGAGGAACGGGAAGACGGGCTGCTTCACGGTGACGCGATAGGGCTCCGGGTTCTTTGGCACTCCGAGTTCTTCGAGCGTCTTGCCGGCCATGACCAGAGCGCCCACCTTGGCCAACGCGATCCCCACCGCCTTGGCCACGTACGGGACGGTCCGGGAGGCCCGCGGGTTCACTTCCAGAACGTAGACCTCTCCGCGCTGAATGCCGTACTGCACGTTCATCAGGCCACGCACTTCGAGCTCGAGCGCCAGCCGTACAGTTGCCTGTTTGATTTCCTCGATGGTCTCCGGCGCCAGCGAGAACGGCGGAATCGAGCAGGCCGAGTCGCCGGAATGCACGCCGGCTTCCTCGATGTGCTCCATGACGCCGGCGACGATTACTTCCTCGCCATCGCAAACGGCGTCAACGTCGACTTCGATGCAGTCGGCCAGAAAATGGTCGATGAGTACCGGATGATCGGGCGACGCCATGACGGCTTCGCGCATGTAGTGTTCGAGGGCCTTGCGGTTATGGACGATCTGCATCGCCCGGCCGCCCAGCACGTAGGACGGGCGTACGAGCGCCGGGTAACCGATGCCCTCGGCAACCTCGATGGCCTCTTCCGGGCTACGCGCGATGCCGCTGGCTGGCCGTTTGAGGTCCAGCTTCTCGAGCACCTCGTCGAAACGCTCGCGATCCTCGGCGCGATCGATGGCCTCGGGGCTTGTGCCCAGGATCGGTACGCCCGCTTCCTCGAGTGCACGCGACAGCTTCAGCGGTGTCTGGCCGCCGAAGGTGACGATCACGCCCATCGGCTTCTCGCGCTCGCAGACGGCGAGGACGTCTTCCAGCGTGAGCGGCTCGAAGTAGAGCCGATCCGAAGTATCGTAGTCGGTCGAGACCGTTTCCGGGTTGCAGTTGACCATGATCGTCTCGAACCCGGCCTCGCGCAGCGCGAACGCCGCATGCACACAGCAGTAGTCGAACTCGATGCCCTGCCCGATCCGGTTGGGGCCACCACCAAGAATCATGATCTTCTGCTTGTCGGTGGGGTCAGCCTCGCATTCCTGCTCGTAGGTCGAGTACAGGTACGGCGTGTGCGCAACAAACTCGGCGCCACAAGTGTCGACGCGCTTGAAGACCGGCGTCACGCCGTGCTCGCGACGAAGCTCACGGACTTCTGCCTCGGCTACTTCCCATAGCTCCGCCAGGCGGTGGTCGGAAAATCCGAGCCGCTTGGCGGGACGCAGCAACTCCACGCGCTCGTCGACCGGCGCGTCGGCGAGTTCGGCCTCGGCGTCGATCAGTTCCTTAATGTTCCGCAGGAACCAGCGATCGATCATGCAGCGCGCGTGGATCTCGTCGACAGTCACCCCGCGGCGGAACGCGTCGGCGATCGCCCAGAGTCGTCCGGGGCACGGCGTGGAGATTCGCGACCACATCTCCTCCACGGCCTCGTCACCTTCGCCTTCGATTGTGGGCTCGAAGCCGTAGTGATCGATCTCCAGCGACCGCACGGCCTTCTGCAAACTCTCTTTGAACGTCCGACCGATCCCCATGACCTCGCCGACCGATTTCATCTGTGTGCTCAGACTCTGACTGCTGGTCGGGAACTTCTCGAAGGCGAAGCGTGGAACCTTGGTCACCACGTAGTCGATCGTGGGCTCGAAGCTTGCCGGCGTTTCGCGCGTGATGTCGTTGCGGACCTCGTCGAGCGTGTAGCCGACCGCCAGCTTGGCGGCGATCTTGGCGATCGGGAAGCCCGTGGCCTTCGATGCCAGCGCCGAGGAGCGTGATACCCGCGGGTTCATCTCGACCACCACGAGGCGGCCGTCTTCTGGGTTCACCGCGAACTGGACGTTCGAACCACCCGTATCGACGCCGATCTCGCGGATGATGGCGAGCGAAGCGTCGCGCATCACCTGATATTCCTTGTCCGTCAGGGTCTGCGCCGGAGCCACCGTGATCGAGTCGCCCGTGTGCACTCCCATCGGGTCGAGATTCTCGATGGAACAGATGATGACCACGTTGTCGGCGCAATCGCGCATGACCTCGAGCTCGAACTCCTTCCAGCCGAGGACGCTCTGTTCGAGCAGAACCTCATGCCGCGGCGACTGCTGCAGACCCCACTCGACCACGCGATCGAACTCGGCGTCCGTGGTGGCAACACCGGCGCCGGCGCCGCCCAGTGTGAAACTCGGCCGGATGATGGCGGGCAAGAGCGTCTTCTTGAGCAGCTCGCGCGCCTCGCGCACGGAGCGCACGTAGCCCGATAGCGGAATGCTCAGCCCGATTTTTTCCATGGCCGTGCGGAACTGTTCACGATCTTCGGCCTTGAGGATCGATTCCAGGTTCGCCCCGATCATCTCCACGCCGTACTTGTCGAGCACTCCCTGTTCGGCCAGTTCGATGGCAAGATTCAATGCCGTCTGACCACCGACCGTCGGCAAGAGCGCATCGGGTTTCTCGCGGGCAATGATCTGTTCGACGCTGGCCACCGTCATCGGCTCGATGTAGGTACGATCGGCCGTTTCCGGGTCGGTCATGATCGTCGCCGGATTCGAGTTCACCAGGACGACCCGGTAGCCCTCTTCGCGTAGCGCGTTGCACGCCTGGGTGCCCGAGTAGTCGAACTCGCAGGCCTGGCCGATAACGATCGGGCCGGAGCCAATGATCAGGATCGACTTGAGATCCTCGCGCTTCGGCATGTCAGATCTCCCGGGCGATCGTAGCGCCCGTGACCGACTCGCCGGCTTTGTGCCGTTCCACCATGCGGCGGAACCGCGTGAAGAAGTAGCTGGCGTCGTGCGGTCCGGGCGAAGCCTCCGGGTGGTACTGCACTGAGAACACCGGACGTTCCAAGTGGGCGATTCCCTCTACCGTCTGATCGTTCAGATTGATGTGGGTAACCTCGACGGGTTCACCCGCCGCGCGCAGCGACTCGGCGTCGACAGCGTAGCCGTGATTTTCCGCGCAGATCGCAACCCGGCCGCTGTGCAGATCCTTGCCCGGCTGGTTGCCACCGTGGTGGCCAAACTTCAGTTTCGTCGTCGTGCCCCCGAGCGCCCGGCCGAGGATCTGATGACCGAGGCAGATCCCGAAGGTCGGGTAGCGATCCACAAGCTCGCGCACCGTTTCAGGCACACCGGCAACAGCAGCCGGATCGCCGGGACCGTTCGAGAGGAAGACCGCGTCGGGCGCGATCGCGTCAACGTCGGCCGCCGAAGTGTTGGCCGGGACTACGGTCACATCGAACCCTTGATCGGCGAGAATCCTGAGAATGTTGCGCTTGATGCCGAAGTCGAAGGCAACTACGCGCAACCTGCCCTCGGGCATCGCCGCTGCGGGAACCTGTCCGACAACCCCCGGCCACGTGCCCTCGGTCCACTCGTACATCGCTTCGCAGGTAACCGCGCCGACCAGATCGACGTCGCCCAGGTCAGGCGCGTTCCGTGCCGCCTCGAGCAGCGCATCAACATCCTGCTGCGCCGGATCGGTCGACAACACGGCGTTCTGAACGCCGTGATCGCGAATGCGCCGCACGAGGGCGCGGGTGTCGATGTCGGCCAAACCCGGGATGCCGTGGCCAGCCAACCAGGTGTCAAGGGGAGCCTCAGCGCGCCAGCTGCTGGGCTCCTCGAACAGCTCGCGAACGATGAAGCCCGACAACCAAGGCTGGCTGGACTCATCATCCGTAGCATTGACGCCAACGTTGCCGATCTGGGTGCAGGTCATGGCAACAAGCTGACCGGCGTAAGAAGGATCGGTGAGGATCTCCTGATAGCCGGTCAGGCTGGTGTTGAAGCACACCTCGCCCGTGCGAACGCACCTCGCCCCGAACGCTGCTCCGCGAAAAACGGTGCCGTCCGCAAGAACGAGAACGGCCGGGCGGGTCGCAAGTCTGCGTATCCCGGTCTCAGTCCTCATGCAGAGCCTTCCGGACGTGCCGGAGTCTTACTCGTTGAAGCTGTGGACAGCTTCAGCGACATCGCTGAAATCTTCGAACACGCTGATCAGCTGCGTGAACACCAGAAGGTCGCGTACCTTGGCCGTCAGGTTCAGCAACTTCAGCGAAGCGCCGTTGTTGTTGCTGGTTGTGTAGGCCGCAACGAGCTCGCCGGTGCCGGTACTGTCCATGTAAGAGACCTTGGCAAGGTTCAGAAGAATTTTCGTCTCCTTGCGGGCAATGAGATCGGACATGATCTGCCGTAGCTGCACATCGCCGCTGCCAAGAGTCAGCTTGCCGGCGAGATCCACGATTACGACGTCGTCGACGCGTCGTTCACTGTCCTTCATCGGTCTTCATCCTGTATCGGTGACGAGTTCACCGTATTCATCCCACTCGGGCACGGATTATCCATGACAGGGCGGCTGCGGTCGAGCCGCTACGGGACCTCATTGTCCACTTCATTGTCCACTTCTGGGCCAAAAAGCGGTTTGCGAGGCAGAAACCAAACATCGCGCGCGGGCGAAGTACGGGTAAGAACACCGCCGGCGCCCCTACCGGTAGTTGGAGGGAGTATCTCGATGAGCAAGACGATGAAGAAAGCCCGCGAAGCCGTTCATACCAGCGTAGCCGGGGTGAATCCTCTGATTCTCACCAACTGTGCGCAGCTGAGCCATATGGCAACAGAAGACATCGCGCGGCTGGCGAAGAAGGCCGTCTGTCGGTTGTTCGTTGCAGGCGAAACTGTCTTCGAACAAGGCGATCTGGCCGAGTCCGTTTTTATTCTGCTGGATGGCGGTATCCGGCTTGAGCGCAGCACCGCGGAAGGCACCAACGTGAGTCACGCCGTCGAGGTCGCGCACACGACGTTTGGAGACATGGTGCTCCTGGGCGAAGAGCAGCGCCGCTACGATGCCGCCGCGGCGCGCGACAGCCTCGTGATCGAGCTGCCATTGGAAACCGTAGCGGCGGCGATCGAAGCGAACCCGCCGCAGGGAGTTGCCTGGCGAGGGTCGATCATGGCGCGGCTCCATCGACTCGAACCCGAGGAAGCCGACAGCTTCGCCTGGCGAATCCTCGAAAAGCTCTCGCAGCTGACAGGCGCGGCGTAGGCGACCGAGGCGTCCAGGTGCAGCTCCGGGGCGCGGCGACGGTCCTTGCCTCGCCGCGCCTCCGCTTGCTACCGTCGGAAGGACAGAACACCTTCCGTACCGGCGACTGAGCAAGGATCTCCCCGCTGGGCCTCCCCTGCTGGGACAAGTTATGCACGCCGCGCGCGAGTTTCCGCCGAATCCACACGCCCTGGTCGTCCATGTCGATGGGCGCCTCACGGAAGAGATCGTCGAGACCTACGTCTCGGATAGCGACCGCGCGCCGGACTGGGTACGGGCGGCGCTGGCGATCCCAGGCCTGCGTGTTCTGTCACTCAACACGTACAAGGTGCGGGTACAGAAGCACAAGGACGCCGCCTGGAACGAGGTGCTAGACCCGTTGGAGCGCACGGTCGCTGCGGGGCTGGGCGTGGAGACCATCAGCGACCTGGTCCCGGAGGGTTCCGATCGGCGTACGTTCCGCTGGCACCATGGGCCGTTCGCCCGGCGTGTCTTCGAGGGGCGGAACCAGGCCCGGGAGCATCCACTCGCCGGCCGACTGTTCGAGCTGAACGGCGTGGCCGAGGTCATCCTCGATGCCAACACCGTGGAGGTTCGTCGCTGCCCGTTGTTCGATTGGGGTGAGCTGACCACCGCGATCGAGGCATGCCTGGACGCTTAGCGCTGCGCCCATTGAGAGCAGAGCCCATAGAAAAAGGGCGGCCTGCCGAGGCAGACCGCCCTTTCTATCTTCGTGGCGTGGCGCGTTAGCGCTTGGCCGCCGAGATCTCCTGCAGCCGGCGCTGGATGCCTTCCAGCTCGGGCGCAACCGGACCGTGGAGATCGAACTCACCGCCGCCGGTGACCGTCATCCCCGGCGCCAGGCGACCCACGTCGCCGACGTTAACGCCAACGGCGTCCTTCAGCCAAAAGTACATATCGAACTTCGATTTCGCGCCACTCTCGCTCACGATGCACACAACAAGCGTCGTCCCGTTGACCGCGCTGAGCGCAGCGACTTCGTAGCCGCCGACCGTGCCGTTGAAGATCGCGATGGCCGCCTCGGGATCTCTATTGTCGTTAGTGCCGTTGAAGATGACGATATCAGCGTCGGTGCCGCTATTGTCGAGGTGAACCTCGGCGAACGCGGCGAAGCCGCCCTTGACGTCGATGTTGTAGTACTTCACGCCGCCCTTCTTGAGCGTGCCGTTCTCGCGGGTAGGCTGAGCGTCGGCCACTCCCGCCGTGCAGAGCGCCGCCGCGAACAGCGCCGCGACGAATACCTTGAACTTCATCCATTCCTCCTAAAGCGGGGGGCGTAGTTTGCAAGTCGGCCCGCCGTCATACGTGCGGAGGGACCATTTCTTGTCAGATTTCTAGAGTTCTTGTCAGATTTCTAGAGCATGGGGATATCACAGAGCATAGCGTCATCCGGAAGCGTCCGCTGCAGCCCCCGGCGGGGTCTGAGCATCGTCGGGTTCCGTCGATGACCCGAGTCCATCGAGTTCATCGAGCCGTGCGATCGCTCGACGCAGGTGCGGAATCACGATCGATCCGCCCACCACGAGGGCCACGTTGAAGGTGTCGAGGAACTCGGCGCGAGTCACTCCCTCCTCCTTGCAGCGGACGACATGGTACGTGATGCAGTCGTCGCAGCGCAGCACCATCGACGCAGTAAGCCCCAGCAGCTCCTTCGTCTTGACCGGCAGTGCGCCCTCTTCGTAGGCGCGGGTATCGAGTGCGAAGAAGCGTTTGATCTCGCGGTTGTCCGATTCGAGGATGCGCGAGTTCATCTTCTCGCGGAACTCGCGGAACTCTTCCAGTTCACGACTCATCGCGGATCTCCTTCATGCATGGCAACGGTCGACGCGAAGCTCGCGCTGGTGAATCTAGGACTTGCCGAACCCACGCGCGGTCATCGCTTCAAGATGCCAATCGCCCCGCGGATCGACGATTCGCTCCAGCACAGCAATCGCCACGTCCTCGTCGATGGCCAGCAGCAAGCCCGCAACGTGCTTGCAGAGATGCCGCTCGCCCACCTGACCGAGGAAGTCGCGGCAACCGTGCTGCAATCGAGACGCCTGAAGATCGAGAACGACGTTGTAGGCGCTGACTGCCGCGATCCACAGGTCGGGCCCATCGATCAGGAACTGCACCCGCGCCACTTCCTTCTCGGCGCGCGTCAGGCGTTTCGCCTCGGTGCAGAGGGCCAGCAAATCGCGCCGGCGATCCGTGGGCCCTGCCGGCGCAGACTCCGCCGCTACAGGCGCCTCGGGCTCGGTCATGCTATAGCCAGCGGAGGTCGCGTCGGCCTCGGTGGTCATGCTGACGCTCCACGATGAATGGCGATGAGGTCCGCGATCAAGGCGTGTCCCGTTTCCGCCCGTCCGGCGCCGGGGCCCGCGATGCTGACGGGACCCAGGGCCTCGGTGTCGAAAGTGAGCAGGTTGCCGGCGCCGGCGACTGCCGCCAACGGGTCGCCCAGAACGAGGGCCTCGACCCCAACCTTGGGCTCGACCACCTTGCCGTCGCGCCGCTCAACCGAGCCGACGAGACGTAAACGGGTTCCCGCATCGACTGCCGTCAAGACGTCACGCTGAGTAACCCCGTCGATGCCCGCACGGTCTACGTCGGCCAGAGTCAGCGCGCCGCCGAGCACGAGATTACCGAGAATCGTCACCTTGGCGGCGGCGTCCCAGCCCTCAACGTCGCCCGCTGGATTCGTTTCCGCGTAGCCCAGTTGCTGAGCCTGCGCCAGCGCATCGCTGTAGTCAGCGCCGTCTTCCATCTGGCTAAGAATGAAGTTGCAGGTGCCGTTGAGGATGCCGCGGACGGACCGAACGCCAGCAGCGGCGAGGCCGCTCTCACAGACATTCAGCAGTGGCGTTCCCGACATCACGGTGCCCTCGCATCGCAGCTGAACCCCGTTGGCCTGTGCGAGATCGGCGAGCTCGGGCCAAGCGAGCGCGACCGGGCCCTTGTTCGTGGTGGCCACATGCCGGCCGGCCGCCAGCGCTGCCCGCACGTGACCCAGACCCGGCTCTCCATCGCTCAGATTCGTGGGGGTCATCTCGAAGACCACATCGGCGTCGATCGACGTGATGGCGTCGATGCCCTCGGGAGCGGCGGTGGCACCCGCCAGATCGCGCAGCGATCCGTTTGCCGCCGCCTCGAGCAAAGCGGCAGGATCAAAGCCCGCCGGGTCTACGACGCTACCGAGCATGGGGTCGAGTACGCCGACGACGCGTGCATCGACCCCCGCGTCCGCAAGACCTGCGGCGCTGTCGCGCAGACGTTCAGCAGCCCCACGCCCGACCGTGCCAAATCCTACGAGGACTACTCGCCAGGTCCTCAAGCGCGGCTCCAAGGACCGACCGTCTCGCAACGTTGTCGGCGCCCCGCGCCTAGCGTGGGAATGATGGCATTGCCTGCTTCTGGTAGCCGGCCGGTGGTTCCCAGGTCTCGGCACCGAAGGGACCCATCTCCCAGCCCGTCACCGTGAAGTGGGTGCCATCGACGGTGTCCATCCGCAGCACCTTGCCGTCGGGCATTCCCTGCGCCCGCGCCATCTGCATGTACTGCTGCATGTTGCCCGCAGGGTTGTTCCCGCCGCCCATCATCGGCCCGGCGACTTGCTCCAGGTGGCTCATCATCCGCGTGAAGATCTCGAACACGCCGTACTCGGCTTCCTCCGACATCCACATCGAACCTTGTTCGCCGTCGGTGGTTGCGAAGGCCACTTCAAAGACCTTGTAGCCCATGACGGTATCGGTGGCACCGGTGCGCTCAAAGGTCATTGAGGTCGGATCAAATGCATCCACCTCGGCTTCGACATCGGGCGCGCCCGGCATGCTGCCCATCATACGGGCCATCTGCTCCATCATCGCCTTGTCGAACTCCATGTAGATCTTGTTCTCGTGCTGGAACATGCGCCACCATTCGGGGCTCCAGACCATCGAGACATGGTCGTTGTAGTCCATGCGAGCCATCTCACCGGACACGGTGACGGTCATCTCGCTGGGCTCCTCGCCGGCGCTCTCCATCAACATGGAAAGGGCGACGTCTTCCTGGGCTAGGGCGGTAGCAGGAACGAACGCGAGGGCAAGGAGCAGAAGCACAGCACTAAGACGATGTTGGCGATCCACGGGATCCTCCTACCAAGGCGGGTGGGGTCTCCAGAACTCATGAGACGGCCCGCAGAAGACGTTTTCCAGCGGACGTTGACGCTATTTTAGCGTGCGCGCCTCAGCCCGTCGGGACCAGCGGCCAGAATAGCGGAATCAGCACCGTCGCCACGCCCCACAGGATCAGATTCAGCGGCAACCCGACCTTGGTGAAGTCCGTGAACTTGTACCCGCCTGGGCCGTAGACCAGCGTGTTGGTCTGGTAGCCGATGGGGGTCGAGAAGGCAGCCGACCCGGCGAACGCCAC